>Ga0099364_10007873_pt1 | contig 15103 bp, 10 predicted proteins | sample TergutTh196P3_FD_73070 | JGI IMG/M metagenome (GOLD analysis project Ga0099364, IMG submission 73070) | Microcerotermes parvus P3 segment gut microbial communities from Pointe-Noire, Republic of the Congo - Th196 P3 | ecosystem: Host-associated > Arthropoda: Insects > Digestive system > Gut ... | reverse complement strand
TGTTTTTCTTGGCGCAAAGCGCGCGTACCAGTTTTTTCCGTTCAGTCTGACGCTTGCGGGCCATGCCGGCGAAAAATTCCCGCAGCCCCGGCTGCAAAAAGGGAGGCAGGCGTTTAAGGCAGTCCTCGTATGCAAGAAGATAGACGTCGAGGTCGCGGGTAGGACCGGTGAGCGTGCCGAGGCGGCGAAACATCCGGCTGAACCGGTCTGAGACCGAAGCTGGCAAAACCTGCTTCACCATGCTCAGGCCGGAGCGGGTGCGGCGGATGGCGACCCGCAGGTCATGGAGGAATTCCGGATCATAATCGGCAAGCACACCCGGTATATTGCGGGTCATCGTGTCCAGCAGAGATTGATAGACGCTGGTCATGGCCTCGCGGGCGGTTTCATTGCCGCCGAGTTCAAGCGTGAATTTCGAACTGTAATTCCGGATCAGTATCCAACCCGAACTCGGCGGCAAGTGCGGCAAGCAATCCCTCGGCCGACAGAAGATCGGGCAACAACCAGGTGTCTACGCCGGGGTGTCCCATCGCTTTGTTCCTCATCCCAGGCAGTCTTGGCGGGATTGTCTGGTTATTTCTTGCTCTTTTTCGGCTTGACGAAGTCGCGTTTTCGAATAAGAGTTTGCCATTCGTATTTTTGGGTCTCCTTTGTTTTTTCATTTGTTTCTGCTAGGTTACGCAATTCATCAAGGTTGTCATACCAATTCAGAGATGAACATTTATCCAGCATCTTTTCATGTTCGGCTAAGGAACCGGCGTCAAGCCTTTGTGCTATCGCATTGTAAGCGATAGTGACAAGCGTCTTTTCAAGATACTCAAGCCGGGCATCCAGTGACGGCTTCCCAGCCATAGGATACTGGCCGTCAAGAATAAGCTGTCCTTGTGCGATAATGCAGCCGGACACAAATTTTCCGGTCTTCAGCCCTTTCTCGTTGGCGGCGGCGATTACTTTCAGGGCCTCATCAGAAAGAGTGAATGATTTTTCATTTTTTCGGCCGGATGCGCCTTTCTTTTGTTTTTTGGAGTCGCTCATGTTTTCCCCTTCTTATGGTATGCGAATATTTTATCCGTGTATCTCCATGTGTAACCAAGAGAATCCTGGCATAAATGTATCCTGGTGTCAACTTGGAAATACATACATAATCCCATTGGCCTGCCCAAATTAGAAATTTTATATAATATTTCTACAATCAAGCGCAACACGGGGAGCGAACGCGCCGTGAAACTAAAAGAAATAATATTGCCCGTAACCCGTGAGGGCTTTTCCTGCACATTCGGCACGGGCACGAGCTGCAGCACCGTGCCTTGGGGAATGGCCTCGCCATCCTTCTCGAAATCCTGGTGAACCATGCCCCAGACGTCCTCGTGCCTGGAGGGCGCGGGAATAGGTCATTGTCGTCGGCCAATGCCTCCAGGTGCCCCTCCAGGGCGTCCAAAGCCATGGCAAAAGCGTGTTCCCTAGTGTTTCCTATTCTCGCCCCAAGTCCTGGCAGCCGGGCACATCAGGAAACCAGACAGAAATCTTGCCGTCTTCTTCGGGCACAAATACCGCATAGTATGCACGCATATCCATTGCCAAAAAACTTGCTGAAGCGCTGAATATTGATCCGCGCTTTTTGCTGTCGATTTGACTCCGCGTGAAGTCATACAAAAGTATAGCCATGAGTGACTTTGGAGAGTATTAACAAAAGCATGTATAATGAACGACAAGCGACTTTCGTTTAAACCGAGCAAAACAATGCCGCTGGCGACAGACGTAAGCAAAAGCAAAAGGGGCTGTGTTGATTCAAGCTGTTTTTTTTGACGCCTTCGGCACACTCTGTGAAATCCGTGAAAAACGAAGCCCGTATAAGCCGATCCTTAAAGCATGGCCTTCCGGCGTGGCGGATGCCTATCAATCCGTGATAACACGGAATAGCCCTCCTGCCGCTTTCGCTCGTGACCTTGGTTGTTCACCGGAAGCCATTCAAAAAATCGAGGAAGGCATTACGACGGAAATAGCCTCCATGTGCCTTTATCCGGAAGTGTCTACCGTCTTGGAAACGATCAAAAAGCGTGGCCTGAAATGGGCTATTGTATCCAATCTTGCGGCGCCTTACGCTGAGCCGCTCTTAAAACTGCTTCCTTACGTTCCGGATGCCTGTGCGTGGTCATTTGCCGTAGGCTACCACAAGCCGGAAGAAGGTATTTATCGCTATGCTTGTGAGGCGCTGAACGTCGAGCCTGCATCTGTGCTGATGGTGGGCGACAAGTTGGAGAACGACTACACCATGCCCAAGCGGCTCGGTATGCAGGCGCGATATCTGAAACGCTCCGGCGTTGCTGGAAGCGCAACGGAATGTGTGACGGATTTGACGGGCATCTTTTCGTCATATCGCGGGGCCATAGCGGGGCCAAATCAGTAAGAATAGAAAAAGGACTCATGGCGTTTTGCCATAAGTCCTTGTAATTTTTGGTCGGGATGAGAGGATTTGAACCTCCGACCCCTTGAACCCCATTCTGACGCCAGAGTGTGTTTTTGGCATAAAACTCTGTGGAAATAAAGCAATAAAATCAACTAATTAACAAAGAAAATCGGCATTGCAATCATCGTTTTTCCCGTCTGTGCATAACGTGCATGCGGTGTATAATATCAGGCAGTTAGCAGATGGCATATTTCCTTTTGGGTCATATTTGGGTCATGGGAACACGCCTGTGACCACGGTCATGATACATCTCCTTTTGTCGGCTGTTTACGTAGCATGACGAGGTCGTCGTCCAAACCATGACGAAGCAGTTCGAGTCTGGATGACGCAGTAACAAGGTTTCCGGCTTGAACCGGCTTGATCCGGAAAGGGAAGAAGCTCGGGTTATCGATCAGATCTTGCAATGGAGCCGAGCCGTTTGCCCTAGCGTGAAGAGACGCTTCGGCCAGCCACGTAGTCAGTAGTGGGTCATCAATATTTAGGGTTTCTCCGGCGGAGTAAATGCCCTTTACGTTGGTCTCCTGCAGTACGCCCCAGTCCAAATAGGAACGAAGCGCATAACGAGTCCGGCGTGAAACTGTCTCTCGTTCACCATATTGTTCACGAACCCTGCGCTGAACATGCATTGCACCCACGGTGCCCTGAAGTCTCAACAGGCGTCCTGCTTGTATCGCTACGCTGGACCAGAAGGGATACGCAGCCATGAGCATGCCCCAATGCACTGCTATGCGGCCATGTGGCGAAACACGCTTGAGGAGTTCCAATCCTTCAAAACGCAACAACTTAAGTTCGCTCGGAACCGTGAGCCATACTTTAAGAAGAATGGTTATCGTCTTGTCAATTGAGCCTCGTACAGTGATGTCGGCCGAACGAAAGGAACCCTGCAAATCGCCTTGGAGTATGCTCTTGATAGATACGGCATCGTTGCCGGCAAGAACAAGTGATGCCGTCTTTTCCAGCCAGACGAGGCGGATGAGACGGTCAAGACCGATCTGTGTGAATCTGTTTTTTGTCATTCCCCCTTCCTTTCAATCTGGATCAGAGGGACGATGATTTCCTCAATTGAAGCGCTGCCGTGACTCACGACGCGCTGCTTTTCTTGGACAAACGCCTGCCTGGCAGGAGCCAGAAGGGCGAGATAGTCCTCCGGAAGACCAACGGCCCCCCATTCCATCGCGGCTGGAAAGCGTTCCTTCACCTTGCCGCGAAGGGATGCGTCAGGATAAATGCGGACTCGTTCACCGCGCAGATCCGCCACAGCCCCTTCGGATGGGCGCCCGCAACCAACCGCTTCCAGGTTGCCATGATCAGAAGTCAAATAGACACGAAAGCCCCGATCCAAGAGCAAGTCGAGGAGTGTATTCAGATACGGCTGTTTAGCCCATTGGCGCACTTGGTTTTGCATCCCGGCTGTCCCCAGTTCCATCCCGTGCATAATCCTGTCAACTTTGTCTACGACAAGTCCTGCGACCTTTGCCTTCGGATGGGAGAGCGTTTCGGAAACGGCCTCCAGGCTACCGTCGCCTAGGCCCTTAATGTAGGTGACCTCGTTTTGCGTAAGGCCCTGATCCGCCCAAAATTGCGTCCAGAGAGCGGGTTCCTTGTCCGTAGTGTGGATGCTGTTCGGGAAAAAAATGGGAGCCTTTCCAGCGAAGGTTGCCTGGCGGGAGACGGAAGTGAGCGAGGGTATCCAGGCAAAGACCGCTTGCTCCCGAAATAACAATCCAGGCTGCCTTGAGGCGAGTGCTTCCCGGACGACCAACCATTGGTCCATGGCAAGCCCATCCACCACGATCAAGGCGATCTTGGCATTGTGGCGTTCTTCCATTTGGCGGGCAAGAAAGCGCGGGAGGTGATGCAACATGACCGGCGGCACTGGAGGCAGGTTGATAAGTCCGGCGTATCGCCTGAAGAGCCAATCCGCGAAACCGGCATCTACTTGACTCTGCAAATTTTTGACGCGATCTCCTGTCGATTTGGCAATTTCATCGGCTTGATCGTTCACCAGCAGGATTGCCTCCGCCCATCCGCGGGCAAAATGGAGCCAATCCGTGTGTTTCGCGTCCTCGGCCGGGATAGATGTCTCCAAGCTATCGAGGAGCTTGTCCAAACGACGTTCTCTGTCCTCAATTGGATCTGTCCGAACGCCGACACCTACCCAGGTACTGGACAACGTGCCCGCATGCTCGTGCGAAACTGGATGCAGAAATCCTTCGACGAACAGATTATCAATGAAGACACGAACGTCATGGTGGATAAAGGGCAGGTCAACCGGCCCCTCAATGGTCAGCCCATACGGACTTCTTTCTTCACGAACACCGCATATTTCTTGGTTTGCCTCTCGATCAAGAAAAATTGGCCAACGCTCCTGGAGAAATGCGAAAAACGCCTCCCGGTCTGAAACAAGCCTTTCAAGCGGCCACTCGTCGAAAACCTTGCTCTGGCGCAGAAGCTGGATGAAGCGTTTGTCGAGTTCATCGGGGATTCTCTGGCCGAGGTAGTGCCGACGCAACAGTACCCGTAAGAGGTCCGATGGCTGCTTGATCAACTCAGGAGCGATTTCAAAGACATGCCGGAGGATGAACTCCTTGGTGGCGTTGTCGCCCAACTGACCAGGCGCATGTTTTTCCTGCGCCTCATACAAGACACCAAGCTCTCCTCGATCCAGGACGGTCACAACCGGATAACTGAGCTTCGGAAAGATGTCGCCAATGTTGAAGGAAAGTTTGCGGCCGGCCTGGAGGAGATCATACGGCAATCCGCTTAGTTCGCTTGCTTGCAAACGCAATACGACGACGAGATCCGTATGCTCTTTGCTGTCCCAGCGGGATCGGAACTTTAACTCGTAGGCATAACGGAACGCTATGCGGTCTTCAAAGGGAATCAGCTCGAAGCCACGCTCCCGGATGCCTTCAAGAATTCCTTCTTCAAGGAGAAGTCCGTCCGGGTCGGCCACCAGGGTGAGCCGGGCAACTTTCGGGGTGAATTCCTTCAGGATGTGATCGCGCCAGCTATTCATGGGCGCCTCCTTCCACCCGAATCACAAGCAGCGGCGCCATCTCGGGATAGGCATGGGCCTTCTGGCAAATCTGTTCCTGAAAGGCTCGCTCTTCTTGGGCCAGCATGTTCAGGCGATAGTTGCGAACTTCGGGCAAACCGATATGCTCTGTGGTTCTGCGGCGAGCAGCAAAGGCGTAGCCAGCCTTTTCACGTTCGCGGGCGATGCGGACTTGATGTTCTTGAACGAGTGCCTCGTAGATGGTTCTTCCGTATTCCTCCGCAACGTTTTGTAATTTTTCGAAGGCGGCGTGCGAGATCGAGGATTCCAGAACAGAATGGACTTGTGGACTTGCCGCGAGGAGTTGATCCCATATATGCCTTGCTGTCGACATGTAGACCATGCCGTTGTCAGCCAGGAATAGCGGCATGATCCGCCGCCGGTTCCACTCCATGGTGGATATGGCAATCCGCCACAGAGACCAGATGCCATTGACTTCACCTGCGATTCCGGGAATCGAAATAACCTGGATTGGCTGGCCCGGCGCGAAACGGGGAAGCCGCATAGCCAGACCGCGTACTTTCGAATCTTCCAGGGTGAGGCGCCTGGAGGCCGGAAGTTTCTCGGCCTCCTTGCCGGTAAAGACTACGTTCACATACGTTTCACCGTCAGGCCAGGTAAGACTCCAGGTTTGGCTCTTTCGCTCGGCTTGCCCCCCGTGCGCTGAGAGATAACTCACGGTCATGCGCTCGACCCAATGAGGCAAGGGGTGGATCAGCAGCCGTTGGGCTTCTCCTGGCTCCAAATCCTCCGCCGCACCGAGCACGGATGCAACGGCGCGCGCTTCGCGGACCTGCTCCTGCAAGCGGACAACCATACTCTCAACAGATTCTTCCGCCTTTTCAGGATTGAGGAACGCCTCGACATATACCTCGTCGAACATGCAGCCCGCCTGGGCCGAGTCGAGGACATCACCGGTCTTGTCAATGCCGAACTCCTCGAAGATAACGGCAAGCTTCTGCTCCAGCACCTCCCGTACCCGGTGTTCGACCGAACCTTCAAAAACAAAGTTGACCGCGCGGACGCTATGGGACTGCCCTATACGGTCAACCCTGCCGATTCGTTGTTCGAGACGCATCGGATTCCAGGGAATGTCGTAATTAATCACCATGTGGCAGAACTGGAGGTTCAAGCCTTCTCCGCCTGCGTCGGTAGAAATGAGGATTCGGACATCCTTGGCGAATGCCTCCTGGACGCGCGCGCGTTCTTCCATGCCCATGGAGCCGTTCAGGCAGACCACCGAGAATCCGCGTTCGGCCAGAAACTGACGCAGCATCGTTTGGGTAGGAATGAATTCGGTGAACACCAGGGCCTTGAGTTCCGGATCGCCCTCCTCGGATTGGAGACAATAGAGCCAGTCGAGCAGGGCCTCGGCCTTGGCGTCCGGGCCACTCTGTTCGCAACGGGCCGCGGCATCCAGAAGCAGCTTGACCTCGGCGCGTTCGTTCTTGAGCGCTTTAAGGCGGGTGCGCAGCAGCAGGTCGAGCTGCTCCTGCCCATCCAGGTCCACCCATTCCTCCTCGGACACGATCGGAAAAAGCGTCAGTTGCTCCTCCTGGGGCGCGGCAAGCGCCTCAAGCCGCCTTTCAAGCGTAGTGCGGATGGCGCTTGTGCTGGAGGCCACCAGACGCTGCATCAGGATCATCAGAAAGCCGATGTGGCTCCGTTTCTCCCGCATGGCCTGGTTGTATCCTTCGCGGACGTATTCAGTGACCGCCTCGTAAAGAAGCTGTTGGTTACGGTGACGCTCTTCCCATGAGACCGGCGCAAGCTGTGTGCGCCGCGGTTTGAATAATGAATTTCCATTGGCATCAATGGCGTGGCGTTTTTCAGTGCGGATCACATACGGCTGAACCCGTTCGCGGGTAACGCTTTCGATATCTGGAAACTCCTGGGCATCAATCAGGGAAACCAGCCGATGGAAGGCATCGGTCTTCCCCTGGTGCGGGGTAGCTGAAAGCAGCAGGAAGTACGGTGCAGCCTCGGCAAGGCCCTGTCCCAGCTTGAAGCGGGCCACTTGGTCCGTGCTGCCGCCGAGACGGTGCGCCTCATCTACGATGACCAGATCCCATCCTGCGGAGATCAGATCTTCGAATCGCTCACGGTTGTATTCATCCACCTGAGAGGCGCTCCACCCGCGGCGTTTGTCCAGGGGCTTAACCGAATCCATCGGCACGACAAGCTGGGAGAACATCTGCCAGGCGTTGGCAGGCACAACTTCCGGATCGCGGTTGCCTTTCTCGCCGTTTTCCAGGCTCGATACCAGGGCCAGTCTTTTCAGTGTCCTTATGTCCTCGGGGAGCACGAGTTGGAAGGTCTCCCCGAAATGGAGTCGCATCTCGCTCACCCACTGGCTCACCAGTCCTTTCGGGGCTATGACGAGGGTACGCTTGACCAATCCGCGCAGCTTCAGCTCCCGCATAATGAGGCCAGCCTCAATGGTTTTGCCGAGGCCGACTTCATCCGCCAGGAGATAGCGCACCCGGTCGCTGGAGATGGCGCGGGACAGGGCTCGGATTTGGTGCGGCAGTGGGATGACGGAGGATTCTATGGGCGCGAGCAGAACGTCCTGAGTTAAGGCATCGGCCACCCGCGCGGCAGCGGCGATATACGCGATATTGTCCGGCGAACTGGAATTGGCGGCCTCAATGGGCTTGAGACGGGAGGCAGCGATGCGCACTACGGAATCCTGCTCGGGCAGCCAGACGCGGCAGATCGTCTCGCCCCAGAGCGTCTGGGTTTCAACGACTTGGCAGGCGCTGTTATGAATGGTGCTGTATTGCCATCTGTTTTCGCTTGATGCCATGCCAACAAAATTCCTTTATCGTCCTGCATTGATACGTTTATACCTCTGCTCAAAGGCATCTTTGCCACCCTCCATTACTCGGCATATTTCATCCCTTATGGAAGGCTCCTGAAGTCCACCTTGTGCCACAATCCGGGTTTGTCCAGATTTTACATCAAGGGCGATGACATTTTCCGCATCACCATTCACGACTATGTTAGCGTTGTGTGTGACGACAAAAATCTGTCGTTTCTGCTTAATTTCGCGCAGTTGTGTAACGATCAAATCATAGATCAAGAGATTGTCTAGGTCGTCTTCAGGCTGATCAAGCACGAGAGGCTCACTGCCATACGAGAGGATAAAAGCCAGGAGAGCAGCAGTCTTTTGGCCCGGTGATCCTTGCTCTACGGGTACGAAATTTTCGCCATCCTTGAGGCTGTATCTAACATCCAGCGAATCGCCAGGAAACCAGCATTGAATTCGATCTATCTGCTCGGGAGTCAATCCTTGAATATAGGTGGCAAAGCGTCGATCTTTGACTGTCGCCACTGCTGTCGAATCGTTCGCGTGGATTGCAGACAACGAAGATTTCAATGCCACAATCTTTTCTTTCATGGTTTTGTTAGTCACCTGCGTCAGAGTCGCCAGCAGACCTTCATCCCCGCTAACTACACCAATATCACGTTCAAAGCCTATACTTTTGCCAATTAGGTTGCGGAGTTCCTCTTCAATCGTGTCCCTACCCTCAAACGGAATAACACTAATCTGTACATAGGAATTACCGTCCAGAGTATCCTTAAGAAAATCCGCACGAAGTTTGGTTATCTTGTCTCGATGTTCATGGAGTTTGATCAAACAGTCTTCTGCGGTTTTCTTATGTTGAGCAAGAATATCCCTCCTTTTGCTGAACCCTGCGAGCTTATCTTCGAGATCTTGCCGCTGTTTAACCAAAACACCATATTCAGAAGGATTGCCAGCACCAGCAGCGATGAGCTGGTTGAGTAGGTTAGAGTATTCCTGCGTTGCCGTTGCTATCTTGCTCGATATTGCCAAGCCTGGCCTTGCGCGACTCCATGCGCTCTTCGCATCATCAATCTGTGCCGCGATTGCGTTTATATCACTCTGGAGTTTTTTGAACGTAGCACGAATGTCCGTTACAGCTGTAAACAGCTCTTTATCATCCGAATTTTTGAGATCAAAGTAGTGCGAATCCAAATCAGGTAGCAGCAGATTTCTTGAAACGTTTCGCACTTGTTCAGCAGAATCTTCCCACAAGTCTTCCCAAGCATCGATGGTTTTGCCCTGATTCTGCCTGAGTTGGTAAGCCTTCAGGATATCTGCGTGCCCAGCCTTTTCAAAAATTTCAAGCTTGCGTTTGACATCCTCAAGCTGACCCTTAATGACCGATTCTTCCTGCAGCCCCGCCTGAACTTCACGTTCTTGGGCGCGAATCGAGAGGAACTTGGACACCATTTCATCCCACTCAAGCTGCCAGTCACGCTGATTAACCGCCTGGGCATCATCAACGACCTGCAATAGCGCTTGAGGATGCTTCGCCAGTTCAAAAATTTGCTTCTGGCTGTAAATTCTGACCGGAAACCGCTGTGCAATGTCTCCCTCAGATGCCCCCCATGTTCCAGGAGCAATCTCTTCCTCTATTGTGTATTTGTTTTCGGCGTTAGACCAATTGATTCGGAAGCGGGCACCATCTTTCAAGAAGCCAACAGTGATAACAGTAGAATCCGTTAAGAGACCTTCGTCTTGGCGACTATTCGATGTTTGGCTGTATTTTGCGAATTCCTGCTCCAGCTTTTGGGGTATCTATCCCAGGCGTTTGAGGATAATCCGCAGAAATTCCAATGTGGTTGATTTCCCCGTGCCTCGTCCACCAATAATCGTGTTTAGCCAAGGGCTAAGTTGACAGAAAAAGGATTGCCCTCTCCCCAGATACTTCGCGTTATCGACAATGATGTTTTCGATGGTGAGATCTCCATAACTATTAGGATTACCAGGAAATTGATCCGAGCGTTTCAGCGAAAGAGCGCCATCAATGAGCGCCAACCGCAACCCATCATAGGATGGTTTTGACATCTTTACCCAGGTAAAACAGCTTCCCGGATACTGCTGCCCAGCGATTCCCGATGGATGATGGGAATCGGTTCCCAGCACCTCGGCCCAATTCAAATTTTTGTTGATATAGAGTTGTGGCTTTGTCTGTGCAAAATCCATCACTTCTATGGCAAAGATATTTTTGTTGGCGAGAATTTGTTCAAGCGTATTACCAGTAACGGTGAAGAGACCATTTTCTTGATCAACATGAGCGGGAATCGCCAGTCCACCAGACTTAACTATTTCGCCTATCACATCAACAGCTGAGCATTCAGAGCAACCGTCACTTTTGCCTTTTGTGGCGCGATACTTTACAGCACCAAGTAAGGAATCAATATCTGATGTTGTCTTGTCAGCATCGAAAATGGCCAAGATATGGATATTTCCCTGAACGTTAATTTCAACTCCGGGAAATAGGTAGAACGGTCGATAGTCAGTGTGTCCTTCAGATGCCAATTCTTGAAGCGCCTGTTTGAGTGGATCAATCCAAGCACCTGAATTGTGGTCTGTTACTGCGATGCAATCAATGCCTTGCCGCATGTAATTCAGTAGCCAATCCTTATGGGAGATTTGCCTATATTGTGCCTGGTCATGGCCTTTTCCATAATCCTCTGATGCCGGGGTGTGGCTGTGAAAGTCGAACTTCCACCATTTCGCACCGGCCCAATTCCAAACGGTAGACATGGTTATTCACCCCCCATCCGCGTAAGCGCCTGATCGTACCACATCAAAAGTTTCGGGTCTTCTTGCAGGACGTTCTCAGGAATCTTGTCAGCCACGGTGATGATGGTGGCGTAGTCGCGTTCTTGCCAGGCCTTTTTGAACCCGGCCCGCACCGCCTCCAGGCGAAATACCTTGAGGCGCCTTTGGCTGGAAGCGCGGTATTCCTCAAATTCCTTGAGTAGCGACCGCTCGCGCAGCTTCTCCAAGTCGCCGGCCTTATTCGGATCGGGCACGTACCAGCGGTCTTTGGCCTTGGCGCGAAGGTTCATATCATCCTTGGGCAGGTTGCGAAGCTCTTTGAAATTCGTGGAAAGGTAGCTGTGAATTTGACACGGCACCTCGCCCTGGCCGCCGTAGCGAAGGAAATTCTGTTCAAGCAGCGTGGAAAGTTCCAACATCTTCTCGTGTTTTTGCCAGCCGCCAAGCTCCTTGATAAACTGGGGGTGAATGTCCTGAAATGTTTGGGGCTTGTCTTTGAGCAGCAGGCGGAGCCAAGCGATGGCGGATGACTCGTCTGAGACAAAGAGGGACATCTGTTCCAGGCCTCCGGCGGCAAACTTCTTCTTGTCATATTCAGCCGCTTGCTCGGGGAGAAAGAACAGGCCGTCGCGATACGGGAAACGCTGGGACAGCCCCTCTTGAAATTCCGCGCTGTTGAGCGGCACAGGGTGGCCTTGGCGGACGTAGTAGGCCACCATTTGATCGTAGAGAAGGCGGGGGTCGCGTTCCGCAACGGTGATTAGACGTGCGGCGCCGACGCCGCGTTTGACTATGGGCAGGTACTTTAGGTGGCTGCGGATAAATTCCCAAACGCCTTCTTCTGTCTGCGCCTCTTGTTGGAAACGCTCCTCAAAGCCGCCGTTGGGCTTGTAGGCGGAAATGACCAAATCTTGCTTGACGGCGGTTGAATAAGACATCGCACGTATCCCGCCATGTTGTTTATCCAAGACCGACACATTAGAAACGATAAACCCAGAATCAGCAAGAGCGGTTTGGATGCTGTTCCAAACTGATGCCTTGGTGTTTGAAAATTCAACAGTCATCCAACGACCTGGCTTCAGTACCCTATAAGCTTCTTTAAAACAAGCCGCCATGAGTCGCCGGTATTCGCTTAAGTTCTTTCCCTGAAAATCGTTTTCGATGGCCTCTGGTTTAACATTTGTAAGAACGCCAAGCCACGATTCCCATAACGAGTTTAATTCTGAATAGTTGATATTCGCGCCGAAGGGAGGGTCAACAAACAAATAATCAAATGACATTCCAGGAGCTTGGAGCATATCAGAAAGGCTCGCTGCTGAAACCAAGTTCCCGCGGCATTGCCACCCCCGCCTAATTATCTTGCCTTTAAATAGCTGAAGTATGGATTGTTCCACTTGCTCGCTAGGAACATAAAGCGTTCCTGTCATTGGACCGTTTATGCGCCCGGTCGGGTTATGTTTATTGATGATGAAGCGATTGAGGCGAGTGGCATTTCGTGACAGTATGTTAGTTATGCCAAATTTTAATCTGTTTGAAGCCTTTTTCCACAAGGCGGAAAGATTCCACAAATTCCGCTTGGTATAAAAATGATGCACATGAGTGATGCCCATGGGATCGTTTCGGCGAGTTTCGCCACCCTCCATCATTCGGTCAGTCGGAAACCAATAAGGAATTTCACTACCTTCTATCTTGGCTATCAGTGCCAAATCGTCGTTGTCTGGGGCTTTCTCCGCCCGCTTGCCGGCGACTGTGTAGTTGATGAGCACCGGAACTTGTTTGGCTTGGCGAATAGTCTGTTTTATGGCCCCATCGTACTTGCTCACCCAGGCCCGGTCCATGCGCCGCTTGGTCAGCATCGCTCCGCAATGCGGGCACGGGAACGCGTCCCTAACGCTTCCCGCTTGCTTATCAACCGCCGCTTCCCAGAATATAACCTCGCGCGTACATTCCGGGCAGACAAAAACATCCGACCATACAGTATAGTTGATCTTCCCCTTTGTCTTGCCATCCGCATGAAGCGTCTCATACATCCAGCCGCATTCTTCTTCCACTTCCTTCAAAATGCGCTTGGCTTCCCGCTCAAAGGCAACCACATCCACCGGGGTGTTGTAGTTATAGGCAATGAAGGTGGCCGCCGGGGAGAGATCGTTCAGCACGGCCCGGCGCGCGCCGAGATTTGAAAACCGCTTCCAAATCGTTTTGCCGTTCTCGTCCGCCTCTTCCTGGAAGATTATTCCATCCTTGTCCACCATGTAGCCCAGCGATTCTACCACCGCCTTGTCGCCGCACATCTGGGCCGCCACCCCCGTCATACCTGTTCCGCAAAACCCGTCGAAGACCACATCACCCGGTTCGGTATAATGCAGAATGTAGCGCATGATGGCCTTATGCGGCACCTTGGTATGATAGGAATGGGCGTTATAGATGGGGTCGTTCTTCCCTTCGCTCACGTCCGCCGCGAAGGGTTCGCGGCTATAGGGCTCGTTCGGGTCATAGGGTTTGCCGTAATGCTTGATGAAATCTGCTATGAACGGATTAGGGCAGGCGGTGTAATAGGGAGGGTCGGAGAGGGCCAGAATGTCCTCGTCGCTACCGTGGGGGAAACCCTCGGTCAAACGAAACTTTGGGTTGCATTTCAGCATATCGTGCAGGATAGCCAGGAAATGCGCCCGCCGGGCGTTGTCATCGGGAAATGTCAGCCCCAGGCATTCGACCGGGCCTTTCGCTGTATCCGCGTCAGCCTGGAAAAGCATGTTTTCATTGTTATTGTGCTTAGGCCTTGTCATCTGCTTCCTCATTATACCTTAACTTGTGCAGTGATCAAGTTCCTCTTCTACAGGCGCCGCGGAATGCGGGCGATGAACAGGTTCCGCTCATGATCCGATTCCAATTCCAGTCCCGGGACGGCGGCCAAGGCCCGCCTGATGCCCGTACCGATACCACGGTAGGGAAGCTCCCCCGCTTTGGTGGCAAAAGAAACGATGAGCGGATTGCGTATAACCGACACGCCGTGGCGGATGTTTTCCACGGTAATATTGTTGGGCAAAGCGCCCGGGCTGATGATTTCTATACGGTCATCGAACATGAAAACACGCCAGGGAGCGGAGATGAAATAGTCCCGGTGCAGCAGCATATTGACGACCAGCTCTTCGAGGGCTGCCGGCGGCACTTCCAGATCGCCTATCGTGTTGAAGCCCTTCTCGCCTTGCACCCGGCGAAGATTGCGGGTGAGGAAGGATAGCGTTTTTTTGTACAAATCGCGCAGGCGCCCGTCGATATCTTCACTGTCCCGGTATTTGTCGCCAACGGGTTCAGTGCCTATGAAGGATACCGCCTTGACGACAAAGGCGGGGCGATGTCTTTGGGGGTCGCGTCCGAAAAGCATAAGTCCGGCCAGGTTGAGCTTGGCTTCGCGCGCCAGGCCAAGGTTGTTCAGCAATTGATCAATGGGGATTCCAGTTTCGTCAAGGCTTTCGCCATACTGTTTCATGAAAAAGGCGCCAAAATGACCCAGGTCAATGTCTCCGGAGGCGGTTCCGGCCACGGGCACTTCATCCGCATGCACCAAGTCGGCGCCTTGAAGCATTCGCTGAATTTCTTCGCGGGCGGTCACCCGGCGTTTATCCGCGCCTGATTTTACCCAAAACACGCCCTCATTGTCGGCATATGGCTTGGAGATGCCCTCGGGAACGGTGACCACCATGACCACTTGCCCGTTGACGGAGATATTTTCGGTTTCAGGATTGAGGGAAGGACGGACGCAATCGGTCGCCGTGTTGGAAATGAGCTGGTTTATTCTACGTATGTCTTCGGCCGTCAAGCCGATTACAGAGCCGTCATCGGCAACGCCGATCAATATTCTCCCGCCCTTGCTGTTGGCGAAGGCCGCCATTTCACCGGCCAGGGATTTGGCATTGGCGATATCCTGGCCCTTCTTGAATTGGGTACGGCTGTCTTCCCCGCGGGCGATCAGTTGGCTAAG
>Ga0099364_10007872_pt1 | contig 15103 bp, 9 predicted proteins | sample TergutTh196P3_FD_73070 | JGI IMG/M metagenome (GOLD analysis project Ga0099364, IMG submission 73070) | Microcerotermes parvus P3 segment gut microbial communities from Pointe-Noire, Republic of the Congo - Th196 P3 | ecosystem: Host-associated > Arthropoda: Insects > Digestive system > Gut ... | reverse complement strand
TTTCTCCTGCCGTCTTTTTACCAAGTAGCGGTTTGGAAAGTTTTGTGTTGTCTCCTTCACGAACAATCAGAGTAAAACCAGTTTTTAGGTCTTTTGCCAATTTAAGATAGTCCTTAATTTGTCTGGTCAGAGATTGCTTCGCTACGTTTTTGACCTCGATGATTTTCGTGAGAGTCATTTCGTCTGGAAAGCGTAACTTCCCGTCGCTCTTGACAAAATGACAAGGAAATTGCAAATCTACGAAAATACGATTGAAGTGCTGTGAACGGTTACTCATTGCTCCCATCCGACACGAACTCTGATTTTTACTCAGCGGATTTCCAACTCCAAACAAGCGTGAGCCAGCCCTTTTCTGCGGCGGCAAAGAGGGGGATTAACTGTCCTTTGCCTTCCCACTCCCCTTGTAAGTTTACCGGCTCTGCCTCATGACGTTTCGGTAATGCTTCCAGCCGCCGCAGTAAATACGTCCGAATCACCATTTGCGTCGCCGAAAGGGTTGCGCCCGGTTGATGACCTATCGGAAATGCTTCGGCTTCTGTTTGTTCCAGAATGATAACGTTTCGACCGTCTTGGTTTTCCATTTTGATTTGATATTCGACCGAAATTCTAAATGACCGGCTGGTGTTGTCCATGACTTGAATGTCATTAAGCCGTGCAACGACACGAATTTTGTTATCAACGAATAACACATCAACGGGTGCTCCTGCTCCAAAGGAAACTTTGGCGGGAGTCACGTCTGCATTTCGTTCCAGAAATGCCGGTGTCTCCTCAAAGAACTCACCGATCCGCTCGGAAAACTTTTCCTCATCGATGGAACGTCCCGCCAAGACGATTGCCAGCATATTATTGAATGCCGACTGATGGACCTGTACTGCCAGTCCATTAGTTGATTCTATTATCGGTGCCGGTACCGGAGCGGAGGGTTGATGGCGGTTCCCCAGTAAAATCGACCAGTCGATCCGCTCTGGGGTACTCGACAAGTTCCAGATGCGGGGGAAAAGCCCCGTCTTGTTGAGGATGTCCCGAATTTTTTGATATTTTTCATTCAATTCCGCAATGTTAGAATCCACCCGTTCATTCATCTGCTCATTCATGCGGCGTTCCGCACGGCGGGCGGCTTCCGCCTGTGAATCGGCTCTTCGGCTATCAATCTGACCTCTCGCAACCCGTTGAACAAGACGCCCCGCATTGATGTTGATATCTGAAACTCTCGCATCTAAATTGGCTCTTGTGCTTGCCGGCATGGTGCTGATCCCCTCCGCAGAGAAAAGGATTTGTTTTTCACCGCGCAAGTTTCCTGTGGTGTGATTTTTCAACGTTACCATGCGCTGACTGCCGTCGGTATGGGACTCCATAGACGCATCTGCCAACACTTTGATAACGGCACGGTTCGGTGAGGAGACAAGTTCGGCAGAAGTAACCCCCGAAAGTGTTCCGCTTCCTGTAACTCTTGTACCCAAAATCGTTTCGTTAATATCCAGGTCTTCTTCAATATCCTGTTTGAAACCTGCGGCAACAAAACCGCTTCCGATTTGCAAACGGACATTGACACCGGCAGTAGCGATCCTCGTCAATTCGGCAAGCCGGGCAGCACGCGGTTCGATGAGACTAATATCGTCGAGCCACACAACCGCATCACTCAACGTCACAAAATAGAGCGGGTTATTCCCCTCATTATATGCTTCAATATATTGGACAAGGTTATCACAAACGTGGTTCAACCGGCTTTCATAGTTCTCTTCCCTGAGCAACAGAGCCGCTGTTTGGTAGCCTCGCAGCGCCGTTCGGAGTCCCTCAAACGTGGTCCAAAGAATACCTTCCTTGTCGGAGTGAAAAACTCTTTGCACCGCTTCAAGTACAGCCGGATCAGGTGTTTGCGTACCCAGCACCCCTCTCAATTCAGCGAGCCGAAGTGTTTCTGCCCAATCGTTTGCAGTGTCCCTATCGAACTCACGGGGGAGTCGGCGTTGTAAATCGTTGACAGCATCAAGCAAAAGCCTTTGGCTGCGGTTCAGGTCATTGGCGGTCATGGCACGCGGATTTTCCTTTATTTCCTCCGTGAGCCGTTGCAACTGCACCATGGCATCGGCGGGTGAAGTCACCGCCACAACGGGCTGCCGTTCGACCCTCGGCACAACTCTCGGCGTAGCAACTCTCGGCTGCGGAGTCACTCTCGGAGCCGTAACAACGGGCTGCCGCTCGGCTCGCCGGGGCAAATTACGAAAAAGTTGCCCAAAGAGCGAAGTGTTCATGAAAAGGAGAAGAAACAGAACAACGAAAAACCGAAAATGGAGTGTGTTAAACATAATGTTTCATGGGTTAGGGAATGAGAGACCTGTATTCCTGCGGTTTGCCTGAGAGGGGCAACCAGCTGCCAGTGATGATAGCAGAAATTACGAGAATGACAATCAGGGAGGATAGGTAAATTGGTGAAGGAGGTTATAAGGGACCTCTAAAAATATCTTTTAGAGCCGCAATCGGAAGGTTGCGGCTCTGATGTGAATAATTAGTCGAGTCAGAAAAAGTCCTTAAACATTTCAGCAGTTCGTATAACAGTCCTTGTTTTTTTATTTCTAACTCTTTATTTGGCAATGATTTATTGAAAATTCTTCTACAGAAATTTTTGAACGATGTTTGAGGAAAATTTTTTGACAAACGGGTAGCAATGACAAAAAAGGTGTCAAAATAGGAAATGTGGGGTATCCGCTTTGCTCCGCCTCGGTTATTGCCTGAAAAACTATGGAAAAGAGCATGCTCGACAGTATATTCAAGTCAAATCCGCAACTCATTAGTTTTAATGTAACCTGTTGACAAAAAAGGGGAAATAGTTTGTGCGTGTGGATACGAAGCCAGGCAAATGACCACTGAAATCACTGGCAGCCTGAAAAACAAGACAAATGACAGGAGGAGCAAAGCGGATACCCCACTTCATCTTTTTTTTAACCGCAAAGGACGCAAGGAAGAACGCCCAATTTTTCCCCCATTTACGGTAGAGAGCCATTCCCTTAACTTTTCGCTTTACACTCATTTGTAGCAGGGCATCCCTTACAGGCAGCAGCCGGTTCCGATTTCGGAGCGGTCTCTGCTTTGGCGGCTTTTCGGTATGAGTCGCTACGGTAGTCCGTTTGGTAGAACCCGCTCCCACGAAATACAACGGCGGCTCCCCCGCCGATCAAACGGCGAAGTTTGTTCTTTTTACAACTCGGACACTTTTTAAGAGGTGCTTCCTTGATGTATTGGAACTCTTCAAATTCATGGGAACAAGAATCGCAATGATATTCGTAGGTCGGCATCGAAAAATGGTTGAATAAAATTGTTGAATAAACCTTCTCTAATTCCTAGTTTCGCTAACCCTGAGTCCTCAGGACTGAAACCAACGTTGCCCCATTCTACCAAAATAGTGTCTCTCCGTCAATCCATGTAAAGGAATAAGCCAGTCCGTTAACAGTCCGTCGACACGTTTTGATTTTTCGTCATTCCGGTGAAAACCGGAATCCAGAAAAACAGGATTAAAATCGCTCGTCTGGATTCCGGCTTGCGCCGGAAGGACAGGTTTTTGGCAAACGTGTCGACGGACTGCCCTTCCCTTTGCAACAAACACGGGGGACTTGACCAAAACGGTCTCCATCGTTAAAGAACAAACTTGTCCTTTCAGTAGGCGATGCGTTGTCAAACAACTGTCGAGGGCAAGGACGATATGCAGAGACGTTTCCGGTACAGTTTACGTGATGAGCGATGTGGACGAATACGATAAAAAACAAGGATACGAAAAGAGAGCAGGGAGAATTATAATCATTCGAAAATAAAGATGAAATGAAAGCAACAGGCTGGCAAACAAACTTCAACGTGATAGAATGAAGGGATCAATCGTCCCATGAAACGAGGTGTCCTGATGCCGATGCAAGAGATTATCAATCGCCGCAGTATTCGTTCCTATCGAGCCGACGCTGTTACCGAAGAGCAACTCGAACAAATCCTCCGAGCAGCGATGGCGGCTCCCTCTGCGGGCAACCAGCAGCCGTGGGAATTTATCGTCGTAACAGACCGGGGCTTGCTGATAAAAATTACAGAGGTTCATCCCTACGCAAAAATGCTATTGGAAGCACCGGCGGCGATTGTTGTGTGCGGCAATAGGAGCCGAGAAAAACACGTTGATTACTGGATACAGGACTGCTCTGCCGCAGTCCAAAACATGCTTTTGGAGGCAACGCATCAGGGACTCGGCTCGGTATGGCTTGGTATGGCTTGGTGTCTATCCTCGGCAAGACCGCGTTGATGGTGTGAAGAAACTATTCGGTCTGCCGGAAGCAATCATTCCATTTGCCGTCGTTGCTCTCGGTCATGCCAAGGAGCCGCCCACGCCGGTTGACCGTTTTAATCCGGCATACATCCATCGGAACGGTTGGTAATATCTGACGGCTACCGCAAGATCGGGATGGACGAAAGATGATGGGCGATAAATTGTTCGATTCTTTCATCGACAATAACATCGTTCTTCCGCAAAGGTCGAGTAAGATATAGTCCTTCCAACGACTGACACCGGCTTAAGGCAACGTAAGCCTGTCCGTGAGCGAACACCCTGTTTCCAAAGTCGATGTTAACCGTTTTGTAAGTCTGCCCCTGCGACTTGTGAATGGTCAATGCCCAAGCCAAGCGAATAGGATATTGCGTGAAACTCGCCACTACTTCTTGGGCGATCTCCCCCTTCGTTGCGTCAAAGGTATAGTTGTACGTCTCCCAAGTGGCTGGTTCGACTTCATGGACATTACCGTCAATTCTTACCTTGACACTATCTTCCGAAAGTTCCGCCACCGTGCCTAATGTTCCATTAACCCATCGCCCCTCTTTATCATTTCGTAACATCATGATTTGGGCATCTACTTTCAATTCCAGTTGTCAGTCCGTTGACAAGTTTGCATAAACTCCGTCATTCCGGCACAAGCCGGAATCCAGACGAGGGACTCGCAGCCTGTTTTTCTGGATTCTGGCTTTCGCCGGAATGACGAAAAATCAAAACTTGTCAACGGACTGACAGGCAAACACTCCCGTTCGGCACCGACACTTGATTCGATGCAAAAATCATTTACAATGACACTTTCTCTTTCCGAGGCACGTTTCAGGACACTTTTTTCAATACACTTTTTTAAATGCAAAAAATTACTCTCCATCAAAATTTGTGTGTACGATGTGGACAGTGTACTCTCGTTTGTCCGAACCGGATTTTCACGCGGCAAAAAAGTAGCGATTGTCCTTCCACGATTACAGAGGCAGAGGAAATTTGCATCGGTTGCTGTCATTGTGTTGCTGTTTGTCTCGGTAGTGCCATAACCGTGGGCAACATCGGACCTGACGACTGTTTGGGACAGGATAAAAGTGCAACCATTCGGTTTGAACATCTTGCACACCTCTTACAAAACCGACGCTCTATCCGTTGTTATTCCAGTAAGCCGCTGGACGACCGGATTGTTGAGCAACTCCTTGATGTTGTCCGCTGGGCACCCACCGCAAAAAATGGTCTTCCTGTAAAGTGGTTGATCGTTAATGGTGCCAGTAAAGTCAAGGAACTTGCCGGTCTGGTCATGGACTGGGGCAAGCAACAGCCGGGTTTCGAGCGAATGGTTGAAGTGTGGAACAAAGGGGGTGATCCTATTTTTCGCGGTGCTCCTTGCGTGATTGCCGCATGCACGGATGACAGAGCACCTCTGGCAGGTTGGTCGCCGGTTGATGCGGCAATCGCCGTAGAAACGCTGGACATTTGCGCGGCAGCCATGCGGCTTGGTGCTTGCTGGGCAGGTATTTTTGTCCGTGCGGCACAGTCTTCGGACAAACAGATCTTCAACAAATGGTTCGGCTTAAAAGAAACAGAGACTATCCACGGAGGCTTGATGATAGGACACATTGGCGAAGTTGTTTATCAGCGCCTCCCTTACCGTCCCGAAGCACCAAAAATCTGGATCCGGTAAATTGCAGGGTGTCTATCAGGAACCTCTGATGATACATTCTTTGCGTCCTTTGCACCACCTTTGCGCACCTTGCGGTTGATTGCGGTTAACATGGTTCGGACTCAACCGCAAAGTGCGCATGGGAACATTAGGAACACAAAGAAAGCGCAGCGGATATTTCCATCGACGAAGCAGAACACTGTCTGACAAAACAATGTTGGCGAAAATCACCGCATTTCCAAGACATGGACAAACTCTTCCGTTTTGTCTGCTTTGTGATTTCTGTTATCATCCCGGTCAGCTTTGAAACGTTGGTGGTCCGTGACGGCTAAATCGTAATGTCCGTAGCGGGACATGATTTTTTTTATGATGTCCAGCGGCATTAAACCTTCGTTATTGTAACTCAAAAAGATATATTTGAATGATGCGTTTTTTAACAAATCATCAAACTCTTTTTCTACTTTGCTGCGACTACACCAGCCGGACTTTTGATATTGCCGCAATCCGGTCTTGCCGTGCGGCACAAAATCATCATATTTTGCAATCGTGTTTAACACGTGATAGTTCGCACCATACTGCCGGGCATTGTATGGCGGGTCTAAATACAAAATGTCCCCTTCAATTTTTTTGATAAGAGCATTACTGTCTTCGTTGAAAACTTCATGCTTGTTCTCATTGACCTCGAACTCGGCAGGGTGAAGCACTAATTTTTGCCGTGCCGTCTTTTTAAGATGTTTTAAGTAGGCACCATAAACCGAGGCGGTATTTGCCAATTTATCCGCACTTTCCAGCAAACTTGCCAAGAGAAAGTAGTACAGATGATCACCAACCTTGCCGGTCATTTTCCATCGTTCGATACATTGACGAATGGTGTCGATTTTCTTTCCATTGTCATCAGAAAAATACTGTCTGCCTGACCCGCTGCCGAGACAATAATGTTGATAAATAAATCCGGTGTCGGTCAAAGGCAAGCAGTTTAATTCGCCGATGTATTCCTGTTTCTCCGGTATGGCGATGCGGTTTTCGATGTAATTTTTGTTCAATACATAACTGTAATACTCGCAATCATTCGCAATCACTTTTTTTGTGTTTGTTTTGAAAGAGCGTCCGACAATACCCGTGCCGGCAAAAAGGTCGCAGAAGATTTTTTGGGACAAATTCTCCCCAACGACACCCTGTACAATGCCTTTTATGAAGTCGATGAGTTTGTATTTCGAGCCGATGTAGTTCATGGTTATCGCGTCATCGGAGACGAATTGTATGCTGTAAACGGGGAGAAATTGGACGTTTTTCCTAAGGTACAAATGAGTTTAACTCCTCTGCGCTGCCGCCTGTTAAATTTCCGCCAGAAAGTAATCTACCGTCATTTCGCTGCGCTCCATTCCGGCTGTTGTTCACAAAAGCCGGAATGAAACGAAGTGGGATGACGGAAAAGGGCACATTATTTTCTGGCGAAAGTTTATCGGGAACCTCTAAAAATCAATTTTTGCATTTTTGACTTGGTGCCGAAACGCACCCAATCTGTACCTTGCACACCTTGCGTAACCCATGGCGTACTTTGCCGTTAAATCCGAACTATTTTAACCGCAAGGGGCGCAAAGATGGTGCAAAGGACGCAAAGAATATATTTTAGGTATTTGGGACATATTGAATCTCCCCGCGTGCGGGAGAAAATACCCTGCACCCCTCTTGCGGGGAAAATTTTTTCTCGCCCGAACGGCAACGGAGATAACGGGCTGCACCGCCTCTCCCTACTACATCGTTTTTTAGCTTTTTAAACGGCATATAACGTAAACGGCATGAAATTATACCTTGCGTCCTTTGCGAGAACTTTGCGTCTTTGCGGTTAAATATTCTTTTTTTTAACCGCCCCGTTTACAGCCGGTACCAACATTACAGCCCCAACGCAAAACCGTAACGGTAGAAATCAGTCATCGTCATCATTACGCCGGTAAATAACGCAACCACGGAAATGCCGAGCATGACATTCAGCAATGTCCGCTCCGCCGGAAACTTGTAAAACAGTATCGGAACACACGCCGGTATCAAGCCGACAAGATTGATGGCTCCCATAAAACAGAGAGTTTGCATCAGTGAACTCTCTGGTTCGCGGGAAAGCAGTCCTGCGATATTGAACATCAGTAAACTGACAAGCCAGAAGGCTGCAAAGGCGATGCAAAGCATCGTTCCCAGATCGAGCGGCGTACGTTCTCCGGCAGGCTTCTTCTCTTTGACGACCTTCTCCTTCTTTTTTCGCTTCCCTTTTTTGGGCTCTTCTCCCGCATCTTCTTCTCCCTCACTGCCTTCAGATTTTTCCTCCTCGCCGAGATTTACCTTTTTCTTTTTTTCCTTTTTGGATTTGCCCTTCCCGCCGAACAAACCGCCCAAGAACCCTTTTTTTGCTTTCCCTTCGCCATCGGAAGATTCGGAGGTCAGACCGCTGAGATAAGGATTATCCGCACTCACTCCCTCTTCAGGGGCTGCCGAATCGTCGCCGCCAAAGGAACCGCCAAGATCAAAGGCATCGTCCGCTGAACTTTCCGAGGACTCTCCCGCACTCGTCTCACCGCCGGGCGCAGCCAAATCGTCTCCGAAAGGATTCTCCAAATCAAAGGCATCGTCCGCCGAACTTTCCGGGGACTCTCCCGCGCTCGCCACACCGCCGGGCGCAGCCAAACCATCTCCGAAAGGATTCTCCAAATCAAAGGCATCGTCCGCCGAACTTTCCGGGGACTCTCCCGCGCTCGCCACACTGCCGGGCGCAGCCAAACCGTCTCCGAAGGGATTCTCCAAATCAAAGGCATCGTCCCCGGTATTTGCCTGCGGTTCGTCTAAATCGAACGAATCAAAATTGAAATCATCAAGCGATTCAGCATCAAGGGACTCAGAATTTCTGCTGTCGTCGGACATAACTGTACTCCATTGAAAGTATTGAGATTGAAAGTGCCGGACTTGGAAGTGTCAGGGTTGAAGGCATTGGATGTTCGCAGAATACCCCCCCCTTATCGTAATCGGCAATTTTGACTACCCCATTCTACTCATTTTACCAAAATTGTCAATTTCAAAGAGAGTGCTTTGCGGCTATTTTGCTTAACCGCAAAATGCGCAAAGTTTTTTTCAAAGTACGCAAAGCAAAAAGTCTCACTTGCCCCCTTTTACGGTCTCCGAATGGCGGTAATCTCTTGCGGTTTTTGTAGTAAATGGTAAATTTCTAATCCTACGGCGGCACTTTTTTTCACCACTCCCATTTTTACGACAATCATACGTTCCCCCCTTTTTTGGCTCTTTCTCGGCGGACTTTGCTATTATCTGGCATTGCCGCCGGTCAACTTTGCGCCGCTTGCGCTGATGGTGCCGATTTGCTGGGGGATTGTGATTCGAGACGGCAGACGGCAGTTTTTGGGCGGCGCCGCCGTCGACTCTGTTGCCGCCGACTCTGCTGCCGTCTGCCGTCTGCCGTCTGCCGTCTCTTCCTTTCCGTTCGCCGTCTATTGTACCGCATACCTCTTTTGGCTTGCCTCGGTCTGGTGGGTTTCCCATCCTTATCCTCCCTTTACAACGATAGGTCTGTTCGCGTTGGCGGCGGTGTTGTCTCTCTTTTGGGTACTCTTTTTCGTGTCCGCAAGAGTTGCCGTCCATCGTTATAATATCCCGCTGCTCGTTGCGATGCCGCTCTGTTGGCTCGGCACGGAATATATCCGTTGCCGCATTCTCGGCGGTTTTTCCTTCTGTGCTCTGGAACATGCCTTTTATTTGTATCCGCCGCTCATTCAGTTCGCGTCCATCGGCGGAGGTTTACTGGTCGGCGGAATTATTATGTTCCTCGGAGCGGCACTGCTTACCCTTTGCCAACTTTGTATATCTATTGTGTCCTTTGCGGCAAAAATTCACAAACACGAGGACTTCACGGAGGACGCAATAAAAAAATATCAATCTACGGGAAACTCGGCTCTTTCTGCTTGCTGTTTTCTTTTATTTCTTTTCCTGGCATGGATTGCAATGTCGTTACAGGAGTATAATCCAAGTGATAACTTAACATCCTATTCCATCGTCGCTCTGCAAGGCAACCGGCAGGTCTATATCGACGGCGGACAAGAGGAAGCGGACAAGACCTTTGCACAATTTGTCCATTTAGCGTATCAGGAAATTGATGATCGAAAGCAAGCCGGCGTTCCTCTGCCCGACTTGATCGTCTTTCCCGAAACGGTCTGTCCGATTCCCGTCTTGGTCTTTGAAGGCATGGTTACGCCTGCCGATTTCGGCTGGACAGAGGAACAGGCAACCCACTGGGAAAGGGACTTTCGGCGATTTGCCCAGAGCATACAAACGCCGGTGCTGCTCGGTCTTTCGACTTTGGTTTTCGCGGACACGACGAGTGATCCGATACGCCTCAACTCGGCACTGTTTGTCAAACCGTCTCTCGTCTCTGCCCCCTCCGGGGAAGGGGATTCTCCCCCTCTCCCAGAGGGAAAAGAGCCGGAACCACCGACCAAAATGTACCGCTACGATAAAATGCACCTGGTATTGTTTGGCGAATACGTTCCCCTTGCAGAATATCTGCCGAGCAACTTTATTCTCCGCACTCTTTGCCACGAAGCCCGGCACGGCATGGTACCGCTTGCCATTCCCATTGGCTACGGCAACGAGGAGAAAGAGACCATTGATGCGGCGGTCAATATCTGTTTCGAGAGTTCCGTTGCCCATTTGATTCGGCAGCAAATTTTGACACTACGCAAATGGGGGCATGATCCGCGGATGCTGATTAACCTTTCCAATGACGGTTGGTTTCGCAATTCTCATGCGATGGAGCAGCACTTGGCAACGCATGTCTTTCGGGCGGTAGAGAACCGGATGTACTATGTAACGGCAACGAACGGCGGCTTTTCGGCGATCATCAGCCCGTATGGTAAAATCCGAAACATCGGCGAACGTCCTTCGGACAAAGCGGGTGCCGAGGCGGTGAGCGGAGAAGTTTCGGTCAATGTGAACATGCCGCAATGCACCACGATCTATCAAATTGTCGGCGATGGGTACGCGCTGCCCCTGGCAGTGGGTGTGTTGATACTGACAGGTATCGGTTGGCGGGAAAGGAGAAAGAGACCTTAAACGGCATAAAATGACACTCTGCGCACTTTGCGGTTAAATTTTTTTTACCGCAAAGTGCGCAAAGTTGTCGCAAAGGACGCAAAGTGTCGTTTGCATGCCGTCTTACGCTACATTAGAGGTTCCCTTGAATAAAAACGATAGAATGTTATACTGCCTTTTTCATTAGTCTCGTTCAAAAGTACCGGCTTTCTTATGTTTGAAACGCTTCAAAACAGTCTCATATCGGCAATCAAGTCCTTGCGGGGCAAGGGGAAACTGACTGAAGCAAATATGCGTGAAGGACTCGAACTTGTCCGCCAGTCCCTGCTCGAAGCCGACGTGAGTCTCCCCGTTGTGAAGGATTTCATCGCGCGGATTTCCGAACGTGCCACCGGTGAAGCCGTGTTGCGGTTGCTCGATCCGACCGAACAACTCGTTAAAATCGTTCACGAGGAACTCATTCAACTCATGGGTCCCGTTGACCATTCCCTGCACTTAAAGAAGCCGCTCACGATTTTCATGCTCTGTGGTCTGCAAGGTTCCGGGAAAACAACCACCTGCGGTAAACTCGGCAAACTGCTCGTTAAACGTAATTTGAAGCCGATGCTTGTGGCGGCGGACTTGCAGCGTCCCGCCGCGATTGACCAACTTGAAGTGCTGGGCGGTCAAATCGGCGTGCCGGTTCACGTTGACCGCACCCACAAAGACCCCGTTAAGGTGTGCCAAGATGCCGCTAAGAGTGCCGCCGCACAAGGGGTTGATGTTCTCATTCTCGACACTGCCGGTCGGTTGCATGTGGATCAAGAATTGATGGGGCAACTTCAACAGATCGAGCGCAAAGTTCAGCCGGATCAGGTCTATTTCGTGGTCGATGCCATGACCGGGCAGGATGCGGTGAACAGTGCCAAAGCGTTTAATGAAGCGTTGGAACTGAACGGTGTGATTCTCACGAAGTTGGACGGTGATACTCGAGGCGGAGCGGCATTGTCGGTCAAGCATGTAACCGGCGTGCCGATCAAATATATCGGGACGGGAGAACTTGTGGAGTCCCTCGAAGAATTTCACCCTGACCGGATGGCAGGGCGGATTCTTGGGATGGGGGATATGATGACCCTCATTGAGCAGGCAACGGAAAAACTTGACCGGGAAGAACTGGAAAAACAGGAGGAGCGTTTACGGAAAGGGGAATTCACGCTTGATGATTTCCGTGCCCAGATGGGACAAGCAAGCCGGCTGGGTTCATTCAGCAAGTTGTTGAGTTTTATTCCGGGCATGGGCAATATCAATCAAATGATGGACGGAATGGAGACCGATGCCGATTCGGAGATGAAAATGATCGGCGGAATGATTGACTCGATGACTCCGGCGGAGCGGCGCAATCCAAAGATTATCGACAATAGCCGCCGCCGCCGGATTGCCGCCGGGGCAGGCGTGCAGCCGCAGCAGGTCAACGATCTGATTAAATCATTTGCGCCGATGGCGGATATGATGAAGATGATGGCGACGGGCAGTACGAAAGACCGGATGACCGGAATGCGGCAGATGATGCAACAAATGCAGAGCAATCCGACGGGTAACATCAAGCCGGTCAAGGGTAATACCGGCAAACGTCTTACGGCAAAGGAAAAAGCGGACGCAAGGAAAAAGCGGGACAAGGAAAAACGCAAGCGGGATAAGGATAAACGCAAGCAGGGTTAACTGTTTCTCAATCCCGCCAGTTGCTGTTGGATCGCTTCGAGCCGCTCCTGTCCCGGCATTGCCACCGGGATTTGGTGTGTCATACTTGTATGAAGTGCATAGACTTCAAGCACTCGATTACCCTGGTCATCAACCGTTTCCTTTTCGTACCGCAACAATTTACGCCGGAGCAACAGCAGAGTCAAAATATAGAGCGTGTCCGCCTCGCCTGGTTGGGCGGTGAGCCGTTCAAAGAATTCCTGCAACGTCTCGCCGGAAGTTTGCAAAGAGGGATTGTCGGTGATGTGCTTGACCGTCGATTTCCACCAGCCGACAAATTCTTCCGGCGGTCCCGACCAGTGTTCGGGGGCAACATCTTTGCGGGCGAAGTGTCCCTCTTCTCCCGACAACACCGAAAAAAACGGCTCTTGCGGACGAAAATCCCTGCGTGAAACAGAACAACTTCGTGAAGGACGCGGTACTTCCACGGTTTGAAATCGTAAAAACTAATGTCTGCCGGAATCGTATCAAAAATGCTGGAACAGGGCAAGGGTGATTTGGGGGGGAATGGCTTTTTGTAACCGTTCACGCATTTTTTGACCGTGAACGGATACGATTTTTTTAACCGCAAAGTACGCAAGGCATTGCAAAGGACGCAAGGGTGAAACTCTGCTGCCGTCTCCCTTCCCGCCTCCTTTGCACACTTTGCGAAAACTTTGCGTCTTTGCGGGTTAAATTTTTCCAATTTTCAGAGAATGTCGTTCCCGTTTAGAGCACATCTACTCCAACGGCTTGAACACAAAACCGGCGATCAGTTTCGGATAAAAATAGGTACTCTTGGCAGGCATCCGGTCTCCCAAGAGACTCAATGTCCGAATGTGTTCCACCGTTGCCGGCATCACCAACGCCGCCAGTGAATAGTCCGCCGTCCGCAAGCCCGTCATCACCTCTTCGACCAGATGTACATACTCCGGCTTCGGCGGTTCCGGCACTTCGAGAAGCGTTTCGACAATCAAGCGGTGCAGCAGACTCACGCCCAACTCATGCCATTCAGGATGGTGATCCTGAGCAACCTCGCCCATCTTTGCCTTGCCCTCTTCGGTGAGCGAAGTCAGCAGCCAGCGACCATCTTTCGGGGTATAAAGTCCGATGGCATCTTGGCGGTTCTCTTGTTCAATGCGCTGCCACACTTTCGGTGCCTCCTCAATGCCGGTGCCGACTTGTTCCAGTAGAAAGCACTTACCTAACTTTTCCGCCAACTCTTCGTTGGTCAATACCGGCAGCCCGGTAAACAGGCGGTGCGTCGGCAACACAATCAAGCCGGGGTCTTCCATCGCGATACACATCATCAGCACGTGATTTGCCGGATGTTCACTATTAAGCAAACCCATCTCGTCGATGTGCCGCCGGTAGTTGCATGCCGTTTCGTAGCGGTGATGCCCGTCTGCAATGAAAATCGGCTTCGGTGCCATTGCCGCAACAACCTGCTGAACGATGTCCTCATCCTCGACCACCCACATTTTGTTGACCACGCCCAGATGATCCGTGGCACTGACCGAATCAGTGTATTTTCCTTGCTCTACCGCTCTTTCCAAGACGGACTGTACCGAGTTTCCCTCATCGGGATAGAGTCCGAAAATTTGGCTGAAATTCATTTTACAGGCGGTCGTGAGCATCAATCTGTCCAGTTTCGGACCGCTCATCGTGATTTCGTGTGGATAGACCTGCCCATAGCCGAACGGCACGGCAAGACAGCCGCACATAAAACCTTTGCGGACATGTGTCTGACCCTCGGCTTCAAAAATCTGATGATAGATGTAAATAGCGGGACGCTCTTCCTGCCGGATAACGCCGGTCTCCTTCCAGTTTGCGAGCGTTTTGGCAGTGCGGGTATAGCGGTTATCGGCTTCCGAGTCGGTCGGGTACATCTTTTCCAAAATGAGCCGGATAACATTATTCGGATGCCGCTGATAGAGTTTCTCTTGGAAAGAATCATCGATCACATCGTAAGGCGGAGCAATTATGTCATCGAGGTTGCCGCCGCCGGGATTGATTTTTTCGAGATGGTAACGATAGCCTGCAAAAGGTTTGATTTCCATAGGAGCCGTGTTAAAAATGAGGTTAATGAGGTTGCAGAAACACCAACAGTATAGTAAAAATGCCGTCCAACGCAAGTCATGCCGGCAAGTAATCAGGGAACCTCTAAAAATCAATTTTTGCCTTTTGACTTGGTGCCGAAACGCACCAAATTTGTACTTTGCAGTTAGGTCCGTTCTATACCGAACGCCATTGAGAATTGTCAAAACGTTTGAAAATTTTCGGCGAGTCGCGTGCGTAATTCTTTCTTGAACTTTGTCCGACAGCGGAAGAAATCCTTCGCCTTTTGTACAAAATCCGAA
>Ga0099364_10007871_pt1 | contig 15104 bp, 15 predicted proteins | sample TergutTh196P3_FD_73070 | JGI IMG/M metagenome (GOLD analysis project Ga0099364, IMG submission 73070) | Microcerotermes parvus P3 segment gut microbial communities from Pointe-Noire, Republic of the Congo - Th196 P3 | ecosystem: Host-associated > Arthropoda: Insects > Digestive system > Gut ... | reverse complement strand
CCGAAAAAAATGAAAAAACAATTTGTCAAATAGACGGAATAACTCTTTTGTACAAGCCAAGCGAAGCAGATTTAAAAATAGCGTTAGATGAATTGCTAAAACAAAACGATTGTTCAATCAGTGATATAGATGCTGTAATTACGGGAATTAGCGGAAATTTCAAAAACGATGAAGTATATTATCGTAATGCGTCTGTTCTTTTTGCAGGAAAACCATTAACACATTACAAACATATTTTTGGCGAATCGTATACTGCATCTGGATTAGGAATGTATGTTGCTGCAACTTGTTTGCAAAAACAACGTATTCCTAAACATCTATTAATGAATGGTTCAAATGAAAAAAAGTCCGTGAAAACATTGTTATTTTATAATCATTGCGAAGATAAAAATCATTCGTTTACGTTATTATCAAAAGTCTGATAACTAATAATATTATGTTAAAATTAGTATTTTTTGCCACTATACAAAGTCTTCTTTTGGCTTCAAGTCAGGTTTTTTTGAAGTTAGCGACCTTGCGTATGGATAAATTTTCTTTTACGTGGGCATTTTTCAGAGACCTTTTAGTGAATTGGCAGTTGGCGCTGTCAGGAATATGTATTGCCACGGCGACTATCATTTGGATGTACATTCTTAAACGTTTTGAATTGTCGGTAGCATATCCGCTAATCAGCATCAGTTATATTTTTGGAATGTTGGCGTCGGTGTTTATTTTTAAGGAAGTAGTGCCTGTTACGCGCTGGATTGGCGTGGCGTTTATAATGATTGGAGTAGTATTTTTGGTGAAGTGAGTAGATTTTTAGACTTAATAGACACGAGACTTTTAGACTTATAGACACGAGACTTTTAGACAAATGAAGAAAATAGTCGTATTTTGTTACACACAAAGCGGGCAGGCACTGCAAATAGCAGAAAACGTGTGCAGTCCGCTCAAAAATGCGGGACATACAATTATTTACAAATCCATTGAACCTGAAGAGCCTTTTCCTTTCCCATGGACACGCGAGTCGTTTTTCGAGACATTTCCTGAAACGCGGCTTTCTACTCCGACATGTAAACTGAAAGAGATTGATTATTCGGATATTGGCGATGTCGATTTGGTGATTATTTCTGGACAACCTTGGTATCTTTCGCCGTCACTGCCGTTGCAAGCCTTTTTTAAGGATGAAAAAGCAAGGACGTTTTTAAATAATAAAAAAATTGTTAACATTTCAGGTTGTCGCAATATGTGGGTAATGGCGCAACTTAAAATACGAAAATATATTAATGAAGCAGGCGGACATTATGTAGGGCATATTGTTTTGCAAGACAAGTCGCCTAATTTAATTGGCGTTATCACAATTATACGTTGGCTGTTTTACAATAAAAAGGAGGCATCTCGTTGTTTGCCTGCCGCCGGAGTGAGTGATGCAGATATAAAAAATGCATCACGCTTTGGAGCAATTATTAATGAAACGCTTGCAAACGAAAATTGGGACGATTTGCAAAACAAACTAATAGATGAAAAAGGGATAGAATACAGACCGCACATAGTTTTTGTAGAAAAAGCAGGTCATAAAATTTTCGGCATTTGGGCAAACTTTATAAGAAAAAAGGGAAGCTATAAAGACAAAAAAAGGGCATTTCGCATCAAATTATTTTTCTATTACCTAATGTTTGTTTTGTATGTTGTTTCTCCCTTCGGACTGCTTGTTTTTTATTTGACTTATCCTTTGAGAATAAAATCAATAAAAAAATTTAGACAATTAGACATGAGACAATTAGACTTATAGACTTTTAGACACGAGACTTTTAGACAATTAGACAATTAGACACGAGACTTATAGACACGAGACAATTAGAGTCTATAAGTTTATAAGTATATAAATCTAATAAGTCTATAAGTCTAAAAATCTATAAGTCTATAAGTCTATAAGTCTAAAAATCTATAAGTCTATAAATCTATAAGTCTATAAGTCTAAAAATCTAAAAATCTAAAAAATAATATGGAAAATGTTTATATTACAAGAGCTGCCGTTTTTCTCCCCAATGAGCCTGTCGGCAATGAGATGATGGAGCAGTATTTGGGGATGATTGGCGGAAAACCATCTTTAGCAAGGCGTATTGTTTTAGGGAAAAATGGTATAAAAAAACGATATTATGCATTGGACAAAGAAGGTAATGTTACTCATACCAATGCAGAAATCGCCGCTAATGCAATACATAATTTATTTGATGATGATATAAAATTAAATGATATTGATATTATTGCTTGCGGCACTTCATCGCCCGAGCAATTGTTACCTTCTCATGGCGCTATGGTGCGCGGCGAATTGGGCGGCGAGCGAAATATTGAAGCGGCTTCGTTTTCAGGCGCGTGTTGCACCGGCATACAGGCAATGCGTTATGTCTGTATGTCTATTTTAACAGGCGATGTAAAAAATGCTGTCTGTTGCGGTTCCGAAAGGATGTCGGCTTGGATGACAGCGCACTATTTTGAGAAAGAGACAGAACTTTTCAATCAAATAGAAAAGCGTCCGATGCTTGCGTTTGAAAAAGAATTTCTTAGATGGATGTTATCTGATGGCGGCGCAGCTCTGCTCTTGCAAGATAAACCGAACGAAAAAACACTTTCTTTGCGTGTAGACTGGATAGAAATAACATCGTATGCCCATAAAATAGAGACCTGCATGTGTGCTGGCGGCGAAAAGCGTGAAGACGGCAGTCTTTCTGGCTGGACAACTTTCCCAGAATCAGAGTGGCTTACAAAATCATTGTTTTCCATAAAACAAGACACACGCATTTTAGGCGAAAACATAGTGCCAATTGGTGGACAGTATTTAATAGAATTAACAAATAAAAGAAAATTCAACGACAGTGAAATTGACTGGTTTTTACCACATTTGTCGTCTATGTTCTTCAAAGAACAAATAATGAACGAATTTGAAAAAATAGGCTTTTATATTCCCGAAGAAAAATGGTTTGTTAATTTGCCTGAAATAGGTAATATTGGTTCAGCATCGCCCTTTGCAATGATAGAAGAGCTTTTGTATTCCGGTAAATTGAAAAAAGGTGAAAAAATATTATTGATGATACCTGAAAGCGCAAGATTTTCGTATAGCTATTGCATGTTAACGGTTTGTTAGTCTATAAGTCTATAAGTCTATAAGTCTATAAGTCTAAAAGTCTAAAAGTCTAAAAGTCTAAAAGTCTAAAAGTCTAAAAGTCTATAAGTCTATAAGTCTAAAAAAGTTATGTTTTTCAAAAACACAGTTATTCGCGATTTGACTTATGTCATAGACGATGATGGAAATTACACTTCTGTTATCAGCGAAGGTTGGGAGGTGAAAAACGATGCATTAGATATTACTTGGGATGCTATTCGCAAAAAATGCGAAGAAGTGCGCGAACAAGTTTTAGATGGTAAATTAAGTCCATTAGCATATCATCTTGAAAAGAACATCATGGACATCGGTTTGTTTGCAAAATATACCGGACAAACAAAAAGAAAAGTCAAAAAACATTTAAAACCTGATGAATTTAAAAAATTAGATGACAGTGTATTGCGTGAATACGCAGAAGTATTACGTATTTCTGTTGAAGAACTAAAAACAGTATGACGAAGTTGGATTTTGAACATAAACCTGCTGCGCATTGCGAAACAGGTGTAATTGTCAATTTATTGCGATTTTATGGTTTTGATATTTCCGAGCCTATGATTTTCGGTTTGTCAAGCGGAATATTTTTTACTCATTTGCCTTTTATAAAAATGTCGGGCATGGCTGTTACCTCCTTTCGTACGTTTCCGGGAGTTTTGTTTGCTCGTGTTTCGCGTTTGCTGGGTCTCAAAAAAAAGGGTAAACGTTTTCTAAACGAAGAGAAAGCTATGCAAAAACTTGATGACCTGTTGCAATCAGGAATACCGGTTTGTTGCGTTGTGGGTATGTATTATCTGCCTTATATGCCATCAGAATATCGCTTCCATTTTAACGGACATAACATTTGCATTATAGGTAAAGACGAGCATGATAATTACATTGTGAGCGACCCGAATGCGATTGAGAAAGTAACCATTTCTCGAAAAGATTTAATTCGTGTGCGTTTTGCCAAAGGTGGCACATATCCTCTGTATGGTCAGATGTATTGGTTAAAATCCGTTCCTGAAAAGCTTCCCGACTTGGTTCCATTAATTCGAAAGTCTATCAAGCGCAATTGCAGGATTATGACATCGCGACTTAAATGGATGCCGGTGGGAGTAAACGGTATTTATTTTTTATCTAAACGTATTCGGAGTTGGGAAAAAAAGATGGGAAAACGTAAAGCAGCGCTAAATTTAGCCCAAATAATCAGAATGTTGGAAGAAATAGGCACCGGTGGCGCGGGCTTCCGTTTTATGTATGCTGCATTTTTACAACAGGCTGCAAATGTTACAGGTATTATCGCTCTACATTCGTTTTCTGAAAGAATGACAGAAATTGGTACTCTTTGGCGAAATTTTGCTTACAAAGCTGCACGTGTTTTCAAACAGCGACAAGGCGAACAATACAACTACGATGAACTTGCTGATATATTGTATCAAATAGCCACGTTGGAAGAAACATTTTTCAAAGAACTAAACACAGCAGTAGATAAAGATTAAATTATTACTATTCGAGGATTTTATAATATTAATTTTAAATAAACAACAATATGACAGAAGAAGAATTAATTGAACAATTAAAGATGCAAATCATAGAATCGTTGTCATTGGAGGACATCACAATTGAAGATTTTGAAACGGATATGCCGCTTTTTGTGGAAGGCTTGGGGTTAGATTCCATTGATGCTGTTGAGTTGGTTTTTTTGCTTGAAAAAAATTATGGCATCAAAATTGAAAACACGCAAAGCCGCAGAGAAAAATTAAAATCAGTACGTACAATTGCTGAATTGATTTTAAGTGAAGACAAAAATGGTGACAGTTCCCAAGAATAAAGTTTATGTTACCGGATTTGGTATCATATCGGGTATCGGTTGCGGCGTAGAGGAAACATTATCAGCATTACGAAAAAAATCTTCTGCGATTGATAAAGTTTCTTTTTTGGAAACAGCATTGAATGATTTCTATGTAGCAGAAGTAAAGAAAAGCAACATGAACCTGATACGGCTTGCTTTATTGCCGGAAAATAAAATATACAGCCGCACTTTTTTGCTTGGCATCATAGCCGCAAAACAGGCTATGACAATGGCTGGATTGAACTCTGCGCAAGGACTTTTTGCAGCAACAACAGTAGGGAATGTAGATTTTGAAGAATATTATTATAAGAACATAAAAGACAGTGAATTTATGTTAAAGTCAAAAACGTTTCCGAGGTATGATTTGGCAGAATGCACGGAACAAATTGCAAAATATTTTAACATTTATTCAAACATTACAACAATAAGCACAGCCTGTTCTTCATCAGCTAATGCCGTGATGCTGGGAGCGAGGTTGATTCGCAATGGGCTAATAGATAGCGTTTTAGTAGGCGGGATGGATTCGCTGTCACGTTTTTCTCTTAACGGTTTCTATTCGCTTGAAATTTTGTCGCCAACAAGATGTAAACCCTTTGACCGTGAGCGAAATGGAATAACTCTTGGCGAAGGAGCCGCCTTTTTGGTCTTAGAGTCGGAAACAGCAGCTACGGGCAAAAATATTTACGGTGAAATTGTTGGCTATGCTAACCGCAATGAAGCTTTTCATCATACCTCATCCTCGCCCGATGGAGCCGGAATTGCTATGACTATGCGCCATGCTTTGAGCGTAGCAGACATCATACCGGAAAACATTGATTACATTAATGCGCACGGAACGGGAACAATAGTAAATGACCTGTCTGAAGGCAATGCTATTGCAAATGTTTTCGGGGAAAAAATCCCACCTGTTAGTTCTACAAAGGGATACACCGGACACACTTTAGCTGCATCTGGAGCGATTGAGGCAGTATTAAGTTTGTTGAGTATCAAAGAACAATCTACTTTACCTAACCTGGGATTGGAAAATGTTATGGAGGAATTAGTGTTTATTCCGGAAAAAGAAATTCAAAAGAAAAAAATAGATTATGTTCTATCTAATTCATTGGGCTTTGGCGGGGCAAATTCAACGTTAATTATCAAAAAAGTATGACATACATCAATTCGATAGGAGCTATAGCGCCTCAAAACACAATTGAAAACGGACATTATGTGTGTGTAGAGCCTTTTTACAGAGAGTTTATTAATCCCGTACAGTTGCGACGCATGTCGCGAATACTGAAAATGGGGTTGGGAGCATCAAGTATCTGTATACGCGGTTTACCCGAATCTGAAATTGATGCGATTATTGTAGGAACAGGACTGGCGTGTATTATAGATTTGGAAAATGTCCTTTTTTCTGTTTTGAATGGAAATGAGCAGGGAATATCACCTATTTCGTTTGTTAATTCATCACATAATACGGTTGCGGCACAAATTGCAATGATGCATAAAATTACGGGGTATAACAATACCTATTGTCATCGTGGCGCATCATTCGAATCGGCTTTAAGAGACGCATTATTATTGCTTTACGAATGTGAAGCAAAATGTGTGTTAGTAGGCGGTATAGATGAATATTCGCAGCATTATCCTTCAATATGCAGCGAAGACTATAAAATGAATAATGCTATGCTTGGTGAAGGCGCTGTTTTTTTTATATTGGAAAATAAAAGAAGGGACGAATCTTTTGCGCAATTGGTAGGAGTTCAATGCTTTTTGACGAAAAATGATGAGATAAATTACCAATTTATTATGAATGAAATATCTACATTTTTGCAAAAACATAGTATAAAAGCAGCAGACATTGATATATTTGTTTCAGGAAAAAACAGTAATTGCGTGACCAACAGCATTTATGAGGAATTGGAATTTTATTTTTTTCAAAAAGCAGAAACGATTTTTTTCAAACATTTGTGTGGTGAGTATATGACCGCGACAGCATTTGCTCTTGATATAGCTGCTCGTAAAATGAAAGAACATAAAAACAAAATAGCATTAATTTACAATCATTACAATCATACAAATCATTCAATTATTTTGCTAAAAAATGCTTTTGCCTCTCAATAAAAAAACATTTTTATAATTTGGAATCTATGGAAGATAAATCAAATATATCAAGAGAGTGGACAGGTGTTACACATGGCGGGTCGTTAGGTCTGAAAATGGTTATGTTTGTTTTTCGTCATGTTAGCGCTATTGCAGGGCGCTTTAGCGTGATAATAGGATATTGTATTTTGGCTCCAGTTATACCTTTTTACATGTTGTTTGCTCGGAAAAGTTATTTGTCTATTTATAGATACTTTAGGATTCATTTTTCTTATTCACCATTAAAATCATTTTATAAAACATATATTAATCATTTTATTTTTGGTCAGTGTATGTTTGACCGTTTTGCTGCTTTTGTGGGAAGAAGGAATTTTTTCACCGCCAAAATCACAGGAAAAGAAGAGTTTTTTAATTTAGCAGACGAAGAAAAGGGTTTTATAATGGCAAGCGCTCATGTAGGAAATTTCGAATTAAGCGGATGTTTATTCGGTCAAGACAAAAAACATATAAATGTACTTGCATTTGGAGGCGAAAACGAAGAGGTGATGATTAACCGGATGAAAATATTTGAAACCAACAATGTATCAATTATTCCTGTAACAGACGATATTTCATACATGTTACGTGTTAAAAAGGCGTTTTCTTCCGGTGAAATTCTAGCTGCATTATGTGACAGAATTTATGGAAATACAAAAACAATAGAATGTGATTTTTTATCTGGAAAAGCCGATTTTCCAACAGGTATTTTTGCTTTAGCTGTTTATTTTAATGTGCCGATTATTTCGACTTTTGTAATGAAAAATAAACTTACAAAATACAATATTTACATAAAAAAAATAAGTCTAAATAAATCTGAAAATTCTGAAAATTTGACCAAACAAGACAAGATAGAACTTTTAACTCATAAATTTGTTGAAGAATTAGATAATATTGTAAAAAAATATCCTGAACAATGGTTTAACTTTTATGAGTTTTGGAATTTAAGATAATCAACTATAAGTGAAATAAATAAAGTAATAATTAAAATTTTTTAAAAATGGACCTCAATATAAAATTACAAGAAAAGTTTTCTAAAGAAACAAAATCGGCTTTGGAAGCCCAACGATTAGCTTGTGAGATTTCATTTGCACCAATCGTTTTTCAAGTGTCTCGACTTATGAAAAAATTCGGCATATTGCAGATGCTCATAGATTCCAAAGAAGGCTTAACATTAGAAAATATAGTTGAAAAGACAAAACTATCAAAACATGCTTGTCAATGCCTGTTAGAATCGTCTTTGACTATTGGGACAGTTCTATATCAGGAAGGTAAATTTTTGTGTTCAAAAACGGGCTGGTTCTTGCTCAGTGATAAACTTGTAGATGTTAATATGGATTTTATTCATAGCGTAAACTATCTCGGTTTTATTTACTTGGAAGAAGCATTGCTGTCTGGCAAACCGGAAGGACTAAATAAAGTTTTTGGAAATTGGAATACTATTTTCGATGGATTTTCACAACTTCCTGAAAATGTTCAGTATAGCTGGTTGAAATTCAACCATTATTACAGCGGTGATACATTCGACCAAGCTTTGCAAATTGTGTTTGCAGACAAACCCAAAAATTTGCTTGACGTAGGTGGTAACATTGGGAGTTGGGCGTTACGTTGTGTGGAACATGACAATAATGTGCAAGTTATGGTTTTAGATTTTCCACAGCAAATAGAACAAATGAAACAGCATATTTCAGGAAAAAATGGCTCAGATAGAATCATTGGGCATTGTTGTAATCTACTTGACACTGAAGCGCACATACCCACCGGTTTTGAAGCAATTTGGATTAGTCAGCTTTTTGACAATTTTTCTGAAACAGAAATAGTAGATACTCTTTCAAAAGTAGCAAAATCTATGAGTTCAAATTCTAGTCTTTACATTATGGAAATGTTTTGGAACAGACAACCATTTGAAACCGGCGCATTCGTTTTGACACAGCTTAGCTTGTATTTTACCGCTCTGGCAACAGGGAAAGGCAAAAATTATGGTTCAGCTGATATGATAAGATTTATAGAAGCCGCACAATTGTCGATAGTAAAAATATATGACGATATAGGAAAGGGACATTCAATAATAAAATGTAAAATTAAATAAATAAATAATATTATAGAATTAATTAATTAAATATGAACAAACATAATTTTTTATTCGCTTTTTATTTTCTTTTTGCTACAGCGGTCTTTGCACAGAATTATAGTCCTGCAACGCCAGAACAGCAAAGAAATTTAATTAGAAACATTACGGCTATGTCTGAAAAAATGACAACGCTGAGATGCGATTTTGTCCAACGAAAAACTATCACCTTTTTGGCAGATGAGTTGATTTCAGAGGGTAGGCTTTTTTTTAAACAAGCCGACAAATTAAGTTGGGAATACACCCGACCCTATCAGTATCGCTTTACGATGAACGGCGACAAAGTAATGATTGATTCAGGTACAAATCAAAACATCATTAATGTTAGCAGCAACAGAATGTTCAACGAGATTAGCAAAATTATTATTTCCGGAATAAATGGCTCGGGAATATTTGATGGTGAGAGGTTTACGGCAGTATTTAACGTTGGAGCAAATGATTATCAGGTAATTCTTACGCCGCGACAAAGAGATTTGAGACAAATGTTCAGCAACATTACGCTTACTTTTGACAAGAACGATTACAGCGTAAATACTGTAGAAATACGGGAAACAAATGGCGATGCAACTTTTATTACCATGAAAAACAAACGAATAAACATTAACTTGGACGATGAAATTTTTGCAATTCGTTAGCATAAGTTTATTTTTAGGATTACTTACAAGTTGTTCTCAAAAAATTGCCCCTGTAAGTAACATCATGCCCACGCAATATTTTTGGACACCTGAATTGCGCAATGACGAGCAAAAAAACGATTATCGAATAACCATCAGTACAGACAAGTTTAATATCAGCGGTATTTGGGTTGTCAGGCAGATTGATAATTCATGGCGTGGCATAATAATGAATGAATTTGGATTAAATATGTTTGAATTCATTTGTACGGCAAGAAAATGCGAATTAAAAAATGTTTTTGCTGCAGCAAATAAATGGTATATCAGAAAAACCATTGCCGAAGACATTCAGTTCATATTGGAAATTGATAACCCATCTTTTGAAAAAGGACGAATAGCCCAAAGAAATTTTGATAATGATACTCTTGTCATTACTCACAAAAACAAGGTGTTGTATAGATTTCCTGATGACGAAATGGTAATGAAAAATAAAAAAAGAAATTTGACGTATAGTTTTAGGCTATTAAGCAAGTGAATATGAAGAAAATAATAGTAATCGGTGCGGGAATTTCAGGATTGTCCGCTGCAATTTATGCCCAACGCAGCGGTTTTAATGTAACGCTTTGTGAACAGCACAGTATTGCCGGTGGAATGTGTACAAGTTGGAAACGAAAGGGGTATTTATTTGAAGGCGCTGTGCATTGGCTTATCGGTTCTAATCCGAATACACAAATATATCAAATATGGAAAGAAACAGGAGCGTTGAATGAAAAAGTACCTGTTATTTTTCACGAACGATTTAACGCCGTTGAATGGGAAAGCAAAATCATAAATATTTACAGAGATATTGAAAAAACAGCAACGCATTTTCTTGAAATTTCGCCTGAAGATAAAAAACAAATTAACAGGCTGGTAAAAGATGTTAAAGCGTTTTCAAATTTCAAAATGCCTGTTACTGATATTAAAGGTCTAAAAGCACAGTATCCAAAACGAATGAAATTTAGTACACTGTTAAAAATGATACCTGCGCTTCTACGACTTGGAAAATTAAGCAAAATAACTTGTAAAGAGTATGTAAACCAATTTAAAAACCATGGAATACAAAAGGCAATTAAAACTATAGTGCCTGATGAATATGCGGCAGTTGCTCTGATTGTCACGTTGAGCACGCTCAACACAGGCGATGGCGGCTATCCCGAAGGAGGCTCGTTGGCGATGATAGAAAGAATGGTAAAAACATTTAAGGATTTGGGTGGAACATTATTGTTGGATACAAAAGTCAAAAAAATTAGAATAGAAAACCAAAACATCGTTGGTGTAACGCTTAATGATGAAACAACCTTAAACGCAGAAGCAGTGATTGTTGCGCAGGACACGATGGCGGCGCTTGACAATTTGTTTGACACGCCTTTGCAGGATAAATGGCTGACTGATTTACGAAAAAACACAAAACCGGTAGTCTGTACTTTTATTAGTATTGGTATTCGATGTGTGTTGCCGCAGCCGATAGTACCCGCCTGGGAACTCGATGAGCCAATTGAACACGCCGGAATGATAGAAACACAACTCTGTTTTTACAATAATTCGGGACATGAAGGTTATGCACCTGAAAATTCTGCCGTTCTCACAACTTTATTTATGGGCGACACTTACAATTTTTGGAAAAAGGCAAAAGAAGAAGGATATTACGAAAAAGAAAAGCAGGCATTAGCTGACAAAATTCGTAGCGCTGTTTGTAAAAAATTTCCTCAAGCACAAGACAATATCGAAGTTATTGATATTGCAACGCCATTAACTTATGAGAAATATACAGGCGCATATCATGGTTCGTGGATGAGTATTCCGGGCGTAGGCGACAAAATGACAAATTATCCGGGATTTTCAAAAAAAAATATTGGACTTTATTTTGCCGGACATCGTGTGATGCCGCCCGGAGGCCTGCCTATGGCAGTATATTCCGGACGTATGGCAGCGCAAATGGTTTGTAGGCAATTTAATGTATTATTTAGATAAAAATGACACTTAAAAACGAATTTTATAAAGTAGTAGAGCAGCAAAATACCGATAATGGCGTAAATTTCACTGTAAATTTTAATGCCAAACATTTTATTTATGCTGCACATTTTCCCGGAAATCCAATTACTCCGGGTGTTTGTATCACTCAAATTGTAAAGGAATTTACCGAAGAATTGGTTCAAACGCCTCTTTTTTTGAAAATAGTAAATAACATAAAATTTACGCAGGTCATTAATCCTCTGCAACATCCCAAAGTTACATTTTCACTAACTACTCCACAAGAGGATGAAAACGGATACAAGGTAAACGCAGTGGTTAAGAATGAAAGTGATGTTTTTGCAAAAATGAGTTTGCGTTTTGTTACAAAATAAACATGAGTCATCAAAAGATTTGTGCAATTATTCCGACCTACAATCACGTAAATACGCTTTCGCAGGTCATAAATTCCGTATTGGAGTACCTGCCGACTATTGTTATAAATGATGGCTCTACTGACAACACAAGGGAAGTCCTTAATGAATACGAAGAAAAAATTGAGGTAATTGATTACGAAAAAAATCGTGGAAAGGGTTTTGCACTTACTCGCGGTTTCGACCGAGCCGAAGAATTGGGCTACACGCACGCTATCACCATTGATTCCGATGGTCAGCACTTTGCAAGTGATATACCGCATTTTTTAAGCGCTGCTAATGAAAGTCCCGACTGTTTGTTCGTTGGCAGTCGCAATCTCGCACAAGACAACATGCCCAGAAAGAATACGTTTGCAAACAAGTTTTCTAATTTTTGGTTTACTGTGCAAACCGGGCGTTGGTTGTCTGACACGCAGTCGGGATACAGGCTTTATCCGCTCAAAAAAATGAAAAAATTGCGACCGGTAAGTCAACGCTATGAGGCTGAATTAGAAATTTTAGTGCGATGTGCATGGCGAAACATAAAAATATTATCAATCCCCATAAAAGTATTTTATGCGCCCGAAGGTGAGCGAGTTACACATTTCCGACCAGGTATAGATTTTTTTCGCATCAGCATACTTAATACAATATTTGTTATTTTAGCTGTGATTTATGGTTATCCGGCGAAGTTTTTTAGACTATTAGACTATTAGACTATTAGACTATTAGACACGAGACTATTAGACTTTTAGAGGCAAGACGAATGAGTAAATTTATATTGATAATATACGATTATTTTTCCAAACGCAGAAAATTAGTGTTTCTGTTGTTGGGAGGGTTGACTATGTTCTTTGCTTTTGCTGCCTCGCGTATCAATTTTAAGGAAGATATTTCTGCGTTTTTGCCTAATAGTTTCGATGCCGGTCGCATCAATAATGCCTATCAACGCTTGGGCTCTATGAATAAATTGTTGGTCAATGTTGGCATGGCAGATACATCTGCGGCAGTTGATGAAGAATTGATAACAGGAGCAGTTGAGCGCTTTGTAGAGCAGTTGCATCAAATAGATTCGATGGCGCAGTTTTTCAAACGAATTGAATATATGGTTGACCAGCAGCAAATACTTGCCGTATCGCAATTTTTGACCGAAAACATGCCGTATTTCTTTACAGAAGCCGATTATCTTCGCATGGATACACTGCTTACGGAAGATTATATTCGACAGCAATTAGACAATAACAAACGTATTCTTATGTCGCCTATGAGTATGGTGATGAAGCAAAATATCATTACTGACCCGCTGCATTTGTCGGCTCCTGTTTTGACGGGTTTAAGCAATTTTCAGGTAGGCGACCAGTTTCAGTTATACAATGATTTTATTTTTTCCAATGACAGAAGAGAGGCTGTTATATCCATCGAATCTCATTTTTCGCCAAGCGAAACACGCCAAAATGCTGAATTACTTAAAATCATTGACAAAGCCGCCATTATTACACAATCTGATTTTGAACAACAAATAAGAATACATTACTTTGGCTCTGTTGATATTGCCGTAACCAACGCCAACCGCATTAAGAAAGACAGTTTATTTTCTTCAAGCATTTCTATTATTCTTATTTTAAGTATTCTTATTTATGCATTCAGAAACGCTAAAAATCTGTTAATGATGTTTGGTTCGTTGATTTTCGGCTGGCTGTTTGCATTAGGATTACTTTCTATCATAAAAGATGAAATTTCACTAATAGCAATAGGCATAAGTTCTATCATCATTGGTATTGCAATAAACTATCCGTTGCATTTTCTTCAATATCACAAGCAAGAATCCCGTGTTTCTAATGTGATAAAAAATATAATAGCGCCGCTGACCATTGGCAATATCACTACTGTTGGCGCATTTTTGAGCCTCATGTTCATTAGCAGCAACGCTATGCGCGACCTTGGCCTTTTTGCCTCATTATTGCTTGTTGGAACAGTGTGTTTTGTACTCGTGTTTCTTCCACATTTTTTAAATAGACACGAGACTGTTAGACACGAGACTAATAGACCATTAGACACGAGACCATTAGACACGAGACACGAGACAGCGTCTAATAGTTTTATGTCTAAATTGTCTAAAAGTCTAAAAGTCTCGTGTCTAAAAGTCTATAAGTCTATAAGTCTCGTGTCTAAAAGTCTAAAAGTCTATAAGTCTAAAAGTCTAAAAGTCTATAAGCCTATTTTCGTTATATTGACTATTGTTTTTTTCATATTTAGTTTTAATACTAAGTTTGATGCCGATATGAATAATATCAATTACATGACCGATACGCAAAGAGTTGATTTGGAAAAATATATATCAATCGTTGAACAGGGACAGCAAACAATTTATTTTATTTCGAAAGGAAATAATTTAGACGAGGCGCTTGTCGCTTACGAGGCTTCAAAAACGGAACTGTACGGACTGCAGGAAATTGGAACTTTGTCAAATGTCAGCGGATTAGGAGTTTATTTGCCATCAAAATCAATGCAGCGTCAACGTATCGAACGCTGGGAAACTTTTCGCGAAAGCAAAAAAGAACTGTTTGCAAAACTTGATAACATTGGCGTTGAGAAAGGTTTTATAACAGGTGCATTAAGCCGCTTCAACGATATATTAAATACAGATTTTGAGGTGCAAGATATTGATTTTTTCGAGCCTGTTGTATCATCGCTTGCAAATAATTATATCATTGATGAAATAGAGGGTGGAATAGTTGTTACCATATTGCAAACTATTGACAGTGATTTAGATGAATTAGCGGCAAAATTGAATGAAATTGAAGCAAATTCTTTTGCATTTGATGCAGGAACGCTCGCTCGCGGCATGGTTAGCGCGCTGTCGGCT
>Ga0099364_10007870_pt1 | contig 15105 bp, 12 predicted proteins | sample TergutTh196P3_FD_73070 | JGI IMG/M metagenome (GOLD analysis project Ga0099364, IMG submission 73070) | Microcerotermes parvus P3 segment gut microbial communities from Pointe-Noire, Republic of the Congo - Th196 P3 | ecosystem: Host-associated > Arthropoda: Insects > Digestive system > Gut ... | reverse complement strand
ATAGTTTCGTCAATCCGCTCATTGCCGACTTTAGCCAGCCAAGCCTTGAACGGCTCAGCCTTTTTGCTGGGTATCGACTGGATTAAGCGCAAGACTTGCTCGGTATCGGCAACGTCGGTGAGGTATTTCTTTCCATCAGCAGCCTCCATTTTCAGTTGACTACAATTTGTAGCCAACTCACTGCCTTCCTTTTTAAGACGAGTTTTCAACACACTCCAGTATTTCCGACCATCTGGGCTTTCTGCCAAAACAGCACAAATATCCGCAATCGAAAACCACCATTTCTCATTCTCCGCATCCCATATGGCCCGGACTTGCTGTTCTTCGAATAGTTTAATCTTATTTTTTGCTTCACTCATACCGGCACCTCCTGACTACTGTTATATTATCACAAGAACATACGTTTGTCTAGGACAAATTCCATGCAAAAGAAGGCTCTATGTCACCGAAGGAGTCACGGGACGGGGGTCTTGCCTCCTTCCCTGATTCCTTTTCATTCACCATACACATGACACATCATATTTACTTATATTAGAATCAGCCGTCAAGATGGTCATGTTTTCCGCAATGGCCGTGGCGACAATCATCCGGTCAAAAGGGTCACGGTGAATGAATGGCAAGGTCTCTTCAAGCGCAATGTAGTCGCTACTGATGGGGAGCAGTTCGACAGGCATATTTTCCAGCTTAGTTACCATTGCCGCCACACCACCGGCTAACCCTGATAATACTCCTTAAAGTCCTCCAACGGCGCATCAAAATCATCTGACATTTTGAATTGCCCGCGCATACATCCGAACATGGCTTCCCGCGACATTTTTTGCGTTTTGTCCGGCGGCACCGTCAAGGCAAATGGTATGCCATTATTGATTATCACACTCTTGATGAATATGCTCAGGGCATTCGAAGGTGTGATGCCAATAATGCCGCATATCCTGTCAAACTGTTGTTTCGTCGCCGCATCAATGCGGGTGGACACTTGAACTGACATAAAATCACCTCATTTGCTATCATTAGTTATCATTTTAGCGCATTTTGCCAAAATTGTCAATACGGAGCGATGGGCGATATATTTAAGGTGACTCGTGCCTGTATATATGATACCATAATATACACACACGGAGATTGATGGCATGAAGCAGTCACAAGCTAGGCTGAAGAAGCAACCCAAAAACATTTATCCAAAGTAGACGACCGCACTTATGGAAGTCACAGGGACGGGGGTATTGACTCCTTGGTAATACAAGCGAAAACGAGCCAAAAACATGAGAAGAAGCGACCGTGAAATTAAAGAACGACAATATAAAGAAAGATAACAGGATTGGCTTTGAAGCGGATTGCTCGCATAAACTAATCAAGCATGAGGAAGTCAATCGGTTTAGCATGGAATATGAAAGTGTGATGGGTTGCGGAAACATATATATGTGTGAAAGCACCACCGAAAAACTACATGGGTTGACTGCTCCCATGCGCCATTACGCTCCTGATGAAAAGTTTACGATACCCAGGTCTGCGCTTGCCGGGGTTTGTGTTCTTCGTCTTGATGTATTGCAGATTACAGGAAAACGAAATATGTGTTAAAAGAATATGGAGGGCGCGAAAGTGGAAGTCAGAACCAGGAAATACTACCTCATACGGCGAGACCTTTGGGTCCGAAAGACAGAGCTAATAAAAAAGTTGAATGGAGTTAGAGATATTTGCACGGCACGAAAAATAATCACGCCTCTATGGGCGTTGATAAACTTGATATTTCTTGTTGCACTAATAGTATTAGCTATTTGTCAATTTGTAACCGCTATAAATGGTGTGGTGAATAACCCAACCTTACATTTTATTGTTAGTTATGGTGCAGTACTTGTTATTATCATATTTGCTGCATTGTCTAATATCGTGCCAGAGAAGTATATGTATCATATGGCTTTGCGTGATGAGGAAATAACCCTGAATAAAAAAGCATTGGACGATTTTACCATCGAAATAAAAATGGTGTTAAGGAGTCACGGTATAGAATCCAACGAGCAATATATATTGTTAAAATGCGAATGTGAAGCCGTATGCAAATCGTTCAAGGAAAAATATGATAAAGTTACTTCTAAGCTGTTTGGTATGCTAGTCTTCGCCCCGCTTGGAGTCATGATTACAGCGGTTATTTCTGCTTCATCCAATCTGTCTTTTTTCGGAGCGAGTGTAGCTGCTAGTCAGGGCACTGTTAATAACGATGTCATGGCGGAACTATTATCAATGCTACATTGGATGTTAATCATGATTTTAATTCTTTTGTTTGTGAGTGCAGTAATTTGGATAATTGCATACTTGTGCAGAATAATTGATTTTTACTTTTTTACTGGATATAACAAAGATTGGTTTGCTTATAAAGCCCTTAATGAACTAAAGTATAGTATGTGTAGCATCGATAAAGCGCTGCCGCCCAGCCAAGAAGAAGTTGCGGCATTTGACCAGCCGGGTCAATCACCTATACGCATTGAAGGTGATCTTAGCAAATGTATGGAAGATAACAATGATTCCATGCAGGATGTTAGCGGGTAACGGGAGTCGATATCTCGGAACGCTCGTTAAGCTATACCCGAAATGCGAGCGCCATATCATAATCACGGAGCAAGGCAGAGGTGGTATATCCTGTGAGGATGACAAAAAATATATAAACGGAGATAGTCATGGGCAAATTCAACCTAGCAGAACATCAAAAAGGATTCACGCCAGTCGGAATAAGGACGGATGTAAAGGAAAGCGGCACTCTTTATCATGGCACAAAGGCAAAGCTGAAGGTCGGCGATTTACTAGAGGCCGGGCATATGTCCAATTATGATGGTCAGGAAAAGTCCCATTATATATACCTTAGCGCCACCTTGGATGCGGCGATATGGGGAGCGGAGCTAGCGCTGGGTGAGGCAAAGGGCAGGATTTACATTGTCGAGCCTACCGGCCCCATTGATGATGACCCCAACCTGACGGATATGCGCTTCCCCGGCAATCCGACGAGGTCATACCGCACAAAATCACCATTGCGTATAGTTGGCGAGGTATCGGAATGGGAAGGCCACACACCGGAAATGATTCAAAACATGCGTGATAGTATTGAAGAACTCAAAGGTCAGGGGTATGGCGTGATTAACTAATCCCCATCCGCCTGCGACAGCTCAAAAATCCGCCCCACCGTATCCTTCATGCCCTCTACCTCGGCGATGGCAATGTCTAGTTTTTCTTGCACGTAGTCCTGGTCGCTCTGCATCCGGGCTAGTTGCGATACATTGGAAATGACCGTGAGCGGCGTTTTCAGTTCGTGGGAGAGCTGGCGCAACAGCCCCTCTTTCCATTTGCTGGTCTCTTCCAGCGCGGCATACTCGGCCGCCATTTTTTGCTCATTTTCCACGGCCTGGTTATTCAATAGATATAACGAGGCCATCTGGCTAAATAAAAACACCAGCATGCCGATGCCGGAAAAATCCCAGAACTCCATCAGCCTGAATCCTAATAAATCCAGTACCCCGCTCAGCATGAAAACAATTTGACCGCAAAAGGATATAATATGCTCCATCCGGAAGCTCTTTATCTTCATGCAAATAAGCAACAAATTAACGGCCATGACGCTAAACACGAAGACCGTGTGAATGAACAAATAGCCGCTTGTCAGCTCTATGGGTAAAAAAGCAAAGAGCAGCGCCAGCAATGCGGCACCCACGCACACTACCGTCGGCACCGTCTTCGTCGTCTTAAACAAGGATTGGACAAAAAACGAATAATACACACAAATCGAAAGCAGGGATATATGAAAACCCATATATTCGACATTGTAACCATAGGGAAATAACTGATAGCCGATTTTCCAGTTATAGGATATGAAGATGCCGACGGTGAAGGCAATGAGCGCAAACCACAGATTGGATTTTTGCGAGGGCATGAACAGGAAGTAACCGAAGTAAAACAGGGCGCAGGTAATGAAGATGATGACGGGAATCAGGCCATAGACCGTGTCGTGCAGCAAACGCTCGTCCGCGATGTCATATCCGCCGATAAACAGCCCGTGATAAGAAAGCTCGTCATAATTGGGGCCGGCGATGTGGAACAGTACCTCTATCTCGCCGTTTTGTGGCCGCGCCAAGGTGCGAAACTGTGTCGTTTGATAAACGTTTTCCTTGGCGTCCGCCGCGTCTATCCAGCCTACCGTGTCCGCCAATGCCCCGTTCACGAAAATCCTTGCGGAAAAATCCGGGCTTTTTCCATAAATTAAGTAGTCGCCTTCGGCCACGAGCAGCTTCACCCGTGCCGTGCCATAACTCGCGGCATCGTCTAAATGACCGTCTGCCTCGCCATCCGTTTCCGACGGTAAAAGCAGGACGTCGGGGAACACCTGGGCTTCTTCTATGCGAGCAATGTTTGTAGTAAAGTCAAAAGCCCTAAGATCCGCTGCTCCGCCGGGGGCATCCACATATATTTGCGGCGTGGCTGTTCCCAAATATTGTAATAATGCCAATATGGAAAAAGCCAGCGCGAAATAGATGCCGAGCGCCCACCACTGTGGTTTTTTTGTCAAAAATACTCTCATTGTCATCGTCCTCTTTTCGGATAGCGGCGCCTGTTCCCCGAACGTCATGCTTAAGAATTATTATATATCATCATTAAGCAACATGGCGTCAAGTCAACAAAACTTAATTATTTTAACATAAGTTAGTTCACTCCTTCCATAACGGCAATGTAAAACTGACCGCCGTACCGCTCCCCGGCTCACTGCGGACGCTGATACGGCCGCCATGATTTTCGATGATTTTCTTACAGATAAACAGACCCAGCCCCGTTCCGGTCGATTGGTCGCCGGTGTAAAAACGGTCAAATATCCGCCCTATCTGTTCCGGCCCTATCCCGCTGCCCGTGTCCTCCACTGTCACCATTACGCTGTCCGCCCCCTCATCGCAAGCCGTCCGGACACTTATTTGCCCGTCATGGGTGAAGCGCATCGCGTTTTGGATCAGGTTTACCAAAACCTTCGCGATTTGCGCCGCGTCGGCCTTTACAGCGGGCAATGCCACGGGGCAGTCTATCGACAGCTTGTTATTATGCTCATTGAGGGCCTGAAAGTAATGGGACGTGGTCTCCCTAATCAACCCTTCCAAATCAATGGCCTCAATATGCCAGTGTTCGTCGTCGTCCTCCAGCCGGGATAAATCCAGAATCCGGCCCACGCCGAGCTTCATCCTGTCCACCTCGGCAATCACTATGTCCAGTTTTTCCTTCACATATTCCTCGTGCGTATATATCCGTGAAAGCTGCGCCACATTGGAAATAGCTGTCAGCGGTGTTTTTAGTTCATGGGACATGTCACCCAGCCGCTTTGCCTTCCATTTGTTTTGCTTTTCCAGTTCGGCGTTTTCCATTGCCAGCCGTTGCTCATTTTCGACGATTCTTTGATTGTACAAAAACAGGGCCAGCATCTGGGTAATGATGAACAGCAGTAGGCCGAAGGTGGCGACCCTCAGCGCATCGGTCACGGTCAGGCTGTAAATCCAGCTCCTTGGGATGACGAACACTGCCTGTATGTGCAAAAGCTCCAGCAAACCTATTCCTATAAATAATAGCTGCCCGCAAAATGAGATGATCTGTTCTTCCCTAAAGTGCCTTATATGCCGCATGATACATACAATGGACGCCAAGGCAACCGCCGAAATCATGGCACTATGCAGCCATATGAAACCCGCGGTGACATACATGGGCAGACAGATAAGCGCGGCCATGAGCAAAGCATTAAGCGTTATGACGATTTTAACGAGCAATTTCGGTATGCTCTCCGGGAACAAGGCCCGTATCAGGAGGACGTAGAAGACAACGATTATGAGCAGCGTGCCGTTTTCTATAAAATAAGTCAGGCGGTAATCCAGCTCACCCACCACCTTGGTGACGATCTTGTCGGCCACCGCCATCCGGATACCCAAAGACATCGCAATCAGGGCGCAATACAGGTTCGCCCGTGAATGGGGCGTGAAGATATAGAAGCCCATGAACAGCATCACACAGGCAAAGACCAGGCCCAATATGATCAAATTCATTACCCAGACGGCCAGGTATAAACTCACCGTGACATCGTGGCGGCCGATGTTAATATTATATATTTCCGCATCGGGGCGGATTATATTTGCGCTGTTTGTCACTACCTCGATGACGCCGTCCACGGGACGCGCCACGATTTCATAGGTGGCGATCTGGTAGCGGTTGTCGGCCGGGTCTTCGTGGATCTCGCCGATGAATACCGCCGGAGAGCCATTCACATATATCCGCGCCGCGTACTCCGGGGCTTTGCCAAAAATCATGTACTCGTCGTCGGGCACTAAAAATCGCAGCCTGTATGTCCTTAAGTCCGCCTCCCGTATCAGGCTTTTGTCATCAGGGGCATGGGCGTCTATTTCCTGCGGCGCAAGCAGTTTTTCATGGTAATACTGCCCCGCCTGGCGGAAGCGGGCAGTGGCTATCTGCTTGGCAAAATCAAAGTCCCGCAGGTCTATGTCCGAATCATCGCCCCTGTTAATTTGGGCTACCCTGGGGGTCGAGCGCGCATCATAACCCAAGCGGTACAGCATAAATAAAGCAGTGACCACCAGGATGAAAAATATGGCCGCCGCGAGCAGTCGCTTTTTTTTCATGGCCGGAGTATTCAAAGGTGTATTCTCCCGAAGTTTCATTACTTTAGTAGCAATGGTGTTATGGCAGACCCTACTTTCTCCGCACCGACTCACGTAACACAAGCTCGCAGGGCAGGGTCAGCACGGCATCGCCATCATCGCTTTTATTGATCATGTCTATGGCGACCTGGGCGGCTTTTAGTCCTATGCCTTTTAGGTCGATGTTCACCGTCGTCAGCCGCGGGTGCAGATAATAAGACAGTTCGCGATTATCGAAACCGACCACTGAGATGTCCGCCGGTATGGACAGGCCGCCATCGGTGATGGCATCCATTGCCCCCGCCGCCATGATGTCATTCATCGCAAACACGGCCGTGGGGTGCTCGTCGGCAGCCAGAAGCGCCCTCATGCAATCATAACCCGACTGATATTCCCAGTCGCCGTTTTTTATGAGGGCATCGTCCAGGCTCAAGCCCGCTTCGCTGAAGGCTTGCCGCACCCCATCAAGGCGCATCCTGGAGGGATAGGTATCTTCCAGCCCGGTGATGACGCCGATTTTTTCATGCCCCGCTTCCAGCAGATAACGGGTGAGGGCGGCGGATATATTGATGCTGTCGTATGTGACCGAGCGGTTCCATTCATCGGCGGTCAGCGAATACGACACCACCAGCGGTTTTTCGATTTTTTCAAAGATGCCGCTTATGTCGCGGTCGAACATCCCCACATAGATGATGGCGTCCACCCGCGCCCCATAGAGCAGCCAGGAAATGGTGTCGTTTATCTTCTTTTTCTGGGTCGCGATCTGATAATAACGATTCAGCAGGCTCTCCAGCATGTGCAGGTCATAGAGCAAAATTTGATACTTATTTTGCTCGGCGTACTCGGAAATGCCGTTTATGACCGGGGGCACGGGGAAGGCGCGGATGTCCTCGACCAACACGCCTATCGTGTGGGTCTGTTTGACGCGCAGGCTTTTCGCAATACCATTAGGGCGGTAGCCGGATTGTTCGACGATCTCCAGCACCCGCTTTTTCGTCTCGGGCGCTACCTGTCTGCTGTCATTTATGGCGTATGAAACGGTGGCGGTCGAAACGCCCGCCAGCTCGGCGATTTGCTTGATTGTCATTTATGGCCATGCCTTTCCGGGTATGCGGGTCATGTAAAATGCTGTTGGTTGCTTCACATTCATGCTCCCAACACACCATTATTATTATAGGTTATTGTAGAGATAAGTCAATAAGACACAAATATATCGGTCGTTATTTATTTGCCGTCGAGAATATGGCAAGACTATCTTGTCATCAAACGCCAAAAATAGTATGATAATAATTGTAAGCAAATGGCAAAGGAGACCATTATGGGTGTATATTTGAATCCGTCCGCCGAGGATTTCCGCGAGAGCCTAAACTCGAGAATATATGTCGATAAGTCGGAGCTCATAAAGTGTACAAACTCCCTCATCAGCACTAAGCAGAAATATATGTGCATCAGCCGCCCACGGCGCTTCGGCAAGACGATGGCGGCAGGTATGTTATCTGCATACTATAACCATCAGTTAGAAGCTGACGGGCTGTTCCTTGACTTGAAAATCGCGAAAGACCCCTCTTATGCCGAGCATAAGAATAAATACAATGTCCTCATGTTGAATATGCATGATTTCCTGAGCCGCACAAAAACTGTGCAAGAGATGAAGAGCAAACTGGAAAGAAGAATAATCCACGATATTTTAGACGAATATCCGGATATTGGTTATTACAATACTGATGATTTGGTCGAAACAATGAATGATGTCCATCGAAAAACGGGGCGGCAGTTCATCATCATCATTGACGAATGGGACTGCCTGTTCAGGGAGCATGAAGACAGACCCGGCGACCACAGGGAGTATCTGGACTTTTTACGGGCATGGCTGAAAGACAAGACATATGTCGCCCTTTGCTATATGACCGGCATCCTCCCCATCAAGAAATACGGACGACACTCGGCCCTCAATATGTTCTCCGAGTACAGCATGACTAGCCCAAAGGAACTGGCGAGACATTTCGGTTTCACCGAGACGGAAGTCGTTGATTTATGCCAAACACATAAAATGCCTTTCGATGAGGTCAAGGCATGGTATGACGGTTATCTTCTGCATGATATGCCAAATGATGAGGTTTATTCCATCTATAGCCCCAAGTCGGTCGTTGATGCCCTCATGCATAAAAATATCGAGAACTACTGGAGCCAGACCGAGACTTACGAGGCCCTAAAGATATATATCCAGATGAATTATGATGGCTTGAAAGATGCCGTCGTCACGATGCTGGCGGGCGGCAGCGTGGAAATCAACACCCGTTCATTCACCAATGACATGACTACCTTCGACACCAAGGACGATGTCCTGACCCTGCTCGTGCATCTGGGCTATCTAAGTTTTGACCCCGTGGGCAGTTGCGTTTCCATCCCCAATAGGGAAGTCAGCGATGAATATGTCACTTCGATAAGCATCATCGGCTGGCACGAGGTCATGAGGCAGGTCAAAAGCGCCGACAAGCTGCTCCGCTCGCTCTGGGACATGGATGCGGACGCCGTCGCCAGGAGCATAGACGAAGCCCACAATGAGGTCTCGATCCTCCAGTACAATGACGAAAATGCCCTAAGTTATGTGATAAACCTCGCCTTCTTCACGGCTAGGGAATACTACAGCGTCATCCGCGAACTGCCGTCCGGCAAGGGCTTCGCCGATATTTGCTTCCTCCCACGGGCAAAATTCGCCGACAAACCGGCGATATTGATCGAGCTTAAATGGGATAAAAGTGTCGAAGGGGCGCTTAAGCAAATCAAGGATAAGGAGTATACCGGAGCACTCGATGCTTACAAGGCCAATCTCCTGTTGGTCGGCATAAACTACGATAGGAATAAAAAGTCCCACGAATGTGAGATTGAGCTTTATGGTGATTGTTGAGCAAAGTTATTGCTTGTAAACGAATTTGCATATCCCCCGTAATAAAATAATCCTCCTTTACACCTTCTAAAATTCAATCTTGACAATAATGCTTTTAGCCGTCATAATTGGTTTATCTAATCGTTTAACATTGTCCTTATATAAAGGAGGCACCCTTATGAACAACTACGACATCACCTTCATCGGCCATATGTGCTACGACGAGGTAAAGCCCCACGGGGCCGAGCCGATCATCGCCCCAGGCAGCGCCGTGCTCTGTGGGGCAATGGTGACGGCCCGCCTGGGCCTGAAAACCGCCGCCGTGGTAAAAATGTCCACGGACGAAGCCGCGATTACCTGGCCGATGCAGGATTTGGGCATCGATGTCTTCATCATTCCCGCTCCCGTCACGACCTACTCGCGCGTCCTGCATGAGTCGGAGAACGTGGACGAGCGCAAAATCACCATCATCCGGACTGCCGGCTTGATGGAAATAAAGGACATCCCCAGCTTTAAATCGCGTATCGTGCATCTGGCGGGCATATCGGATTCCGAGTTTGACATGGCACTGATTCATGGCCTGAAAGCACGCGGCCACAGATTATCGACCGACATGCAGAGCTTTGTGCGCCAGATAAACCCCGTCAATAATGAAGTAATCTTCGGCGATGTCGCGGATAAAAAAGACATCATCGCCCAGATGGACCTCGCCAAGCTTGATGTCGTCGAGGCCCGGGTGCTGACAGGCACGGACGACCTGGAAAAAGCCGCCAAAATCGTGCAGTCATGGGGCTGCCCCGAGGTGATGATCACGAACTCGCGGGGCGTCTTGGTACGGGAGGGCGGCCATACCTACCATGAACCCTTTTCCCATAAAAGCGTCATCGGCCGCACCGGCCGGGGCGACACGACCTTCGCCGCCTACTTGGCGTGGCGGCTGCGTCATGACGTGGCCGCATCGCTAAAATTCGCCGCCGCCCTGGCCTCGATCAAGATGGAGACTTATGGGCCGTTTCAGGGCACGCTGGAGGATGTGTTGGAGAGGATAAAGGAGCAAACCCATGTACATTGACCAATTTAACATCGACCCCCACCACTGCGTCATCGAAGATACCTTCGACATAAACCGCGTACGGCATAACGAATCGGTGATGGCGTTGGGTACCGGCTACATGACGACACGCGCCAGCTTCGACGAGGGCTTCACCGACGATGAGCAAAATATATCTTATGACCGTATGGCGATGAACGTCTCGCTGGAGGTCACACCCTGCAAAAAAAGCCGCTGGGGTACATTCATCCAGCGCGTCCAGGGCAAACACCCCTTCTGGAATGTCGGCATCGTGAACCTCCCCTACTATCTGGGCCTGGAGGTCCATGCCGACGGCGAGCGGCTGGACATGGAGCACTCGCGCATCATCGGCTATAAACGCTGGCTGGACTTAAAAAACGCCACCCTCTACCGCAGCTTCATCTGGGAAACGGCCGATGGCAGGCCCCTTAATCTCCTCTTCACCCGCTTCATGGACCCCGATGATAAATTCCTCTGTGTGCAACAGTTAAAAATAACATCCCTCTCCGGCACCGACACGCGGATAGACGTAATGAGCTATGTGGACAATGATGTGCGGACAAACGGCTTTGATAAATTCGTAAGCCGCTCGGTGGCGGCGGAAGAAACGGGTGGCGGCCACTGCATCTACTCAGATGTCACGGCGAACCTGGGGGACAGGATCGTCACGCTTAGCCGCACAAACTGTGACCGGGCGTATACGTCCTTCGTGGCAACAGATGAGCGGCGGGTGACAGCCACATTGTCCATGATATTGGGCGCGGGCGAGGAGACGACATTACTAAAGGTTTCGGCGCAAATGGCGGACATTTACTTCGAGCGGGAGGCATTGCTGGATGCTGGCAAGGACATGATAAATGCGGCCATTGACTCCGGCTTCGACGCGCTACATGGCAAGCATACAGCGCACTGGCGGGAAAAATGGGCGATGTCCGACATCATCATCGAGGCCGACGACGAGCCACCCTATAACAGTCAACTGGCGATCCGCCAGGCCATCTATCATCTGCTGCGCGCCCGTTCCACCGACCCCCACGCGCTAAACTGCGCCAAGGGCACGACCAGCGAAATGTACCTGGGCTCAGTCTGCTGGGATATGGAGATTTTTTTCCAGCCCTTCTATATTTATACCCAGCCCGCATTGGCTAAAATGACGCATCTGTACCGCTATCATATGCTGGACGGGGCCAGGCGCAGCGCCCAGGCGATGCACTACAAAGGCGCCCGTTATCCTTGGCAGACCGACCGCCATGGCGACGAGGTCTGCCCGCTCTTTGAATATGCCGACCATGAAATTCATATTTCTGCTGACATTTGCCTCGGTTTGTGGCATTATTATCTTAACACCCTGGACACGGACTACCTGTTTAATCAGGGCCTGGAAATCATCATCGAGACGGCCCGCTATTGGGCCACGCGGGTAAACAGGCTGCCCGGCCGCCCTGGTTTCCACATACTCGGCGTGATGGGGCCGGACGAGTATAAGCCCATCACCAATAATAATGCCTACACGAACTTCGTCGTGCGCGAGAACCTGCGACTGGTGGGGACCGTCGTGGGGATGTGCAAAGATGAGGCTCCGGAGACATACCGGCGGCTCCGCGAAAAGCTGGCTTTCGACGAAAGCGAAATCGCCCTGTATGACGACATCGCCGATAATCTCAGCATCCCCAAGGACGAGGCGCGTCACATCGTCTGGCAATGCGACGACTTCGACACGGCCTACGCGGAAATCGACATCGAGGGGCTGTGGACGGACAAAAGCAAGCTGTTCGGCTTCCATACGACCCAGGAACTGCGTTATCGCTCGAAGTGTTTGAAGCAGTCCGACGTGATCGCCCTGATGGGGCTTTATACCGAGGCATTTACGAAAGCAGAAATGGCGGCCTCGTATGATTATTACACGCCCTTCACCATCCATGACTCGTCGAATTCCATCTGCCACAATACCATCGTGGCCGCCGCCATCGGCCGAAAGGATGTTGCGTATGCGAACTGGCTGGCCTCACTGGACATCGACTTCGGCACCATGCCCCGCGCCGCCGAAGGCATCCATTTCGCCAATGTCGGGGGGATGTGGCAGGAAATCGTCTTCGGTTTCGGCGGCATGGTCAGCGCCTTGAATAGCGATGTCCTGACCTTCAAGCCCTGTATGCCGCAGCAGTTTAGGGTCATCGCCTTTCAGTTAATCTGGAAGGGGCAGCATGTCGCCGTCCGGGTCGAGCCGGGGAGCGTATGTGTAAAAAATCTGTCGGACAAAGAACTATGCTTTACCGTCCACGGCTACCCAGCCCAGGCGGGTGCCGGCGGGGAGGAAATTGTGAATTATTAAAGGAGGAACCCCATGAAAAACGCCACACTACGCATCAACACCACCAACCCCATCGCCGCCATCGACCCCCGCCTCTACGGCTCCTTCGTCGAGCATCTGGGGCGGGCGATATACAGCGGACTCTATCAACCCGGACATCCCAGCGCGGACGCCGACGGCTTCAGGGGCGATGTCCTCGAACTCGTGCGCGAGCTAAAAGTACCCGTCATCCGCTATCCGGGCGGCAACTTCGTCTCCGGCTATGATTGGGAAGATGGCATCGGCCCACAGAATGGACGCCCGGTGCGATTGGACCTGGCCTGGGCCACGCAGGAAAGTAACCAGGTCGGCTTGGACGAGTTTCATGACTGGCTGGATAAAACCGGGGCGACGCTGATGTACGCCATCAACCTCGGCACCCGTGGGATAGACGAGGCGCGAAACATCATTGAATACGCCAACCACCCCGGCGGAACATACTATAGTGAACTGCGTAAAAAACACGGGCGCGAGCAGCCCTACGACATCAAGCTCTGGTGCCTGGGTAATGAAATGGACGGCCCCTGGCAGATCGGGGCCAAAACCGCGACCGAATACGGGCGCCTCGCCGCCGAGTGCGCGAAGGTGATGAAAATGTACGACCCGGACATCGAACTGGTCGCCTGCGGCAGCTCGCATCAAGGTATGCCCAGCTTCGGCGACTGGGAGCGGGAGGTGCTGGAACACACATATGAACACGTCGAATATCTGTCATTGCATAGCTACTATAGCAATGCGGAAAACGATAGCCCCGCCTATCTGGCCAAGAACCTGGCCATGGATGATTTCATCAAAACCGTCGTCGCCATCTGCGACGAGGTGAAGGCGAAAAAAGGCTCGCAAAAGGACATCATGCTCTCCTTCGATGAATGGAATGTCTGGTATCATTCGCTGGGCAATGACCGGAATGCCCCGCGCTTCGGCCCCGAGCCGCCCCCCTTGCTGGAAGACATCTATAATTTCGAAGATGCCCTGCTCGTCGGTGGACTGTTAATCACGCTGATAAAAAATGCCGACCGAGTCAAGATCGCCTGCCTGGCCCAACTGATAAACGTCATTGCCCCGATAATGACGGAGCCGGACGGCGGCGCATGGCGGCAGACGATATTCTATCCCTTCCTCCACGCCACGACCTACGGCCAGGGTATGGCGCTCAATGTCGATGTCTCATGCCCTGCCTATGACTGCAAAGACCGACAGGGAGTACCGTATCTGGACAGCGTCGCCGTATACAACGCAGCCAAAAATGAGACCACCCTCTTCGTCTTAAACCGCGACCTGCACACGGACATGGAGACGAAAATCACCCTGGAGGGCGCCACCGAACTCACCCAGCATATAAGCTATGCCGGGCATGACCTAAAGGCCACCAACGGCCCCGGCGCCGAACTGATTTGCCCGGAAAACATGCCCTGTGCGAAGATGGAGGACGGCACGGTCACGCTTTCGATAGCCAAGGCTTCGTGGAACGTATTCCGCTTTCGACTCTCGTGAAAAAACACGAAAAAGCTTATTTTCATCTGGACGGAATAATACCCTTAAACAGTAACCAAAGTTTTGCAAAAATTTAGCAAGTATTTCTAAAAAAGTATTGACAAATAAGGGGCTTATAAGGCATAATCATCTTATCTAATCGTTTAACATAAGCGAACAGCCCATTTCATATCAAAAAGGAGGATATTATTTATGAAAATGAACACAAAGAAGCTTATTGCCCTGCTGCTATGTGTCCTGATGATGGCATCGCTGGCCGCGTGTGCCGGCGGCTCAGGCGGCTCCTCATCCAGCGGCCCCGTGGAAATCGTCTTCTCTCTTTGGGGCGACCCGTCCGAACAGGAAACAACACAGAGAGCCCTGGACGTCTACAACAACATGCAGGACAAGGTACATGTCACGGCCTTGCAGATCGGGCGTGACGAGTATGTCGAGCGACTGCAAATCATGGCGGCCAACAACGAAATGCCGGATGCGGGCATGGTGGCCGAGGACTCTGTCATTGGCTGGGCCAAAGACGGCTTGCTGAGCACCCAGGACATCTACGCCGGGCAGGCGAAAAAGCCGCTCGACTATCTCATCTTCCGCTATGAGGGACAGCCGGTGGCCTATTCATCAGCCAATGAAGTGCTGGCCA
>Ga0099364_10007869_pt1 | contig 15106 bp, 13 predicted proteins | sample TergutTh196P3_FD_73070 | JGI IMG/M metagenome (GOLD analysis project Ga0099364, IMG submission 73070) | Microcerotermes parvus P3 segment gut microbial communities from Pointe-Noire, Republic of the Congo - Th196 P3 | ecosystem: Host-associated > Arthropoda: Insects > Digestive system > Gut ... | reverse complement strand
TCGTCTCCCTGGGAGAAGGAATTCAACAAGGCTCCATGCCCGGTCACTCAGATCAAAGCGTCCATGAGAAGGAAATTTTTGCATAGTCTTGTCAGAAAAAACCGTCAAAACTATGATTTTCAACGAATTAACAATCTTCTTATGCTTCGGATCAAGGCACTTTTATGCTTCACTCTCGTGACTGCACCCTTTAAAACATTTTCGGCTTGCGTGTGAAAAAGATGACGACTTACTTCACAATCTTCGCATTGCCGCGCAAATACCGGCACTGCCGGACCAGGCCGCTGTTGCATGGCACAGCAGGGCGGCAGGTTTGTTCCGCTGCGGTTTCCGGATCAGTCTTCCCGTCTCATATGCGGAAAAAGTATGACATCACGAATGTTGGAGGAATTCGTAATCAGCATGATGAGCCGGTCAATACCAATTCCACACCCTCCCGCCGGAGGCATTCCGTACTCCAGCGCACGGATAAAGTCGGCATCATAAAACATGGCTTCCTCATCACCCGCCTGCTTGGCTTCAACCTGGGCCAGAAAGCGCGCAGCCTGGTCTTCTGCATCATTCAACTCGGAAAACCCGTTCGCTATTTCTCTGCCGGCAATAAACAGTTCAAAGCGCTCCGTCGTATCCCTGCGTGTGTCGGATGCACGCGCAAGCGGTGAGACTTCAACAGGATAGTCAATGATGTAACAGGGCTGCCAGAGTTCGGACTCTACCGTCTCCTCAAAAAGCGCAAGCTGCAATGCGCCAATACCGGCGCTGGCAGCAGGTTTTGCACCGAATGTGACGAGTTCCATCCGCAGAAAAGCCGCATCAGAGAGTTCTTCGTCCGTGTACTGCGGAGCATGCTTTTTGATGGCATCGACGATGGTCAGCCGCTCAAAAGGACCACTGAAGTCGATTTCGCGATCCTGATAGACAAGCTTTGGCTCGCCATGCGCATCCACAACCGCCTGCCGGATGATCGCTTCGGTAAAATCCATCAGCCACCGGTAGTCAACATAAGCAGCGTAATATTCCATCATCGTAAATTCGGGATTGTGCCTGGGCGAGACCCCCTCATTACGGAAATTGCGGTTGATCTCAAATACCCGGTCAAAACCGCCAACAAGCAGCCGCTTGAGGTACAGTTCCGGTGCAACACGCATGAACATCTGCATGTCCAGTGCATTGTGATGCGTAACAAACGGCCTTGCAGTCGCACCACCCGGTATTGCCTGCAGCATGGGTGTTTCAACTTCCAGAAAGTCGTGCTCTTCCATAAAGCGCCGTATGGAAGAGATGGCAACGGTTCTCGCCTTGAAAGTACGCCTGGTCTGCTCGTTCATGATGAGGTCAACATAGCGCTGCCGGTACTTGATTTCCTGGTCAACCAGCCCGTGATATTTGTCGGGAAGAGGGCGCAGCGATTTGGTAAGCATGCGCAGGTTCAGGACCCGGATGGTGAGCTCGCCCGTTCTGGTTTTGAAAAGCGTACCCTCCACTCCTAAAATGTCGCCAATATCATAGTGCTTGAAAGCCTCATGCAGCTCTGATCCGGTTATGTCATCCGATATAAAAATCTGGATGCGACCATTCAGATCAGGGCCGGACGCATCCGACAGGGTTGCAAAGGAAGCCTTGCCCATAACCCGCTTGAGCATCATGCGCCCGGCAATACTGACGGGGACGGATTCCTGTTCGAGCGCATCTCTTTCTTTTGCTCCGTGGAACTCATGCAGACTGAAAGCTTTGTTTTCAGGAGTAAAGTCGTTGGGAAATGCAACACCAGTCTGACGCAGCAAAGCGAGCTTTGCGCGGCGCTCGGCCATGATGGAGTTTTCATTCAGAGCGGGCGTCTCGCCCGTCTCTTTTTCCTGCGAAGTCGCAGAGCTGTTTTCCTGATCCATAAAAAAACGTAAAAAAGGAGTAAAAATTGCGTGTTGTTAAACACCCTGCTTCAGGGATTCGGCGATGAAGTCATCCAGGTCGCCATCCAGTACTGCCTTCGTATTCCCGGTTTCAAGGTTGGTCCTCAGATCCTTGATGCGGGACTGGTCAAGTACATAGGAGCGAATCTGGTTACCCCAGCTGATGTCCGGTTTGGATTCTTCCAGTTTCTGTTGCTCGGCCCTTTGCTTTCTCAGCTCCATCTCATACAGCCGGGACCGGAGCATGCTCCAGGCTTCGGCACGGTTCTTGTGCTGGGAACGATCGTTCTGGCATTGCACAACAATGCCGCTGGGGATATGGGTAAGCCTGACAGCCGAATCGGTCTTGTTGACGTGCTGTCCTCCGGCACCGGATGCGCGGTAGGTATCAACCCGGACATCTGCAGGGTTGATGTCAATGTCGATGGCGTCATCAATTTCCGGATAGACATAAAGACTGCAGAACGAAGTATGGCGTCCATGGTTGGCATCAAACGGGGACTTGCGCACAAGACGGTGTACGCCGGCTTCCGTACGAAGATAACCATAGGCATATTCGCCTTCAACCTTGACAGTTGCAGTCTTGATGCCGGCAATTTCGCCATCGGAAATTTCCAGAATTTCCGCCTTGAACTCCTTGTGGTCACAGTACCTCAGATACTGGCGCAAAATCATGGATGCCCAGTCCTGGGCTTCCGTCCCGCCAGCTCCGGCCTGTATGTCAAAATAGCAGTTGTTCCGGTCCAGCGGATTCGAAAACATTCGCGCAAATTCCAGGTTTTCGATTTCTTTTTTAACGCTGCTGATGTCTTTTTCAACTGCTTCGAGTGTTTCTGTATCGTTTTCCTCGCGCGCCAGCGAAAAGAGTTCAGACGCGTCAACGAGTGCTGTTTTCAGACGCAGCAGTGCAAGAACGACATGCTCGAGTGCTTTTTTTTCTCTGCCCAGTTCCTGGGCATGCTTCTGGTTGTTCCAGATATTGGGATCTTCAAGCCAAGTATTGACCTGATCCAGTTTCAGAGCCTTTTCTTCAAAGTCAAAGATACCCCCGTAAGGCACTTTCGCGCCCGGTCAGATCAGCAATGAGATGAGAGAGTGTGTTGATGCGTTCGGCTTCCATGATTTCTGTATCCTCGGTTATTGAGTGGATATTTGTTGCTAATATATCAAAAACGGATCCCGGCTCCAACTCCGCTGGCCTGTAAAACCGGTTTTTTTTTGTGCTCTGTTCATCAGCGGGTACAGGCGCACAGCAGTAACCGCAGGCAAAACGCGTGAATGCGGGAGGAGTCGTGTCAGGGGAGTGTTTTTCCGATGACGACGCCAAAAACCTCGGTTTCCCTTTTGGCTTCGAAAGGTTCCTCAACCCAGTCAGGATTGATTGATCTGAACATGGGTTTTCCGTCGGAACTGACAAAGAGCTGCCTGAAAGCCAGGTTTCCGTTTTCGTGTCGTATCAGCATGATGCTGTCCTGCGTGATTTCAGCATCAGGGTCAACATAGATGTAGTGGTCGCTGGAAAAGGTACGAACCGCATCCGGGTCGTACATGCTCTCGTCCGTGACGGTAAGCGCAAAAGTCCGGGGGCCGTGCATGATAAGGCAGGCAACCCAGATTTTGGCGTCCGAAGGCTTGAAGTTTTCAAAAAGTTCAGACCATTTCTCGGCCTGGTTCCACGTCAGCAGAGGGAGCATCCGGCTCATCATGGGGCTCGCATTGGCGTGGTACCAGATTTCTTCGTCTTCTTCTAAGGCCGTATCTCTCATGATGCTTCTTGCTTGCTATATTGCCACTGTTTTTGCACGCCCGACGTGAGATCAGTAATCAAAAACAGAAAGCACTTTGTTCATTAATTTGTCTGTCTTTACAGCATAACACACTGATTTTGAAATGTGAAAACCGGAACGGATTTCAACCGGCGAAAAAACACAGGGACTGAATAACTCTTCTGCAAATCAACCCTGTATTTTGCCCAATGGAGTGAAATCTCAGATATTGAATTCAATAGTTTAGCCTAAACTTTGATTTTATTACAAAAAGAATGTAATTTCTGCAAATGATGTTTGAAACAACGCGAACAGACAGTCATTTTGTTGCTTTTTAGCCGAAGAGTAGTCCGCAAATGAACGAAATGGAAGCATTTTGCCCGCCGGTCAGTCCGGATCCGCAGCATTCGCGCAGGGCAGCTCGGGCGCACCGTTTTCAGAAAATGCCGGAAAAAGTCACCTGGAGTGTTTAGAACCTGTCTTGCGTAAAACGCGCTCTCTGTATTTGACAGGTACATATCGGAACGCTGATGGTTCCTGCAGTACCGCATCCAGGCAATGCCGGAATGTTTTTGTGCCCTCAGGTACGAACCGGAGTGCCTCACCGCTGTTACGGACGGCAACAAGACAAAGATGAGGTGTTCTGAATGTGGGCGGCACAAATTCAAGCGCCATTCCTTCCTGATTGACGGCAGCAAGGCAAAGTGCTTCAGTCTTCTGGACAAGAGATGCATGCGCAAGCGCAAGGCCATCTTTTTTGCAGGCAGCAAGACAAAGTGCATGTGTTTGAAGCTTGTGGGGCACATACTGGAGCGTACTGGCATTTTGTGAGACAGCAATCGAGCACAGTTCCGTCGTTTTAAGCGAATCAGGTACATGCTGGAGTGCCATGGCATTCTGTAAGACAGAAGCAGAGCAGATTTCTGGCGTTTTAAGCAGGTTCGACACATGCGCCAGTGCTCTGCCATCTTTCTGACAGTCGGCAAGACAGCGTACATATTCGGGAATAAAATGATAAAACGCAGGCGTTTTTATTGTCGCTGGAACATGTGCGAGCGCTTTTGCATTTTGCACGACAGCGACAAGGCAGAGCTTTTCCGTTTTAAGAATCTCTGGCACATATTCAAGAGCACGATAGTCCCGCGAGACAGCTGTCAGGCAAAGCCCGGAAGTTTTAAACTCATCAGGGACATGTGCAAGTGCCAGACTATTGTTTTCAACAGCCAGCAGGCAAAGTTCAGGTGTGATATACCGGGCGGGTATTTCCTGAAGTCGCAGGCCACTTTGTGAAACGATAGCAGTTGCCAGGGCAGGCTTCTGCTCTTCCGGGGTGTTGTCAAAATCGAACAGCCCGGACTGGACTGCTACATCAAAGTCAGGGGTTGTTTTATCGTGCATCGTCAAAGAGGAAAATTCGCGTATTTCATGATCACTATTTACCGATAGTACCGCTAAATGGGTGCAGATCCAGGTGTTGCGCATCCAGGTACGTAATCCCGCCAGATAGCCTCGTCGTCTTGGATTCTTCAGGTTCGTTTTCAGGCTACACCCTGATTTCCTGTATAGTGTAGATCAGAAAAGCCTCGGGACTCCTGTTTTTGCGCAGGAGCGTGCCATGGACCAGAAACTTCCCGTGCGAAGTACTGGCATATGCCGGGTTTGGGAATGAACAGCCAGTCTGCGGAACATGCGCATCAGGCCCAGGAGCCAGGCCTGTTGCATGAATCCGGCAAAAATCCGTTTTTGACCTGTTTGAATGAAGTACAACGCTGCCATTTCTGCTGATCGGGCCTTGAAAAAATTGTAGCGACCCCGAAGCATCAGTGCCTGGATGTCGCCGGCAGTTTGTTTCCGGACATTTTTTTCAGGCTCAACCCTGACATTCGTGTACAATAGCGCTATAATCGTTGAAGCTGACATATTCAAAGGCCTGCCCGAACAGCATTTTTCCAGGAGAACGCCAGGTTTTATAAAGGTGTTTTCCAGCGCAAAAAAAAACGGACAACGACATATTGATATCGAATCATCTATCCGATGTTCGACCCAGTCGGGTCGACCTGAGTTTCCGGGATCATTTGCAAGCACATGATTTATGAAAGAGGAAAAAAAGATCCTTGAAACGGCACTGCTATGTGCTCAGGAGAGCCTGTCCATGCAGGACATGAAAAACCTCCTTGAGAATACGGATACCGAAATCAGCGGGATATGGGTTGACAGAATCAGAAGACTGTTAACCGAGATCGAGAACGACTGGTCAGAAAAAGGTCTGGAACTGGTTCAGGTTGCAAACGGATGGCGTTTTCAGAGCCGTCCGGAGATGAAGCCGTGGCTTGATCGCCTGAACAGGGAAAGACCACCACGCTATAGCCGGGCAACGCTGGAAATACTGGCGATCATTGCCTATAACCAGCCCGTTACCAGAGGGGATATCGAACAGATCAGAGGCGTAATGATGAATCCCAATGCCATTCGCATGCTGGAAGAGCGCGGATGGATTGAAGTCATCGGACACCGGGAAACACCGGGAAGACCGGCTCTTTTTGCCACGACATCGCGCTTTCTGAGTGATCTCGCACTGACTTCGCTTGAAGAACTGCCACCCCTGCATCAAGCCACTGATGCAGGTGAGTCCGTTTTGAATTTCGGGAATTGAATACACGCACTTTGTATCTGACTAGAAAACATTTCGCCAGAGACCGCCGGGAAGCCCTTGGCTTTTGCCATGGGACGTGGCAGTTCGAATGCACCTCTACCCGAACGAAATCGGAAATGGCCGCACCTGCCATTTTTTTCTGTCAGGCAAGTCCTGCAAAAAGCCCGGCTTTGCTCCATGATGTACAGCACAGATGCGCAAAAAAAAACCGGTCAACATAACCAGCAACAAAGAAAAATTTTTATGGGAATACGTGACACAAATGTGAAGGCTCAGCCTTCTGATCGCAGTAGCAGGAAAACTTTGCCCGCCGGAAAAAAACCGGCAGCCAGACCCTCGGCCAAAAGCAGGGCAACACTGACCGCTTCTGCAAAAGCAGCTGCTGGCCCTGCTGCACAAGGTGGTGCAAAAGCACGCAGAACTGCCAGCACGGATGCAGCGCCGGCAGGAAGACCAGCAAAAAAGAGTGAAGGCACAGGCAGCGCAAAAAAAACTGAAGACAAAGCGCAAAATCCGGTCAGACCATCAGCCAGGACCGGTAACGGGAAATCTGCACGAGGCAGGAAAGATACTGGTGACGTGTTTTCATATGTCACATCCGGCAGGTTCGATGCAGACAGTGACCGGGAGTTGGCTCAGGTCACACCGGACAGGCGCAGGAAGAAAAATGAACGCAGAGTCCTGCCGGCTGACGAGTCCACTCCGAAATTGCACAAGGTGCTTGCAGAAGCCGGACTGGGTGCACGACGTGAGATGGAAGAACTGATCATTGCCGGAAGAGTCTCAGTCAATGGAGAACCTGCGCACATAGGACAGCGCATTCTGGCTTCGGATCAGGTTCGGGTCAACGGCAGGCTGCTGCAGCGCAGGGTCGGCACGCGCCCCCCAAGAGTGCTTCTGTATCACAAGCCCTCCGGCGAAATCGTAAGCAGGGATGATCCCGAAAAAAGACCGTCGGTTTTTGACCGTCTGCCCATGGTCAAAATCGGCAAATGGATCGCTGTAGGTCGCCTGGACTTCAATACGGAAGGACTGCTCCTGTTCACGACATCAGGAGACCTCGCCAACCGGCTTATGCATCCGCGCTATAACATCGAGCGCGAATATGCGGTCAGAACACTCGGTGAACTCGACGAAAGCAATCGCAAAAAACTCCTGTCCGGAATCGAACTCGAAGATGGCGTCGGGCAGTTCACGCAGCTTGCTGAAGGCGGTGGAGACGGAGTTAACAGATGGTATCGGGTAATCATTACCGAAGGCAGAAATCGTGAAGTAAGAAGAATGTTTGAAGCAGTCGGTCTGACAGTATCACGCCTGATCCGTACGCGATACGGCGCTCTGAATCTGCCCCAGAACCTGAGACGTGGTCGCTGGGATGAACTCACGGATAACGATGTGCGCGACCTGATGCGCCTGTCCGGCATGGAAAAGAAAGTGGATAATCCTGCTCCGGAACAGAAAGAATCACATCGACGCAAAAAAAACGGAGACGTCCGCACATCCTTCCCAAAGGAGGGCAGAGCCGGCAGGACGGACAGGACCGGCATGAAACAGCAGCGAGGACGCCAGCCCGATCCCTTGCAGACCACGTTCGGATATGCAGGCGCTGATAAACGTCGCTCCGGAACAAAACCGGAAAGCCCGAATCGTACACAACAGAAGCCACGAGTCCGCAAAGCCTGATTCTCTGGCAGAGAACACCTGTCAGGTCAGGTGCTTTTGCGTGTGCTCGCAAAGATCGGAGATCGGACAGATGTCGCATTTCGGCTTTCTTGCCATGCACGTATGGCGACCGTGCAGTATCAGCCAGTGATGCGCATTCCGGACAAGGCTGTCAGGAATAATGTCCAGGAGTGCTTTTTCCACTTCGTTGACATTTTTGCCCTTTGCAATGCCAGTGCGGTTGGCTACCCGGAATACGTGTGTATCAACGGCTATTGTCGGTTGACCGAAAGCGGTATTGAGAATCACGTTGGCGGTTTTTCTTCCAACGCCCGGCAACGTGAGCAGTTCTTCCCGCGTCTGTGGGACGCGACCACCAAAGTTCCCGACCAGTATCTGTGATGCACTGATCAGGTTTCGGGCTTTGGTGGGGTGGTAGTTGATGGTTTTGAGATAGGGCCTGAGTCCCTCGACACCGAGCGCAATGATTGCCTGAGGTGTATTTGCGGTTCTGAACAGCTCCCGGGTTGCCCTGTTGACAGACATGTCGGTTGCCTGGGCAGACAGCATGACTGCAACCAGAAGCTCAAATTCGGTATCAAAAACGAGTTCAGTCTTCGGTTCAGGAATAACCGACTGCAGTCGTTTCATTATTTGGCCTGCTTTTTTACGATGCATGGGAGAGCGCAGTTCAGTAAGTGTCCTGGAAATGGCCTGTTGTGCCACAACGCACTCATGACCAGGGATATCCCGCACAGCGTCGACAGCGCAAAGCCGGGTCCGGGACCAGTGTGCAATTCTACCAGAAAGCGCCGCAGAACCTCCGGAATTATCCGGAAGGATATCGTGATAACGGGCACCTTCTTGCCTGATTAACAACACAAATGCCATTTTTTTGCTGCCAACGAAGGCCCTTGTTGATTTTTTTTTTGCCCTATTGAAGCAAAACAGCTAAAATGACGAACAATTTTCTGAAGAGATTGTGCGCAGACAGACACACCAGATAAATCAGTGTCAGTTGTCGGGTCCGTGCACTTTTTCGTTTTTATTGCCACCAATCAATCAACCTGGCTTTGAAGTGCGGTACAGAACCGGCTTCCGGGCCTGATAATTTCTGGATTAACTAACATGTCAATTGCAGTTGAAACACTAGAAAAACTCGAAAGACGTCTGACCATCAGCGTATCCAAAGACGATATTCAGAAGGAAGTGGAAAAACGTCTCAAGGCGCGTGCGCGCTCGGCAAAGGCACCCGGATTCAGACAGGGTAAAGTCCCCATCAAAATGATAGAGGCCCAGTTCGGCGCGACAACGGAAAATGAAGTCCTGAACGAGAGGGTAGTCACTGCTTTTGACAGAAACATACAGGAAGCCGGAATTGATGTCGTCGGACAGCCAAGCTACAGACAGATAACGACGGATGTGCCGGATGGTATGGTCTCCTATAGTGCCACATTTGAAGTCCTGCCCGAAGTAAAGATCATGGATCTTGAAGAGGAGGAAATGGAAAAAGTCATCACTTCGGTATCGCCCGAGGATGTGGACAGGGCAATCGATATAATCAGAAAGCGCCAGGTACAGTTCTTCGAAAGAGGGCAGGCAGGTGAATACGGCGACGGAGGCCCCGATGTGTCCGCACAGGACGGCGACCGTCTGACCGTTGACTTCGTTGGAACCATACACGGAGTGGAATTTGAAGGTGGGAAAGCAGAGAACTTCGAATTCACGCTCGGCGAAAACACCATGCTTCCGGAATTTGAAGAAGCGGCACGCGGACTCAAAAAGGATGATGTCAAGGTATTCAGTCTTGCTTTCCCGGCTGACTACCAGGGAAGAGATGTGGCCGGGCAGACAGCCGAATTCACCCTGACAGTCAGGCAGGTGGCATGGCCACTCATACCGGAAATTGATGAAGAGTTCGCGAAAAGTCTGGGCATTGACGACGGTAGCGTACAGAAAATGCGTGAGGAAATCGAAGAAAAACTCAATCTCGAAGTCAGAAGCCGCCTGGCAGCAATCAACAAGCGGTATGTGATGGATGTCCTGGTCAGGAAGTCGGACTTTGACCTGCCCAAAGCGCTGGTGCAAAGAGAAATGACCCAGCTCATGGAAAACGCGCTCAAGGACCTGGCTGCCAGTAACCGGCTTCCGCAGGGTGTCAATAATCTGCCGCCCGATGTTTTTGCGCACCATGCCGAAAGAAGAGTGCGCCTTGCACTGATTTTTGGAGATTTTCTGAAGGACGACCAGTTCAGGCCTTCCTCCGAAGAAGTGCGCGCCCGGGCAGCGGAAATTGCCTCGACATACGAAAATCCCGACATGATGATCAACTACTTCATGAACGAACGGGAGCGTCGCCAGGAGCTGGAAGCCATGGTAATGGAAGAAAAAGTCGTGAACTGGGTCTTTGAAAAAGGAAAGACTACAGAAAAAGAGCTGCCCTTGTCGGATCTGATGGCGCAGCCAGTATAGTTTCAGGTACATCTTCCAGCTACATAAGAGCGAACCAGCCCCGGACCGGAAAGAGCGCCCCCACCAGCCGGTAGCGTTTTTCAGAACCTGTCACACTGAGGGCGGGTGCGGACAGTCCATGTTGCCCCGCCTGCAGTGAGACATATTCAGATCATCCGGCGTAATGACGGGTATGGATATTTTTTTAACCCGATTCCTCTGCATGGCACAAGCCGGAGGTCTCGTTGGAGAGACAGATGACTATAGATTTTCGTAATTCAGCACTCGATACGGAATTGATCGGCCTGATTCCAATGGTTATCGAGCAAAGTGGTCGTGGCGAACGGGCCTTTGACATTTATTCCCGCCTGCTCAAGGAAAGAATCGTCTTTCTCGTCGGACCGGTCAACGACCACAACGCCAACCTGGTGGTTGCACAAATGCTCTTTCTGGAAAGTGAAAACCCGGAAAAAGACATCTCGCTCTATATCAATTCACCAGGAGGATCGGTCTCTTCAGGCATGGCAATTTATGACACCATGCAGTTTATCAGACCGGAAGTCTCCACTCTGTGTACCGGCCTGGCTGCATCCATGGGAGCGTTTCTTCTGGCAGCGGGGGCAAAGGGCAAGCGCTATTCCCTCCCCAACTCACGCGTCATGATTCACCAGCCCTCTGGCGGAGCACGTGGACAGGCAACCGATATTGAAATTCAGGCACGCGAGATACTGTATCTGCGCGAGCGGCTCAATGCCATTCTGTCGGACATGACCGGAAGAGATATCGATCAGATCGCACGCGATACGGAAAGAGACAACTTCATGTCCGCCGAAGAGGCAAAGGAATACGGCCTGATTGACGAAGTACTCGTCCACCGTGTCTGATCCCGGGCAGACAGAACTGAATTCGCTGCAGCAGGAACAATGGTAAAGAGCTGACGGACCCGTCAGGACAACCTGACGGATACCTTTTTATCCCTGAATAAGTCGCAGAGAATGCCGAACTTGAGAGCCAGCTTTGGTTTGCAGACTTACCGTTTTGAAAATTTGGAATAAATTCAGTAAAGTTCAGGAAAATACGGTCGTTAAAAGTGCTTGGAGGTGAGGCCTTCAGGCATACTGTCTGCGACAGGGATGCGGAAAAAGCTCCTGCAGACCAGGCAAAGCCGTAGCCAGTCAGCCCGGGTTCAGGACTGACCCTGGAGCGCTTTTTCAGTTCAAGACTTGCGCAGTCCTGGCTGCAGACAAGTTCAGGGGTATGCACGAAACGGGTCTGGACTTGCAACATTCCCGGGGGGAGACACCCGAAAGGGTGCGTAACAGGAACCCGTAAAGGCTGTGCCCTCAAGAGCAAAAACAGGGCGCACAACGGTTGTGTAACAGTATCCGCAGTGCATCCGTGCTATTAACGCAATTCCTCCCCGCCCTGAAGGACGGGTTTTCCTTGCGAGGATTTGATGAAAAAACTGGTTGTCAGAAACTTTTCGTCAATCGATTTTGCCGATATCGAGTTCGCGCAATTTACGATAATAACCGGGCCACAAGCCAGTGGAAAAAGTCTCCTGTGCAAATTGAATTTTTTCTTTTGGGACCTTCTTGTCGTAGATCGGCTGAACTTCTTTTCCAACAACTCCAGCCTGGAAAGTTTTAAAGATTTCATCGCAACAAAATTTTCAGAATGGTTTCCGGTTTCTGCCTGGGGAGACAGAAACTTCACGATTGATTTTCATTGCGAAAATTTTGAAATTACATTGATCAGGGCAGAGACTACAGGAAAACCCGCAGACAATGTAAGCGTCAGGTTTTCAGATGACCTGACGCGTTATTACAATAGTAATACCGAGGCATTTGCAAAACTCTTTGCCAGGCATGAAGATGGTATGGATGATCTGGAACTGTATCTGGAACTGCCCAATCTGGTTGAAAAATCAAGACGGGAACTTCTTCAGAACAGCAATGTTTCCAGACAGCTTTTTGTCCCTGCTGGCAGGTCTTTTTTTACCAGCACGGGCAAAGCTTTATCCATCTTCGAGCAAAGCCGTACGATTGACCCATTCATTATTCGATTTGGAAGAGCGTTTGCCTACCTGAAAGACCAGTTGAATGCAGCATTTGTCAGGCAGGATGCTTTCATGGAGAATTACATTTATCCCAGAATGGAAAAAATTCTGGGTGGAAAGCTGGTTTCCGAACAGGGGCATGATTATTTGCAGGCAGATGACGGGAGGAGCATTCCGATATCTGTTCTTTCATCAGGGCAACAGGAACTGGTGCCTTTGATTTCCATACTTGCGGCTTATGTGCGACCATCTGTGCGCAGGACTCTGATTTATATTGAAGAACCTGAAACATACCTGTTCCCTGAAACACAGAGCGAACTGACGGAAGTCCTGACATCCATTGTAAATCGCCCGGATTACCTGATGGATATGGTAATAACAACGCATAGCCCCCATATTCTCGCAAAGCTGAACAATTTGTTGAAGGCAGGAATGCTCGCAAACAGCCTGCCTGAAAAAGAGCACGGCAGAGTTGAGTCCATAATTGATAAAGGTGCCTGGTTACAGAATAATCAGCTTGCAGCCTATGCAATAATCGATAAAAAAGCAAAGTCACTCATTGATGCAGATGGTTTGATTGTTGCTGAATATCTGGATGCAGTCTCGGCTGGTATTGCGGACGAATTCATCAGTCTTCTTGAAATTGAGACTGAAAATGCCTGATTGGATCACCCTCCCGTGTCAACGCCCTCCAAGGAGATAAAATGTCAGATAAAAACCTGTTTGCTGAAGAAAAACTGCTCTATTGCTCCTTTTGCGGGAAAACCCAGAATGAAGCGAACAAGCTGATTGCCGGTCCGCCGTCACTGTTTATCTGCGATGAATGCATTGAAATATGCAATGACATTATCCGTAATGACACGCTCAATCCCGAACTGGGCAAAATGGAGCGGGATGATCTGCCGACACCAAAAGAAATCTGCCATCTGCTGGATGAGTACGTCATCGGTCAGGAAAGGGCAAAAAAAATTCTGTCCGTTGCAGTCTACAACCACTACAAGCGTCTGAAATACCTGGACAAAAAAAATAACGATGTCGAGCTCTCGAAGAGCAACATCCTCCTGATCGGATCTACCGGTTCCGGCAAGACCCTGCTCGCGCAGACAATGGCACGCACGCTCAATGTACCATTTGTCATAGCTGATGCAACAACCCTGACCGAAGCCGGATATGTCGGCGAAGATGTCGAACACATTATCCAGAAGCTCCTGCAGAACTCCGACTATGACGTTGAGAAGGCGCAGCGCGGAATCGTGTATATCGACGAAATCGACAAAATCTCGCGCAAATCCGAAAACCCGTCCATCACACGGGATGTATCCGGTGAAGGTGTGCAGCAGGCACTCCTGAAAATGATTGAGGGAACCGTCACTTCAGTCCCGCCTCAGGGCGGGCGCAAACACCCCAATATAGAGTTCATTCAGGTCGATACCACCAATATCATGTTTATCTGTGGCGGTGCGTTTGACGGTCTGGCAAAAGTCGTATCAGACCGCTCCGACAGGAGCGGAATAGGGTTCTCTGCAACCGTCATGAGCCAGGCGGAAAAAAGTACAAACGAAATACTGTCTGATGTCGAACCTGACGATCTGATTAAGTTCGGGCTCATCCCGGAACTGGTGGGACGCCTGCCCGTTGTTGCGGTTCTGGGTGATCTGACTGAAGAAGCACTTGTCAGAATTCTGCTGGAGCCAAAAAACGCACTCGTCAAACAGTATGGCACACTGCTGGAAATGGAAGGAGTCGAACTGGAAGTGCAGCAGGATGCACTTCAGGCAATTGCAAAAAAAGCCCTCGAGCGCAAAACCGGAGCCAGAGGTCTGCGCTCCATCATGGAAGGTCTGCTCCTGGATGTGATGTTTGAACTGCCAACAGAGCAGAACGTCAGTAAAGTCATAATTGATGAAGCTGCGGTCACTCACGGCACAAAACCGGAACTGGTTTATCAGGAGCTTCAGAAACTGGCAGGTTAGCCCATAAAACCGCACCCGGGGAGAGCCGGGACAGTTGCCTAATGTCAGCGCCCGGTAAATCAGTACCCGGACACCCGCAGCCCGGGCCTTGTTCCTCATGGCCAGACCTGTTTCCCTGAATTTTGACAAGGAAAGCAAACGTGCTCACTGAATCGATCCATAGCATAGCGGAAATCAGACGCCGTCTTGAACCTGTTTTCAGGGCCAATGGCGTGAAACGCGCCGTACTTTTTGGCTCTTATGCCAGGGGTGAAGCTGTGGCAGACAGCGATATTGACATTATGGTGGATAGCGGTCTGCGCGGCCTGGATTTTGTAGGCCTGATCGAATATGTGCGCAAAGCCCTGGAAAAAAACGTGGACCTTATGGACATCCACTATATTGACCAGGGTTCGCCCATTGATAAAGAAGTAACCGATACAGGCATTCTCATATATGGCGGATAAAATCGCGTCTTTTTATTTCCTGGATTCTGCTGTTCATTTCCTCAACTGATACCAATTCCGGATTGATTTCTATGGTAATTTCCAGGCGCTTGTGCCTGAGGTGCTTGAGCAGATTACAAATGGTTTTTATTCGAAATTTGTATGAGATTGGCGAATTGTCAGACGGGTTCTGATTTTGTGTGGACT
>Ga0099364_10007868_pt1 | contig 15106 bp, 12 predicted proteins | sample TergutTh196P3_FD_73070 | JGI IMG/M metagenome (GOLD analysis project Ga0099364, IMG submission 73070) | Microcerotermes parvus P3 segment gut microbial communities from Pointe-Noire, Republic of the Congo - Th196 P3 | ecosystem: Host-associated > Arthropoda: Insects > Digestive system > Gut ... | reverse complement strand
TGCCTGAAATCATCGTGAAATACCCCGATCTTGCGCAGACGGCCAAATTTTCCTTCGGCCTGGATTTCCGCGTGCCGATGATAGAGGTGACGAGGCGAATTGCCGAACAGGCGTCCTCCGCGCGAAAACCCGATACGCCGCCGGGCAAGGCGCGCGTCAATTCGATAACGCAGAATATGCCGTTTTTTCACCGTTCCCAGCGTGATTATTCCGAATATCACAAGCTCGGCGACGAGATGAAGCTTTTTAGCGATACTTATGGCGCCGCTATTGGGAGGGATTATACCGTAATGGAAACTTCCATATACGCGGGCATTTATTACGAGCGCGGCGAGCTGATTGAAGCTGCGCACCATGCCATGGTCGGCTGGCGCGCCTGTGAAAACGATATGCACCCCGAAACTGTTTTCTGCGCCCATATGATTTTATCGGCCGTGCTGTACGCTATGGGCGCGTCGCGAGACGCCGACAGGATCATGGGGCGGATGGGGGATTTCATTGAACGCGAAGCGCTGTTCCTGCGCCCGAATTTCAAAGCCTTGCAAACCGAACGGGATATCCGCCGCGGAGACACGGACGCGGCGAAGGAATGGCTCGCCGTTTACGCCAACCGTTCGAGCCGCCTGCCGTTCTATCAAATATGCCGCCACTTTACCACGCTGCGCGCTTTTATCGCTTTGGAGAATTACGCCGCGGCTGTTTCGTTCGGCGAACGGCTGCTGACATTGGCCGCCGAATATAACCGCCCGCTGGATCAAATTGAAAGCGGCCTGCTCATTGCCATAGCGTTATGGCAATGCAATGAAAAGGACAAGGCTGTCCGGCGGTTGGAACAGACCATAAGCATCGCCATGCTTTATAACTTCACTCAGTTGTTTGTCAATGAGGGTAACGATGTGCTGCCGCTGCTTTTTGAACTGCGGGGAAAAGCGAACAAATCGACCGGCTTAGCGCATTTTATTGACAGGCTGATGCTGGACATTAAACCCAAACCGGCGAATGAAACAATACCCAGGTTGACGGAGCGGCAGCGCGAAATGCTGCTGTATCTCAGCAAAGGCATGACTTACCGGGAGATCGCGGACGTCACCAAAACCGCGCACTCAGCGGTCAAATCCAACGTGCTGCGTATGTATAAACGGTTAAGCGTAAACAACGCGCAAGAGGCCCTCGTTAAGGCTAAGATGCTGGGTATGCTGGGGTGATTCCTTTCGGCATTGTGTTTTTGGACTACGCCTGCTGTTTAATAATTTTTCTGTTTTTTCCGCGCCCAATAATTTTTAATAAACCGACATTGGACATCTGTTTTATCAAGGTGAACGATCGGGTTCGCTTAATGTTCAGCAGTATTTGTACTTCGGCGTCTGATATTTCGCCATGCGTTTTCAGGTAGTCGATCAATGTTTGCATCTGTGGCGTAACGATACCGTTTGAGGACGATGCCGCTCCCTTTGCCGCGTTAATATTTGGCAGCGTTATCTTAAAGGAATTGGGCGTGACGTCAATCGTCGGAAGCACAGGACAGTTTTCATAGAGGGAAAAAATGCGCCGGATGCCCGTTCCGTAGGCTTCGATGAAGTTCAAACGGTGGAAAACCTCCGCGAGTTTTTTGTTGCGCAACTGGGAAATACCATTGCGGATATCCTCAGTTGAAATACCGGGAAACAACCCGCCAATGGAGATAAACTCCATGCGATGGTCGTTGATGTGAATGATAATACTGCCGCTGAATCCATAATCCCGATGAATAAGCGAGTTCAAAAGCGCTTCACGAATTGCGTCCCTGGGGTAATCCCAGTAATCTTTACGGGCAAGTCCGTCAATTATCGACCGGTTCTTATTGCAAAGCTGAAGGTAATCAAAAGTTTCTTCCAGTTGCCGCAACACGGGACCGGTGAATTCTTTACGGTCGCGGAATACCGTATTTTGCTCGTCGGCAAATACGGCCGCCTTCACGGTGTGGGCGCACTGGTCTGAAAGAAGCAGCCCCAAATTCGTATATAACTGCTGCGCATGGCTGCGGATGCCGAGGATATTGTATTTGTCCTCTCCAAACTCGGTGTTGTGCCTGACAAAAGTCTCGGCGCAAAAACGGAAAGTAAGTTCCTGTTCCAATGAGCGCAGTTCCTCAAAAACGTCCCCGTCCGCGTTTTTAATCATTTGGCGGATCTGCTCCGGCGACGCCTGAACGGACGACGCGCCTTGACGTATATAAACGCCGGAGGGTTTCAACCCCTTTGATTTCAGATAATAGGGCTTGTAAGAACCTTCGCCGATTTCAACGCGAATGGTCTGATTGTCTTCCAGCGCATACTTTACAAAAATCGTCACATCCGGCGCGACAGCATCGCGGATACCGTTTGTGACGCGGGTATAGGCGTCATCCACGTCATGCAGCGGCGCGGTTTCACCCGCATCGTTTATGCCGATAAGCAGAGTGCCGCCGCCTGTGTTGGCAAAAGCTACAACTTCTTTGTAAATATCATCGTGTATGGTTGATTTGAACTCTAATTTTTCGGTTTCGTATAACATAGGGGCCTCCTTAAAAAATTTATAGCAACAAAATTATACAACGAATATCCGCTTTGCCAAGCGGATAAAGTGAATATTCATCGTATTGAATTAATTGCCTATGAATTAATTGATAAAATAACACCGTCGAATGAAAAATCGAGTGCTGTCAGTTGTACGGGAATATCGTACAACTGAAAAGCGAACGTGCTGCGTCTTTCACGCGGCGGGCGAGCCGCAGGTTATTCGGACACGAATAATTCCTTCAACTCCTTGCGGGAGTTTACTCCAAGCTTGTCGTACACGCGGCACATGAGTTTCTTCACGTAGGTGTTGGAGTATGACAGTTTTTCGCCGATTTCAGGATTGCTCCTGCCGTGCAGCGCGAGGCGCGCGACCTCTTTTTCCCGCTCATTCAATCGCGACGCGAAATACGTAAATTTGTCTTCGTCAATCAGTAACGCCCCGTTTTTTTTCATCTCGCGCAACTTGCGCCGCGTACGCGCAATCTCGATATACATGGGAATACGCCGCGTCATCACTTCGCCTTCGAACGGTTTCGTCAGGTAATCGTCGGCGCCCATTTTCAAACCCTTAACTTTGCTTTCCTCACCGGCAAGCGCTGAGAGAAATACTATCGGAACGTACTCCAGCGACTGCCGTTCCTTCATTAAGGAGAACGCTTCGAAGCCATCCATGCCGGGCATGTCGATATCCAGCAGCACAATGTCGGGCGCCAGTCCCTCGTCTATCATCCTGATTGCGTCCTCTCCGCAGGACGCCGTAATAACCTCGAAATGCCGTTTCAGCCTGACGCACGCCATACGCAACAGGGATTTATCGTCGTCCACATGCAGGACTTTTGTCGTCGATCCGAGCATGACAAGCCTCCTTTTATCTCTGAACAAAACTAACAATATGCCGAATATTGTTTCCCATCCAAAAACACGACGCAACAGTTGATTATTGTCACCTGGTGACAATGACATACGGAACTAAACCGCGAGGCGGATTTAAAAACAGTTCATGAGGATACGTATTCTAAAACGGGGGTTTTCAATTGGCAAGCCATAGATCTTTAGCGCGGGCAAAGTCCGACAGATCGCCTATCCCGCCCGGCAAAAACAAATCATTTCTTCCGGCGCGCCCGCGGCTGTCAGAACTCTTTTATCACAACTCTTTGCATGACCGTTATCTCGTTACCGTCGATCCTGACCCTGGCGCCTATAGGGATGGTAAGCGGATTTTCGTGGTGACCGGCGCGGACATTGTACAAAATCGGCGCGTTAATGTCCTTCAGCGCCTCAAAAATGACCTTGATTGAGATTTCCGGGTCGTCATACTCTCTGTCCGGTAAAATGTCCCCTATCACGACGGCAGCGACCTCGTCCAGCTTACCGGCCAGTTTAAGCTGCCAAAGATATCGGTGAAGCCGGTACGGAGCTTCATCCAGCTCCTCGATGAACAAGATTTTGTCCTTTACGTCCAGTTCATATTCCGTGCCCATCAATGAACTGATCAACGTCAGATTGCCGCCCACAATAACTCCTTCCGCCTTTCCTTCGTTAATCACGGAAAACGGCGAGCCGTCAATATTTTTAAGAGGAAAACCGTCTTTTTGCTCAGTCAGCATATCGAACAGCAGATCGAAAGACTCCAGCTGCCCGAAATTGGATGACAGCATGGGGCCGTGGAATGTAACAAGCCCCGACTCCTGATAGATAGCCGTATGCATCGCGGTAATATCACTGTAACCGACGAATATCGGTTTATTTCGCCTCAGCGCCTCATAGTCGATACCCGGAAGCAGATGCATGGAGCCATACCCGCCGCGCAGGCAAAAAATCGCTTTAATATCGGGATCCCGCGCGAGCGCGTTAAAAGCGTCGGCGCGAATCCGATCGCTTCCATCCCCGATATTGAAGTCGGTTTCAAAGTCGATGTTGTCAGCGACAACGACATTGAATCCTTTTTCCGTCAAAAATTCAACAGTCATCTGAAGCCTTTCGGGATTATCCGCTCTCCTGGCGGGCGCCACAATTCCCACCCTGTCGCCTCTTTTAAGCGCCGACGGGACGACTATAACATTCACATCACCATGCATATCCCTTAGAGGGTTATGGATATCCGTTACGGAAATGAAGCAAACCTTCCAGCCGTCGTCAATCCATTTATACGCGATATTTATATAGGCGATATCGTCCGCGTTACTGACGCCGTTTACGGGAATTGCGCCGAAAACTTCGTCACGCCCGTCTCCGTCGATATCGGCAACCCCAGCATAACGAAAACCCGCGTCGATATAAGGCTCGTAATAAACGCCTTCCTTCAGTTCGCCGTCAATAGCGTATATGAAATCGTCATAAAACAGTTCCTTGCGTTCCGGATCCCGTCTGAGATCAAGCAGCAAGGACGCAAGGAACGCGTCACTTCTCGAAAATTCTTTATTCCTCGCGACGAACCTGATGAAAAACCCGGGATACAGTTTTGTTTCGAGGAAGGGGAGTGGAGGATTATTGTATTCTCCCTCATAACCCGCTTTCTCAATATTGAAAAGCTCCCGGTATTTCCCGTCCATCAGGGAGATTATCACGACATTCTCAACGCCGGCGGAGGTTCCGGTGTCGTAGCGAATAAAAATCTCGGGGATTTCGTCGCCGTCTATATCACATAATTTAAAATCATACCGGCTTGATAGGACGGCGGGCAACTCCTCTTCATAAAGCGCCGACGGCGAACCGTTTACCGTCACGCGGACGCCATATCCCATATATACGTCATTTGTTCCGTCATTTATCCGGTTCCCCAGCAGTTCAACCCTGACGTCTCTTCCGTCGCCGAAGAAGTTACCGGTTTCCTCGGCGAGAATCGCCGCTCCGTATCCTTCGATGCCGCCTGGTTCAAAGCCTGCGGTAAACGCGATATTTACGCCGGTAACAAAAACGGGAATCAACGCCAGCAGAACGATAATGACAATCTTCTTCATTACAATCCCTCCATAGAAACCGGCGGATTTGCACGCCGAATAGTTTTTCTCATCCGAAGCCTGCCGCAAAGCCGGTATCGGAAATTTTATACTTAACCGAAAAAAAATGGGTCACCAAAAGTTACCTTTTTTTGCGTATCCGCGGGTAAAAAGCGGCATATTCGCGCCGGGGGAAAGAGAAAGCCGCGATAAAAGTCGCGTTCAATTAAGCGAAGCTGAAATTTTTTCGTCGCTTTGCGATTATCGGCAAAATCTTCCTCTCTGATATTATTTTGGAGCCGCTATAAGAAAAAGATTTCGCGAAAAGTCCGGATCAAAGGTATTAATCCAGCCGTGATACAGTCTCCAGAAGGAAATGACGCAATATCCGTCCTGGTTATGGTCTGTGATATCGTAGGAATCGGCGACGATCAGCACGTCGTTGGCGCGGTTTTCGTCGCCCATATCGTCGTAACCGATTATGACGCGCCAGTGACCGCCCCACTCGCTGTCGCCTATTATGACGGGTTTGTTTTCTTTCAGGGCGTTAATTATCAAATCATCGGGAATCCTGCACATCGGCAAAACGATCAACACTCGCCGCGCTCTCCAAAACAATGCCTGCCGGATAAGGTATCTTATGACTGTCGTCATACGCCGATTCCGCTTGCTTCACGGCGCCGAATACAGTCCAGGTCAAACACAGGCAGCACAAACATAAAAAATTTTTTTTCGCTCTTTGCTTCATGACAACGCCTCCTCATTATTGATAAAAAATCATCGGCATATTTTAGCAGATTGGAGAATGAAACAAGGTAACTCATGGTTACTTAATTTTCGCCGTGAGCGTGTTAAGATTCATATATCAGGACGGATATTGCGTCATTGGAGGCGAAAAAATGAGCGCGGAGCATTTATTAAAAGAATTGAAGCTGGAAGGCAAAGCCCTGTCCATCATACTATCGAACAGCGAAGCCACCCCCGAAAGGCCGAGGGACGCGATGTGTACGCTGTCTCTTTTAAAGCGTGCTCTTGGCGGGGAAACGCTGTGTTTTGACGGCAAAAACATGTCCTGCCCGGGCGCTGTGAGGGGAATGGGATTTACCGACGACATACCCCGGATAAGGGGCGGCTTCGGCAATTTTATATCGTACGGAGCGGGGGAGGGATTCCCGGAGGGAGAAAGGGTCAAAATGACGCCGGAAATCGGCGAGGCGATGATGAAGCTTCAGCCTATCGAAGTTCTCGGCGGTTTCAAATACATAATCGTAAAGCCTTATGAGAAGGGCGACGGCGCGTCGGCGGTGACCTTAATCGCAAACCCGGATCAGCTCGCCGGGCTGATTCAGTTATTTAACTACCGCACTGGAGAATACGATAACGTGATCGCGCCGCTCTGTTCAGGCTGCGCGTCAATATTCCGCATCCCCCTTGGCGAATTGAAACGCGAAAAGCCGAGGGCGGTAATCGGCAACGTCGACACACTGGCAAGAACGCATTTCGACAAAAACACATTTTTCTTTACGGCGCCCGTGAAAGCGTTCGAAGAAATGATCGGGGACGCAAAAACGTGTTTTTTCACCACATTTAACTGGAAAGGCGTTAAAGAAAGGCTGTAAAATTATCGGCTCCCGCGTTTATCGCGGGTCTAAGGGGGAATTTTTACCTGTCCGGCTTTTTGCCGGGGCCGCCTCTTTTCCGCGGACGTTTAAAAAATGGAACCTTTGGTTACCTTTTTATTCCGTCCTTGTATTAAAATATTTTCCCAACGACACTAAGGGAGTGAAAATTTATGAAAATAGAAACGTTTGAAATCACCAAAGAAGAGGATAAAGAGCAGGGATTAACCAGATTTACCGTAAAAGGCCGCGTGAACTCCAAATCTTCGATGGCGCTTAATCATAAACTGGAAGACGCTGTGAACCGCGGGGAGAAATATATAGTTCTGAATATGCGCGAGGTCGGATATCTGAGTTCCGACGGGATAAGAGTAATTCTCAAAACTTATAAAGAGGCGGAAAAAGCGGGCGGCAAATTAAGAATAGAGACTCCGTCCGAGATGGTCAGAAATGTTTTAGGCATGGTGGCGTTGAATGACATGTTGATTTGAAAATTTTTTTGATGAAAAATCGGAGCGATTGCCGCTCCCGATTCCTTTATATACAGCCGGATGCGCCGGTCTGCGGCGCATCCGCGGCGTTTGACGACCGGCGATAGCCGATCAGGATACGTCAAATCCGCTTTTCTCCAGCGTTATTTGCGTTTGTTTGGAAATTTCCGAGATATCCGCGAACGCTTTTTCCACCGCAACGCTGATCTCGCTCACCATACGATTGATGCCGCTGATTGAACCTGTCGCGTGTTCCGTGATCTGTTCCGTTTCGGATACCGTGTTTTTAGAGGAGCGCGCGAGGTTTCGTATCTCTTCGGCCACGACGGCGAATGTTTTGCCGTGCTCTCCGGATCTCGCCGCCTCCACGGAAGCGTTGAGCGATATGATTTGGATTCGCATTGCGATCGCGTCGATTTCCTTCGCCATATTTCTATACTTTTCTATCGCGGTATTCACCCCGGAAACACTTCCCTTTATCTCATCCGAATATTCTTTTACCTGTGTGATGTCTTTTAAGATTTCTTTGATATTGCTGAGATTTGTGGCCGAAAGATCCAGTATTGCCCGGTGTTCGATTTGGGTGTTTTTATGCGATTTTTCAACGCAGTTCTCAGGAATATTCACTCCCAGCACAATCTTTCTCGCCATGTCAAGACAAGTGTCGCTGCCGCAGGCGGCGCAGTCGAATTTCCGCTCTGCGTCCGTTTCTTTTTCCAGTTTCAAAAAGGCTTCTTCTATCTGCGCGTCCGTCACGGAACGCTTGCGGATATTCAGGGGCTTGTAGACGCGGATAAAATCGCTCAGGCGCAATGTGCGGTCAAATTCTTCGTACTGCGCGTCAAAATCGGCCTTATCACGATCTCGCAGCACGTCTTGCCGCGCGTCATCCATGACGGCGTTTACCTGAAATATATTGCGCTCATGCTCGCAGCCGGTTCCAAGGTTGCATCCTTCCTGGCAGTTCAGCACATCGAATATGGCGGGCAGATGTTTTCCGCCTTGCCGGGAAAATTCCTCCAGCGCTTTATATACGACGCCCTGGCCCTCGGATTTGTCAATCCGCAACGCTTTGCCGAGATACTGTTCCACGTTCTCCTTCAACCCGCCCGGCATTGAATACAGACACCCCAGCAAGGACGCCGGATGATCAAAATCTGTTTCCTGATCCGGCAGTTTAATTTTGTTTCTTTCTATGTATTCATAAAGTTTTTTCAAAGTCACGTTATATTCGACATAACCCGTCGCCTCAAACTCGTGCGTTTTTGCGATACAGGGGGACAGCGCGGCAATTTTGTCGTTAATATGTTCATATTTTTTCATATAAATTGCGGTACACAACATCGGACTATGCACGGGGGAAAGATAGGGCAGCAGATCATGATTGTGCATCAGGATATAATTTACGATCGCCGGACAGGGTTGAGTAACCAGGGTCGCCGGTTTTTCCTTCTGAATATATCGAATATGCGCCCATGTGCAGATATCCGCGCCCAATGATACGTCATAAATCTTCTTTACGCCCTTTTGGCGGAGCCAGGTCAGTAATCGGTTCCAGTTCTCACCGTTGGCGCGGTTTGCCGGCGCGGCGAAAATTGATATATTCACGCCTCTTTGCAGATCGGATAAAAATCGCTCGGTATCGTCGAAATAATCCCGGGAACCGTGCTGGCAGGCCTGAATACAGGCGCCGCAGGCGATGCAATGATTTTGCTCGACTTTTACCTTGATATCATTCCCCTCATTATATGCGATGTTCGCGCCTTCCACCGGACAATAACGAATGCACCGATTACAGCCGACGCATGTCGACGTATCGTTCGTAATTAATTCACGCATACTCTTACCTCCTTTATTACCGGTCGGCCGGGGGGTTGAATCACCTCACCGGGAATTTAAAATACGTGTCGGGAAACGGCTCGTTATTCAGCGTATAATGCCACCATTCCTCGTCATACCGCCTGAATCCGGCTTCTTCCATCGCGTTTTTCAAAATCAGCCGATTGCTCGCCTGCTCGCCGGTAATAAGCGCGGTTCCGTGGTGAGACTCAACTCCGAAGAAATCAAACGGCGAACCCATGTCTACTTCTTTGCCCGATTTCATGTCCACGATTGTGAGATCGACCGTGCTGCCTCTGGAATGACCGGAGCGCTCCGCGATGTAGCCTTCGGGAAATAACCGGTCTTTTTCTATATCGGGGTAGAAATATTCTTTTGTCAGAACATCGCTCTCGTTCTTCGCCCAGCGCACGAAGTGATCGACGGCGCCCTGCGGTCTGTACGCGTCAAAGATTTTTACCGCATACCCCTGTTCCCGCAGATTATCGCTGACTCGCTTCAGAGCGGCGGCAGCCTCTTCGGTCAGTATTGCCGTCGGGGACAGATAGTCGTCGACGCGAACGCCCAGAAAATTATACGTGCTGTAATACCGTATTTCCAGAATTACGTCCGGCACAACGTCGGTAATGTAAGCGAAACCCTCCGGCAAAGCCGGAGCTTCCGGCGCGGCATATGCTTTTACGGATCCCGCCGATAAAAGTGAAATGAGTAAAAGTACCGCGAATACCTTTGATAGAGTTTTCAACTTCCCGGTCATTGCAATCAAATCCTTTCGGTTTATTGTTATTGTGTACGTAAGTTCATATCGTATCGTCATGTACGAAATCCCTTGCAGATATTAACATACCGGGAAATTAAAAGAAGTAACCAAAAGTTACTTCTTTAATCGGCCGTCTTTTAGGCCGGATGAGACCGGCGCCGCGCGCCCTGATATGAAAAAGCGGAGGCGTTTCCGCCTCCGCATACCCCGTTGATTATTGCATGCCGCTAATTGAAGAAAAAATTTTTACCCGCCCTATTTTCTCCTCCTGTATATATAAAGCGAGGGGAGTAATATCAGCGGGAGAATCCCGAATATACCGCCGGTATTACAGCCGCCTCCGCCGCAGTCGCCTGTGATCGTCAGGGGAAACGCTTTTTGATGAAAGCTGCCCAGATCATTATTTTCCGCCCTGACGATTAAGCTGAAGTCGCCTGATCCCGAGGGGGTTCCACTAAGTAAACCCCCCGCGCTCATTTGAAGGCCCTGGAACGAGGGGATCGTATCGGAGTTATTTTGATTACGTATACTCCATTCCGCTCCCGGCTCTCCGTTGTCCAGATCGAGTTCGAGAGCGGCGCTGTATGCCCCGCCGGCTTGTCCGTCAGGCAGTGTTTTCGTATCAATAATTGTCTTTTCATGCCCGCCCTGTAATACAAAAATCTCCCCCCCGGTGTGCTTAATTTCGTCACTTACCAAATAGTAGAAAACCTCAACAGTGCCGCTTAACACCTCGAAATTTCCGTTTATGCCCGGATGGCCCATAATTTCAATTATTTCATTTCCTCCGGCAAATTGTAATTTGCATGTGTCTTCGACCTTTATTGCGGCAACTAATTCACTGGCAACTTGGCCTTTGATCATTCGAAAAGTTCCTGAACCGGAAAGCAATATCACAGGATTAGAATCTAACACTATGAAATCTGTAAGAACAGCTTTCCATATGACCGTAACGTCGGGGTCAATATTCAGGTTCAATGTTTGTTCCGGTTCAAGGGCCATACCAGTGACATTAACGATGTTACCTGGCATCAGGGTAGCTTTAATAGTATCATCATCGCCCTGTTTCCAGCCGGAACCACCTACATCGTTGATATAGTCGATCAGTTCTTGTGCGCCAGCCCCCCAGGCCGGAACCGCCGCAGGCAGTGTCATACACATTGCCAGAACCGCCAAAATCACGGACAATTTTCGCAAATCACATAACACCCCTTTCTCCAACCGGAATTCTAAAAGGCTTATGTAAGACGCGGGGTATCCAAAAGTTGCCTCTTGCCAATCGGGATCGTTGTTTGTGATTTCAGCGGGTTAAGTCAATCCAGCAGTCCAACGCGTTGCACCCGCCGCTACGATTGCCCCCGTTACTGTAGCCGGAACCACCGGGATCGTGCGGGTATCCGATTCCGGCGCGTATATGTGACGCAATCCAAACCATTTTCCTTGCAGGTACGGCATAATGGAGCAGTAAACAACCTTAAGCGCCAAAAGACGCGATTTGAATAACGATATTCCTATGCTTCGGAATTTTTACCTCACCCGGTGAGGCATTTCAACTGTTGCGTAATTAAAAGCATTCGTTTATATTATATTAATGACTGAAAAATAAAATTTCAAAAGATATTGCAGCCGTTTCAAGAGATGTAATAACAGCAGTAATCCGGAGGAATGGCATGAGGCACCTTTTCGTTATCAACCCGCACTCGTTTCGCACACTTGACAGCCTGAGCCGGATATTGACGGATTTGGAGAACTGCTTTTCAATCGGGCGAAGAATGGACTATAAGATATACATTTCCCGCTACCCGCGCGATGCTATCGGCGCGGTTCATCGTTATGTTTCGAATGTTCCGTCCGATGAGACGGCGCGGGTGTATGCGGTCGGCGGCGACGGAATTCTTTTCGACTGTTTGAACGGCATGGCCGATTTCCCTAACGCGGAAATAACGAACGTGCCGTATGGAAACGCCAGCGATTTTGTAAGGGCTTTCGGGGAAGACGCAAAACCGGGTTTTCGCGATATTAAAAAACTTTCCGCAGCGCCCTCGCGGCTTGTGGATATCATGCACTGCGGCTCGAATTACGCGATAAACCATCTGGGCATCGGGCTGGAGGCACAGGCAACGCTCGACGCTCAGGCTGTTTTCCGGCGTTTCCGTTCGAAATGGATCAGCCCCTTTGTCCGCCATATGTACACGCTTTGCGCGTTCGGTTCGTTGTTCAACGATGAAGTGATGAACCAGAAATATCAGATATTGATGGACGGAGAGGATATGTCCGGCTGTTATTTCAATATAAAAATAACGAACGGGCCGTGCGGCGGCGGCGCAATGGTGTCATGTCCCTACGCCAGGCCCGACGACGGACTCCTGGATGTGATTTTTTCGATATCAAGCCCCGTATCTTCCGTGATGAAATCCATTGTGGACTACACCAGAGGTCATTTTGAAAAACATAAAATATATTTCAGGAAGCGATGCAAAAAAATCGTGCTGAAAAGCGACGTTCCGATTCGCGTGCATTTGGACGGCGAAGCATTCTACGACGAAGAACTCAAAGTGGAAATTATGCCGTGTCACGTCAGGTTCTTCGCACCCGAAGGCATGGATTTTGCCGATTACTCGCACAGGGCATATAAGAATCCCGACATTACCGATAATGAGGCGGCACAGTGAAAACAAGGGGCGGTCTGCGCGCAAAGGAGAATATCCGAAGCATCAGGCTGATGCTGTTCGTCTGGTTTATCACCCTTGCAAGCTACTGCGGGCTGCTTCTCATAGAAGGGTTGTTCATGGGCGGAGACCTGAGAGCGAGCTTTTTTTCGCTGCTCGCCGGCGCCGCGTTATTCGCGAGCTTTCTTGTAATGTACGCCGTTTTTCCGCACGCGTTCTATATGCCGCTGTATATTTGCATCGGAACGCAGCTTATATTTATCGGCGTAGGTTCGTATCTGAAAGAACTGCAATTTTATTTCATGGTCATGATCCTGTTGGTGGGCGTAATTTCGATATTGAAAAATTTCACGCTGCTTTTGCTGTGCGTTTCGTTAATGGTCGCCGTCAATATTCTCACGTTGGTTTTTTACGCGCCCCGTTTGGAATGGCTGAATCAATTTCGCTTTTTTATGCAATTTATCGTGTTCCTTTACGGCTCGTTGATCAGTCTCATCCAAACTCACAGCGTCGCGCAGAAGGAGAGCGGAGCGGAACGCGCGCTTATGGCGTTTTCGTCGCTTTTGACCAGCACGCCTAATTTTATGGTGATAACCGACTCGGACAATAAGGTGCGCTATATATCCCAGCCGATGATTAAGTTCGCGAATATTTCGCGCCGTGAATTCGCCGTGGGAAAACCGCTGCTTGATTTATTTCCCGATAAAACATTGAAACTCATGTTCGCGGATATTTTGGACGCGGATCGCTTCATTGAAACGATCATGGAAATCGACACGGGGGGCGGTGGCAGATATTTTAAAGTCATCTCGGATAAACTGACCGGCGATTCCGGAGGCATGTTTATCGATATATCCGACATCACGCCTTCGGTGGAGAGCCGGAAGATAGCGGAAGAAGCCAAAGCCAGGGCGGAGGAAGCCAATTCCGCGAAATCCAGATTTCTTGCCAACATGAGCCACGATCTCCGCACGCCGCTCAACGTCATAATGGGAATGAACGAAATGATAGGCAGGGCTTCAAGAGGAGCCGCGAACCGGGACGTCTCCGAATGGAGCGGAGAGATCGAGCGCACCGGCAAAAGCCTGCTGAGCCTGGTGGAATCTGTGCTTGATGTGTCGAAGATCGAGCAGGGGAGTCAGGAACTGAAGCTCTCCGATTACTCCGTTTCGGATCTCCTCCGGGATCTTTCGATAATCGGCAAACAGGAGGCGCGTGAGCGCGGATTGAAATTTCTGGTAAACGCGGCCGGCGAAATGCCCTCGAAACTGCAGGGCGACTTTGGGCGTGTCCGCAGAATAGCGGCAAACCTCCTTTCCAACGCCGCAAAGTATACGGAGCGGGGTACCGTTACCCTCGAAATCTTATTCGACACGAAAAAATCGGAGCTGCGCCTTGTCGTCTCCGACACGGGAATCGGAATAAAAGAAGAGGATATCGGTTCAATATTCGAGAAATTCGCGCGAGTGGAAAGCGCGAAACCCGGTTCAGGGCTCGGCCTCACAATTGCGCTGGAACAGGCGAATCTCATGGGCGGGGGTATAACGGCGTCGAGCGCGTTGGGGGAAGGCAGCGTTTTCACCGCAATCATACCCCAGCGTGTCGTCGATCCGCTGCCGTTGGTTTGGCGCAGGACGGAAGCGGAAGAGGGGACGGAGGATCATTGCGGTTCCTACGTCGCGCCGAAGTGCCGGGTGCTGATCGTGGACGATAACCCCCCAAATCTGAATGTGACGCGCCTTCTTCTCGCACGCACCCGCATGAATGTGGACACGGCGGTAAGCGGCGCTGAGTGTCTCGAAATTCTGGCGAAAGGGAATCGTTATCACGCGCTCCTTATGGATTACATGATGCCGGGAATGAACGGAGTCCAGACGCTCTTACGCATCAGGGAGGAAAACCCCGGATTTTCAATCCCGGCGATCATGCTCACGGCGGACGCGATAACCGACGCAAAGATTTTTTCGGAAGCCGGTTTCGTAACATGCCTGACGAAACCGGTGGAGCCCGCCGTTCTTGAAAGCGCGCTGCTCTCCGTCCTGCCGGAAGAACTTGTGACGCGCGTAAACGGTACGGCGCGCGTATGCGGGGAAACGAAGCTCGAATTTGAGAACCTCCTGGAGCCGTTCGGCGTCGATTTCGGCGAGGCGATGAAGTACGCGGAAGATGTGGATATGTTTCTGGAACAGGCGCGGATTTTCATTGAAGGTTACGAAGAATCGAGGAACGAGATCGAAACCGCCGTCGCCTCG
>Ga0099364_10007867_pt1 | contig 15108 bp, 15 predicted proteins | sample TergutTh196P3_FD_73070 | JGI IMG/M metagenome (GOLD analysis project Ga0099364, IMG submission 73070) | Microcerotermes parvus P3 segment gut microbial communities from Pointe-Noire, Republic of the Congo - Th196 P3 | ecosystem: Host-associated > Arthropoda: Insects > Digestive system > Gut ... | reverse complement strand
GGTTCTTTTCTGCAAAACTTCCGCATCCCATAGGGGATTCCGTGTCAAGCACGGAATGACGGGGTGTGAATTGTAACACGTGCCTTGCCCACAGATAACGAGAGAGAAAACTCCGTTGCGTTCATTTTGGCCTAATGGTATAATTGCAGAGGAATGCCTTGTATGAATTGTGTATGTGCTGCGTTTGCGATGCTCATTGGGAGGAGTGTATCATGCTAACAAAAGTTGAGAATCCCGAAGTGAGGACGGTTGGGGAGTTGCGGTGTTTGTACGCCGATAATTGGTTTGCATATGTTCTAATCGGAGAAGAAGATGAGTGGCTGTATAAACCTAACGCGGAACGAAAAGCGGTCGTGCTATATACTGCTGATTCTCGTGAGGAGTTATTGCTGATTCCGCGTGAAGATTTAGTTTATATGGGCTTTATGAGCGGTGGCGATGAATGGGGGGTTAATGTAAATCCTGAGCCGGGAATACAGATAGGGGGGTATGAGGTTGAATGGTCGGTTAATTTCCATCGAAGCTAATAACAGAGCTTATATTGAGTTGGACATTAAACTCTATGGTGATGCTGCGTCTAAACCAATTAAGTTTAAGTATGATACAGGCGCAGATAGCACGGTGATATCTCTATTTGATTTGGCACAGCTTGGTTACTATGAGGCATTGGTTGGAAAACTTATGAAGTCGAGTGGCTCCGGTTCCTCAGCTACCGGTGAAACAGTTGAGCACTTTGTGATCGATTTGAGTATCAACCACATTTTAGGTCAAATCATACCAAAAGGCTTGAAGTTTCCTTTTCTGTGCATGTGCAAGAAAATGATTCCGATGCCTAAACCAGAATGCGAGGGATGTAAACTAACCGGAGAAATATATGGAGGATTCCGCCGTTCCTTGCTTGGAAATGATATATTGTCCTGTTTTGATATCAGAACTGATCGGAGCCAAAAGTATATTGAGTTCACACGTATTTCAGACTTAACAGAGCGGAACAGATTTTATCATTTTTGCGAAGTCCATGATACAGAGCAACTATGATATGCTGCGATTTGCCAATATCGCTTTTTCATGTTATTTGAAAAACATATTGACAGATGATGTCGAGTTTGCTATCATATACATACACACATATATACATACACTTATGAGGTGAGGCAATGGCGGGTAAAATGTGTCCGAAGTGCGGTAAAGCCACGTTTTTTGAAACCCCTACGGGTCGTGAATGTTCTAAATGTGGTGCTACTATGAAAAGCCCAACCAATAATGGAAAAGGCGGCATGGGTAAAAAATGTGCTAATTGCGGAAAATCTACCGTTTTCAACAGCAAATGTACAAGCTGCGGCGCAACATATAATTTTCCAAAATAAAAGGGGAGCTTGACTTGATAAATCCGGGTCTTGGAGACGCATTAAACGATGCGGCAGAAACGATTGGCGGCGGCGATGATTTTGTCGATGGGATTACTCATTTCGCCAAAAAGAACAAGTCTGATGAAGAACGAGCAAAGATTGACGAAAAAGGCGAGGATTTTAAGGCGGTTGGGAAAATCGTTAAAGGCGGCTTAAAATGGCTTACGATGGGATTGGGATTAGCAGTAGCAGTAAAGTTTGAGGAAAGGAGATTTGAAAATGAATTTCGAGTATAGACTTTTAATACTTGAACCAGACAGAAACATCTATGACCCAAGCAACAAAAATTATATTGAAGCACAAATCAATGCATTGGGGCGAGAAGGATGGGAACTTGTCCAGCTACAAGCGCAGTCCGGGAGTTCCAGACAAGTTTATGTATTTAAACGTCCACTTAAATAAAAACCAAGGAGGAATAAGCCCGTTGCAGACCACAATTGTGGGCTGACTGGAATAATAACCTCATCACAAGCCGCAAGCGCGTTGATGGTGAGCAGCCCTAAATATGGGTTTGTGTCTATACATAGGCACCACTGTGCTAAACCGCTTCAGGAAAGCGGAAAAAAGAAACCGTAGGGACGTTTATAAACACCCTTATCACGATAAGCCGCAGTCCAGGCACCACACATCACCCCACCGGCGCAGACGGGGCATCCAAGTAATAACTCCTGTAAACTGCAGGGGTTATATTCTCATACTTTCTGAAAATCTTGATGAAATACCCTGAATCGCTGAAACCCAGTTCTTCGCTGATTTGCGTTATGGACAAATCGGTCTTTTCGAGGAGCTGCTTAGACCACTGCACCTTCAACCTTGAAAGGAAAGTAGAAAACCCCTCGCCAACCTCCCTTGCGAACAAGCGGCTGAAATGGCTCGCGCTAATATGGCAAATGTCCGCCATCTGCTTTTGCGAAATGCTTTTCCCCTTGTTCTCATAAATGTACTCAAACGCCGGCCTCAAAACCCGGTTTTTGCAAATCATCCTGTTTTCGCTAGTTGTTTTGATGTAAGCGTTGGTAACAGCATCCCCAAGCGCCTTCCTTATCTGCCGGAGGCCGCTTGGATTATTTGAATCAGACTCGCCGGAAACATTGATGTTGGCAATGTTCCCATACATTTCCAAAATATGGTTCTTATTGATAGCCTCCTCAACAATGTAATTGGACATGCTGAAAAGCATGTCCGCGCACTGCCGCACCTCCGCGTATGTAGACATAGGAATGTCCTTGTACATACGCGCCGCTTCCTTGTTCTTAAAAATATTCTTCGACGGGGAAATCAAAATCTTCTCAAGCTTAGCTTCCTCGCTCTTTGGAAGGCGCACCTCCCCCGCCATGAGCGCCCCAATGTACTTGCCGTCGATCATGATCGGGATGGCAATATCGATAATATTGCAGTGGCACAAATAAATGTACGGCGCGTTTAGCCGCACGGCCTCCAGCCCGCCTCGCGAGTCGCACTTATAGCAATACTGCAAAAGCTCCGGGTCGCTGCGCACAAACTGGCAAAACCGGCAAGGATGGCTATGCGTGGTGATGGGAATCCCCTTGTAGTCCACCGTTATTATAGCCATTTTTGTTACCAAGGCAAGCGAATCCTGAAGCGTCTGCCACTTCTGGATGTCCAGAATGTTCTCCAAATCCATGAAACCTGATTTCAATTTGACCCACCCCCGCAAAAACAGCTCCTAAGCACAAATTACCACAAATAATTACCATAGTCAAGCCCGACATCACAATATTCCCACAAAATTATTCCAAAAGATGTCATTCTCGTACATTGCAATAGCACCAAAAATCTATGTATAATTAAGTATATTTTTGTATCAAATAGTGATTAAGACGTCCACTTTGATTTCGTAACGACCCCTAATCAAAAAAAGGAAGTGTCAGACATGAGAAAAGCATTTATTAGCCCAAGCAAATACGTCCAAGGCGAAGATGAGCTCCTGAATCTCGGATATTTTGTCAAAACGTTTGGGAAATCGGCGCTCCTGATAGCGCACCCTGACGACGTATCGCGCGTCAGGGAAAAACTGGATGAAACCGCCAAAAAGTTCAATGTCTCATTTGTTGAAAGCGGATTCCGGGGCGAGTGCTCGCGCCAAGAGGTCGAGCGCCTCATAAATACCGCCAAAGAAAACAAATGCGACTGCACCATCGGGCTTGGTGGCGGGAAAGCGATCGACACGGCAAAGTGCGTCGCAAAAGGCGATGCCCTTATCATCGTCCCGACGATTGCCGCGACCGATGCGCCCACCAGCCATTCAGCCGTGCTCTACACGGAAGACGGCGCATTCGACGACTATGCGTATTTCAAGCAAAACCCGAGCGTGGTCCTCGTAGACACTACCGTCATAGCGCAGGCGCCGGTGAGGTTCCTTGTATCCGGCATGGGCGATGCGTTAGCAACCGTTTTTGAAGCCCGGGCAACAGCAAAAAGCTATTCAAACGTAAACGCCGGGCTACCCTGCGGCGCGCTTGACGGAGCCGCCATCCCCGCCAAGGGGACAAACACGGCGCTGGCCCTGGCGGAGCTCTGCTACCAGACGCTGCTTGCCGACGGGCTGAAAGCAAAAGCCTCATGTGAATGCGGCCAAGTCTCAGCGGCGCTTGAAAACATCGTTGAAGCAAACATCCTGCTATCCGGACTTGGGTTTGAAAGCGGCGGACTTGCGGCTGCGCACGCAGTACACGACGGGCTGACGATCATGGAAGGCACCCACAAATACTACCACGGAGAAAAAGTCGCATTCGGCACCCTTGTCCAGCTGGTGCTGGAAAATGCCCCGATGGAAGACATAGACGAATTATTGGAATTTTGCGTATCGGTAGGGCTGCCCACCTGCCTGTCCGACATAGGGATTGAAAGCATTACGGCGGAGGAACTGCGGGAGATTGCGGAGAAATCCTGCATCCCCGAAGAATCCGTCCATTCCATGCCGTTCCCCGTCACCCCGGATATGGTCGTGTCCGCGATAATCGTAGCCGACAGCCTGGGCGCCGACTACAAAGCCCTGTGCTGTTAGATATTTGGATATTGTGTCAACATGCGCCACGAAAACTAAGCAGATGCGGCAATTATCCGCCGGATGATTGCGCATAGCGTATTGCAAAATGTGAAAGAGGGGAATCATATGAAAAAAATAATCAATACCCCCGAAGCGGTCGTGTATGACATGTGCGGCGGCATATTACTGGCAAATGACAAGCTGACTTTCAACAGCAAATACAAAATCATAAGCAAAAAGCAAAAAGACCGCTCAAAAGTGACGCTGATAAGCGGCGGTGGAAGCGGCCATGAGCCGGCGCATGCAGGCTTTATAGGGAAAGGCCTGCTCGACGCGGCAGTTTGCGGCGACGTATTCGCCTCGCCATCCCAAATACAGGTCTACCGCGCCATTAAAGAATCGGCAAGCGACAAAGGGACGCTGCTAATAATAAAGAACTACAGCGGCGATATGATGAACTTCAAAAACGCGCTGCACATGGCTGCGGAAGACGGCCTGACGATCGACTATGTAAGAGTGGACGACGACATCGCCGTCGAAGACAGCCTGTACACCGTCGGGCGCAGGGGCGTCGCCGGCACGATATTCGTGCACAAAATCGCCGGCGCCGCAGCGGAAGCGGGCATGAGCCTGCCGGAAACAAAACGGATTGCCGAGAAAGTCATTGCCAATGTCAAAAGCATTGGCTTTGCGCTCACATCCTGCACCGTACCCGCAAAGGGAAGCCCGACATTCGACCTTGGCGGGGCGGAAATGGAGTACGGCATAGGCATCCACGGCGAACCCGGCATCCGGCGCGAAGCGGTCGCATCGGCCCGTGAACTGGCAGGGCGCATGACAGCATCGATCTCCGACGAGCTTGGGCTGGACCCGTCCAGCAAAGTTGCGGTACTCATAAACGGCTTCGGCGCGACGCCGCTTATGGAGCTGTACGTGCTCAACAACGAAGTTATCCGCGAGCTTTCCGGGAGGGACATTGCGGTTGCACGCGTTTTTGTCGGAAACTACATGACAAGCCTCGACATGGCAGGGGCGTCCATATCCATCCTAAAACTGGACGATGAAATGGAAAGCTTCATGAACGCCGCCTGTGAATCTCTCGCACTCAACATCTCCGGAGCTTGCGAGACGGTGGCCTATCAGGATTTCTTTGCTGAGGACAAAGACGGCGGCGATATAGCGTACTCGGTAGAAACGCCGGCAAGCTACGCTGAAATCAAAACAGAACTGACTCTGAACAACATAATTTACATCGTAGACGTAATGAGCGACTGCATAATCAAAAACGAACAGCATTTCTGCGAGCTGGACTCCCATGCCGGCGACGGGGACTTTGGCATGAGCTTGGCCAAAGGCTTCAGGAAGCTAAAAGCAGAGTGGAAATCTATCACAGGCGAGGCCGGCATGACTATCAGCGGATTCCTCAACGCCTGCTCCCTCATAATCATCGAGCACTGCGGCGGAGCCTCAGGCCCATTATGGGGCAGTGCATTCAGGGCGGCGGCAAAAAGCGCGGACGGCAAGGAATCGCTGACAGTCGGAGATGTAGCCGAGCTGCTGAGCGCCTTGATAAAAGGGATTCAAGCTACGGAAGAGCGGTCATTCGGGCGCGGCTCCGTGGTGGGCGACAAAGCGCTGATAGACGCCCTGGCGCCTTGCGCCGACGCATGGAAAGACAGCGCCAATAAAAACGCCGGATTCAAAACAGCTTTCAAAGAAGGTGCAGGCGCCGCCGTTGAAGGCGCCAAAAAGACAGAAAGCCTTGCGGCGCGTGTAGGGCGCGCAGGCACAGTAGGAGACCGCAGCATCGGGCATCCCGATGCCGGCGCTCACGCTCTGGGGGTGATATTTACCGAAATAGAAAAAGCAGTACAAGCCTGAACCAAACAATAACCTATCAAAAATGAAAACAAGATTAAAAAACATTAGGAGGAAAACGATGAAAAAAATTCTTGCGCTGATTCTTGTGGTTGTGGTGTGTTTTGGCCTATTAGCCGGCTGCAGGGACGAAGAGCCTGCCGCCAGCGAAGCGCCGCCGCCGTCCCCAAGCGCATCTGCCGCCCCGCAACCGACCTATGCCGTAAACACAGCCCAGTTTGACGAATTTCCCAGGCCAAGGATACACGACGGCGAAGCGAACTTCAGGATTGCCTATGTGCACAACGACTTGTCATTTGAAAACCAGGCGCGCGCTTTCAACCAGATGAGGCTGGAATGCGCGTACAGGGGATGGGATCTGGTAGACATAACGGCTTCCGATGAGGCAAGCACGCGCAGCGCCATAATCAATGCCATCAACCAAGACGTGGATGCCATTCTGTTCTACAGCGTGGATGCCATGGTCGCCAAGCAAGACCTTATAACGCAGGCCCGCAACGCCGGCATAGGCGTATACAACGCCGACAATACCATGGTTCCGGGAATAATCTCGAACGTCACGCTGCCCGCCGGCCTTGCCGGCATGCATCTGTTCTACTATTGCGTCGGCCTATACAACTCCATAGCGAACTTCACCGTGTGGACGTCCTACGATTTCAAAACCATTCTTGAAAGATCCACCGCATTTCGCGCATTTCTTGACGAACCCACGGTATACCCGGAAATGAGGATTCTGGAAGAAGTCTCTGTAGACTTCGGCAATGCGTTTACCTCCCCCGGCGAGCAAGCCTTCAACACAACGAGGGCGTGGCTCACAAAATTCGGTGATGAGCTTGACGTAATATTCTGCTTGTCCGACAATGACGCGCTGCCCATGTCAGAAGCAATAAAGCAAGAAGGCGGCGGAAGCGACACCAAAATCGTTTCCATAGACGGCTCAGCCGCGGTAATCTCCTACTTGCGCAACCCTGACGATCCGATCCTGTGTACCTATGCCCAGTCCCACGAGGCGTTTATACACAACGCGGTAGAAATCATCAACCAAATCCAAATGCTTGGGATAAACCCCGGCGACCCCGGTTCGCTGCTCAATGCGGCGGGTGACATCATCTTCATAGAGGGCGGGATCGTAGACCGTTCCAACCTTCCGCCCCCGGGATCGTCAATACACTCGCTGTTCGATTATTACGATCCAAACGCAGGGGACGATGCCTGGTACAACTGGAGCGCCGGCGGCATCGAACCGTACAAGGTAGACTAGCATAAAGCAAACAGCGCGCGCATCTGTTAAAGGTGCGCGCGCGCGAAAGCATTCAAGGCATGCAAAAACGTGCCGGTGCGGGGCACAAATCAGAGAGGTGAACACATCAATGCCGGAGGTAGCCTTTAAAGTTGAGAATCTTACTAAGCAGTTCCCCGGGACGCTGGCGGTGGACAACATATCGCTGGAGCTGATGCAAGGGGAGATACATGCGATAGTTGGGGAAAACGGCGCGGGCAAAAGCACGTTTTGCAAGATGCTCTCAGGAAATCTGCAGCCGGACAACGGGGAAATGTATCTATTTGGCAAAAGCGTTGTCATGCACAGCCCTGCCGAATCGCTAGCGCATGGCGTATGCATGCTTTACCAAGAGCGGGATATGGTTGCTTCGTTTACAGGCATAGAAAACATATGCCTTGGGAAAGAACCAAAAAAAGCACGTTTTTTTATAGACAAGAAAAAAACAAAAGAACTTGCATATCAACTCCAGGAAAAGCTTGGAATCGACCTCCCGCTTGATGTGCCGATACGCCAACTCGGCGCAGGCACGCAGCAAATGATCGAAATTCTTCGCACTTTTTACCATGACCCCAAATTCCTCATACTCGACGAACCTACCGCCTCACTTGGGGAGGGGGAAATAGGCCCGTTTCTGAAGTTTGTGCAAAACCTGCGCGACAACATGCACCTGCCCATTATTTACATAACGCATAAACTGGAAGAAGTATTTGCCATAGCGGACAAAATAAGCGTTTTCACGGACGGGCGCTGCGTCCTGTCCTCCACCGTGAAAGAAACCACCATGGATGAAGTCGTCCGCGCCATGCTCAGGCAGGGCGAAATAGACCCGGTAAAAGTCACCCCGAAGGACGTCTCAAAAAAGCCGTACATGCTTGAGGTCAATGATTGCACATATGACGGGGCATACCACAAACTCGGCATTAACATCCGCTCCGGCGAAGCCGTCGGGTTTTATGGATTAGTAGGTTCAGGGCGCACGGAATGCGTGGAAGTCGTCTTCGGTTTGCGGGGCGCTGAAAAAACCGACATACTTTTAGACGGAAAGCAGCTCACCTCCATCTCCCCGGGCAAAATGATTCAAAAAGGATTGATCCTAACGCCGGAAAAACGGGGCAACGGAATCCTTAAAACACAGACAATAGAAGAAAACGTGAGAATACTGTTTTTGACGAAGGAATATCTCTCCAGATTCTTTGAATTCATCCGTTTTAAACAGCTGCATAGTTTCATAGTCAGCCTGCTGGAAAAGCATATGGTAAGGTACTCCTCCACAAATCAAGGCATACGCGAGCTCAGCGGCGGAAATATACAAAAAGTAATAATAGGGCGTTCCATAGAAACCGCAAACAACCATGTCCTGATTCTCGACGAACCGACAGCCGGAATCGACATCGGCGCAAAAAATGAGATTTACAAGAAGATCCGCTATCTGGTTGAAGAAGAAGATAAAGCCGTTGTTTTTATATCCTCGGAACTGGAAGAAGTGATTACCGTCTGCGACCGGTTGTACGTGTTTTCAAAAGGAAACGTAGTTGGCGAGTTTCTGCGCAAAGAGTTTGACAAGCTAAAAATACTCGAGTTAGCTTTGAAATAAACCGGTTGTCCCCAAAACAGCCCGAGCTAACAAGGAAGGAAGTCTGTATGGATAAACAGGTAGCCGTATCAAAAAAAAGGTTCCGCGCATTTATCAAAGAGGGATCAAAATACTTTCTTTTAGTCGCATGTGTTTTGGTTGCCTTGGGATTTGGTTTGGCGCAGCCTAGATTCTTTTCGATGAAAAACATATTTGATATTATCCGTTCATCCGCCGTATTGGGCATTACCGCGACGGCGCTGGTGTTCGTCATGACCAATGGTGAACTCGACTTTGCAGCAGGGTCGCAGCTCAGCCTCGGCGCTGTGATGTTAGGCTTTTTGATGGATAAGCCGTTTTTTACCGGCCTCTACCCTGTAGCGATGATCGGCGTCCTATTGGTAATGGCATGCATCGGATACATTAATTATTTTCTGGCGATAAGAGTGGGGATACCTTCTTTCGTAGCGACGCTCGGCACGGGGTCGATAATGACGGGCATATCAAAATACCTGACAAGCGGCGGCTTTTTTCATTCCTCAAGATGGCCGTCAAGCTTCACATTTCTCGGGCAATCTTTTGTTTTCGGGATCATCCCGTTTCCCGTCGTCGTGTTGGCCGTCGTAGCCACTTTCGCCACATTGTTCATGGAACGGACACGCCGTGGGAAATACTTCTATGCAGTAGGCTCAAACCCGATGGCCGCAGCACATGTGGGCATTAACGTAAAGCGCACAAAAATGCTCGGATTCATTATGTGCGCGACACTGTGCGGCTTTGCCGGCGTGCTGCAAAGCTCCACGATAAACTCCACAAGCGCCACCCTGGGCGCAGAAACGCTGATGGGCGCCATGAGCTCCATGATGCTTGGCGCCACATTCCTCAAGCCCGGTGTGTTCAACACCTTGGGCGCGGTAGTAGGCGCGCTGCTGCTTGCAATCATACAAAATGGGCTAATAATGATTGGCGCCACATTTTATGCAAGGGATATTGTCCAAGGGGCAATCCTTATCCTTGCAGTCGGTATTATCGCACTTATACGCAAAGGCTTCACAATAAGTATAATGTGAGCGCAGTATTTGGGGCAAAAAACAGCTCATCAACCGGCGGGGGCGGCTGTTTTGGCGTCAGAATTAAAAAGGAGGTTAGCCGATTTTGCTAAAATATAAGAATAAATGCACTTTTGCTGAGCAGTATGGCCGCGCGGGCAGGATCATCAACGCAAACTCCCCGGAGCTGGCATTTATATCCGCGATGTCGCGGGACGACGCAGACGCCGCTGCCAGCATGTTCCACGAAACAAAGCTCTTCGGCGCGCCGCCTGTTGTAGACGCCCCGCACGGGCGCTTCACCGGGCGCAAAGCAATAAAAGAATTTGCCGAAGGCTGGCTTGGCAGTTTCCGCGCTTCCAACGCATTTGTCGTCCCTGTTGTGCAAACGACAGCCGGCGGGCGCTCAGCGACGGAAATGGTAGTCGGCTTCAACATAGGCGGGGAATACCTGCGCATCCCGATGATTGCCGTTGCAGATCTCAGGAATGGCGGACATGCGGACGAAATCCGCATATACTTCCATTATCTCATGGCGCCCGGCTTCAAAGCATACCGCCCGCCGATCTACCAGCCATCTTTCAACATTCACGGGGAATACTCCCTGCTCACAGGCTCTTTTGGCGAATACTACAGATGCTTGCACGAAAGAGACCTGGACAGCATGCTTGCAGTTTTTAACAAAGACATCTGCTACGGCGGATACGCGCCGGAGGAAACGCACCCGCTGAGAAAAAACTATGCAACAATACGCGAAGAATATGAAAGGATAATGTCACGCGTCCCGGCGGTGGAAACAGTCCGCTTCGAAACCGTGATTGATGATGGGATCACAGGCATCATCGAATGGACGCTTGTAGTGACCGACTTAGGCAGAAAGAAATACGACAGGGTCTATCAAGCCGGAATTGCGGCATATGAAAGAGGCCCGGACGAAAAACTGATTTCTGTAAGAATATGCGATTACATGGATCATGAAGACGACATAGACCCGGAACTGCGCAGCAAAATAGTAGCGGAGAACGCAAAATATGAGTTTCTTGCCAAACTGCCAACGCCTGCGGCGGAAGGCCTTCTGACGCAAGCAAAATAATAGCATCTGCGCCTAAACCGCCCGAGCGCGGGCGCGGGGAGCAGCTGCAAAAAAAGAAGGATGATTATTATGACAAAAAAAGAACTACTGATTATCATGGCAAACTTTTTGGAAGCCCTCGTACACGGCGCGCCGGAGAAAATCACGTTGGCAAAAAGCTGCAAAGCGACGTACCAAGGCGTGCAAGCGCCCCTCGGCTCCGGAGAAATATGGGGGCCCCCGCGCAGGATACCATACCGCCAGTCCTTTGCCGACTCGGAAACGAACACAGTATGCTTCAGCGGCGTCGTAACAAACAACGTAGGCATGCGGACAGCTCAATACATGAACGCTTTGGACCAAAAAGGGATGCATCAGAAATGGTGGATATACTTTGTCAGGCTCACCACAAATGAAGCGGGGGAAGTGACCGAAGTAGAAGAAATCGCGCGCAAGGAAACAAGCCATGCGCTTGGCGTATTGCCCTCGCAGATGGAGCCTCCGCGCATACTCGAAACGCCCATCCCGGAGGAAGCCCGTTCCACGCGCAAGGAAATCATAAAAATAGCATCGCTCTATTGGGACGGCGTACACAAACTGATCGACCCCGACATTGTCCCCATACACCCCGATGCGAGGCGCTTTGAGATAGGCACGCCCGTCACTGACGAAAGAGACCACCCGAACAGCGTAAAGACAGACTACATAACGCCCAGCTTCATATGGCACTGCATAAAACGCCGCTTCCCCGTGGTGGACGAAGCCACCGGGCTATGCATATCCACAAACCATATGCTGGCGCAAGACCCCACCCAGCCGACCGGGTATGTTACAGACATCTTCAAAATAGAATACGGCCTAATAAAATACATTTACGCATTCCACGACTGGGAGATACCATTCGTTGACTGGGACGGCATAGGCCCGCAAACCTCAGCCGAATGCGACTAAAAACACGCCCCCCGAATATGCCGAATACCATTAGTCCATTTCCGAAATAACTGCACAAATATCGTAGTGTGTTTTTCCGGAAATGGACTATTATATTATATTAAAGTAAAGCCCGCCCTTCCCTAATTATCGTCGAGGCTATGCAGCGGCTTGAACCCGGGCGCATTGCTCAAAATGCGGTGATGGGATATCCTTATGCGGCTGTATTTGCCGTTTTCGTCAAAATCATAAACGCAAAACTGATTGACCGCGAAGCAATCCCCGCGTTTTATCGGGGCGCCTTGGAAATCCCCATCGTTTTTGGCATGAAACTCAGTCTGGAATTCTACGATCATGTTTTTCTCATCGCTGAGGAATATTCCGAGCGTAAGGAACTCCCTAAAGTTCTTATGCAGATTCTTGTAGTTTTCAATAAACTCAGCCGGGCCGACAACCGTCCGCTGCGGAGGCTGCGGGGCGCGCGTATAGCTGTCCATGTATTCCACTTTACAGCCTGGATTGAAGTAAGAAACCACTTTTTCATACTGCATCGTGTTAAAGTAGTTCTCATACTCTAGGAATTCTTCCCTTGTCATAATAGGTTTGCCCATAATAATACCACTCCTTACAAATATTAGTTTGCCATACTGCCGAATAGAATTGCCACCGTTATGCCTAATGTGAGCCACGCTAACAATCTAACTTATTAACCACTTATTCTCTTTATAAACGCATCAAACTGTGGAACTGTAAAATCAATCTCCCCATAGCTTGTCGCGAAAATCAACCCTTTGCTTATCAGGTTGTTTCTGTGAACCGATATGGATCTAACCGACCGCTCCATTATCTTAGCCACATTTGCTATCGTGCATGGCAGTTCCCCACACTCTACCATAGCCAGCATAAATGATTTTTCCGTTTGTGTGCACCTGTCATACCGAACTTGAAAAAAACCGGCGTCCAATTTCCTGTTTGCCGCTTTAATGTTGCCATTCACGGCATTTAAGTTAATCTCAAAACCATCGTGATTTTCCCAGATTGTGCAGCACAGCTCTTGGATAAAGTAAGGATAACCTTGCGTTATTTCAATAACCCGCTCCAATGCGTCCTCGGTATATTTAACGTTTAGTACACTTGCCGGGACAGTGATTGCGTCTTTAGCAGACTGAACAGAAAGAGAACCGATTTCAATAAACTCAAAAAGCCTTTCGGAGTATGACTTTGAATCTCCCATTTTTTTCAGGATTCTTGGCAAACCCGCGCAGAAGAAAACAACCGGAAGACCCCTTTGGTTCAAGCGGTGTACTGCTGTGATAAGCGCTTCGAGCTCTTCGTCTTTTGCATATTGAAGCTCGTCTATGCAGAAGCAAATAGCCGTATTTGCCTGCTGGGCATATCCTCCAAGCGTAACAAGCAGCGCTGTAAGGTCAATTGCTAAATCGCCTGTTCCCGCCGTTGCGAGCTCCAACGGCTGATCTTTAAGTTCAAAGGAAAATGTATTGTCTTCCGGAGTCCATTTCGCACTAAACGACCTGACAATCGACAGAAGTTTCCCGGCCTTATCTTTTAGAGCTTCCTTGAGGCTAAGAGTGTGTACGAACCCATTACATACAGTCGACAAAGATTTAACAAAATTGCTTGTCTCTTTGACTTCAATGTAGCTTTTTAACAAATCAGCATTGTCAGCCATATCTTCAACGGCATTCAGAATAACGGTTTTGCCAACCCCGCGCAAGCCATAATACACGATCGATCGAGCCAGATATCCGGCCGATACGCTCCCTATTCGCTGTTTTGCATTGATGAGGACGCTTTCTCTCCCGGCAAGGTACTTCGGCATCATGCCCGCGCCGGGTGTGTAGGGGTTTCTGAAATCAATCAAGCTTGACCCCGCCCTTCCTTTTGTTCACGGCATAAAATCGCTTCTTCAATCAGAATTGCTGCCATAGATGACTTTGTGCGTCTTTCATCTTCAGAAAGCCGTTTAACCTTCTGCTCCAACTCCTGACTGATAATCGAAGTGATTCGTCTTTTGTTTTCTTTCAATGACAAAAGCGTCACCTCCGAACTTATGCACACAGATTATCACAGTTTCAAACTCATGTCAAACGCTAAATTGGACTTACGAGGAAACATCAGTATATAAAACGTCCGTATAGAAAAAGCCCGAAAGATGAGTCATGCTCTCCCTCAGGTTTTTTTGCATTTTGGCAAACTTTTTTCTTCACCTATCTTGAGCTTCAAGTGCTTGAATCATGTACAATCTTATAAGTATATTAAGCTAACAGCACGTGCGTGTCAAGTGCTATCGCTTCTTTTTGTAGCTGACGGCAGATGGTAAACTGACGCTGTGGGGTGGTGCGCTATGCGTGATGAGTTGAACAAACAGATTGGAGCAAGGGTGCGGACACAACGTGAATGCCTTGGGATTACACGAGAGGGCCTGTGCAACTACGTCAATATCTCCCCGCAATTCCTTTCTGAAATTGAGCGCGGAATCAAAGGCGTATCTGCTGAAACTCTATATAAACTATGTAATGGGCTCGGTGTATCGGCAGACTATATCCTTATGGGTAAAAGCAACCCCGCAGATATATCCATGATAGTCGCAACCCTCTCAACGCTTGACGAGAAGTATATACCGTTAGCGGAGGACTTGCTCAAAGCTTTCATAAAAGCGATCGCCCTGAAGTAAACAGCGCACAACAAAATAAGCCGCCTGTCAGAATGCTGATCTTCCGGGCGGCTTTTCATTCAATTCATTTGAGACTTCTGTAAGTCGTAAATATCAGTAATAAGTTACAGGTCAGCCACAACTGGAAAAGATGTGTGTTTTATGCCCCGCAGAGCGAAACCAAGGACGGTGGAGCGCTCGCTAGTAGGCGCAAGGACGCGCCGCCTAGCG
>Ga0099364_10007866_pt1 | contig 15108 bp, 13 predicted proteins | sample TergutTh196P3_FD_73070 | JGI IMG/M metagenome (GOLD analysis project Ga0099364, IMG submission 73070) | Microcerotermes parvus P3 segment gut microbial communities from Pointe-Noire, Republic of the Congo - Th196 P3 | ecosystem: Host-associated > Arthropoda: Insects > Digestive system > Gut ... | reverse complement strand
AGATTTGTTCATCCTATCCGTCAATTTCCCATCATTCTTTACAAAAGTTATCTCATACAAGCCATTTTCTAATGTTCTTTGTTGGTTAGGATTGGCAAATTTTTGTTGAACATTTACAAATCCTTTTAGTTCTCCATCAATGTATTTGAGTGCAAATATATAAGCCGTTTGCGTATTGCTTGGTAAATCATTGGATTGTGCAATATCAACAGCCACATTTGCCGCCTCACCTAACCAATCCATTCCTGTGAGTGTTCCTAACATTCTTGCCCCAAATCTTGCCGCTACATATCCACCTTGGTTCGGTGTATGTACTTGTGCGCTTGCAATGGTAAAATTAAAAGAAAAATCTTTTTGTGGCACAATATTTACTGTTTTGTCAATAATATTTTCGCTGTAATACCTACTTCCTTCTTTTTTTATGGTAACTCTGTATTTTCCTGTTTTTTGAATTTCTGTAATTTCAAAAACAAAATCAGAAAAAAATGTGTATGTATTTCTATCAACAATTTCTAAATTATCAATTGCCACCCATGTACCACTCAAATCATCTAATACTTCGTCTTGTTTTTGACTTTTTCTTTGTAAATATTGAAGAGCATAGATTTTGTCTTGTATAGTACGAGCATCTTCAGCATTTGGGGCAAGCTCTAAATAATTTTGATAATAAGTAATTGCTTCGGTCAAGTTAGTTGTTCCATCGAGCTTTTCATACACATTGCCAATTGCTTTGTAAAGTTCAGGATAATGAGGTGCTAATTTCAGTGCGTTCTTATATTCTTTTAACGCATCCACTAAATCACCTTCTTTGTCTGCCGTTTGTGCTTGGATAATGTACTCTCGTATTTTTTCTGTATTATCCTGCTGCGCTTGCACACAATTCATTATACCAATAGTAACACCAAAAAATAGAAAAATCATTATGGACATTAAGAGATCTTTCCTATCTTTATGTTTTTTGGGATTTATCCAGTTTTTTGAATGGTATCTGGGCTCCATTGCGTTGCTTCTGTTTTCAGTCGCTTTTCTTTTTGTAAATTTTTGATACATGATAATTTGATTTAAAGTGTTATTATTATTTGGTTTGTAATTTATCTTATTGATAATTAGAAAATAAAAAAACGTGGTACTTTTTTTATCTGCTACTGAGGTCTTCAACTACCTGCTCTCAAATAAAAGTAAAGTCCACGCTTGGCGTGAACGTTTACTTACTTTACTTTTTGAGAGCTTTGGATTTATAGAAAAACCCAAATTGAATATGTTGAAGAATTCAGCAACAAGAAATAAAGCAAAAACGCTTTAAATTTTAAGAAACAAAGAACGCAGATTTACAAGGTTTTGATAGTCAGTTTTAGAGATGGAGAGTATAAAAAAGATGCAAACGTAAATCGGGTACAAAAATATAATAATATAATTGCTTTTTGTTAGTAAATAAGAATTTTTCAATTTTTTATTTTCCTCGTTCGTCAAAGTTTGTAGTGCAGCGGTTCGGCGGCGATTCTATCGCCGTCGCTCTATTTTGGTAGGTTCAACCTGCCATTTCCGTACTATTAAACAACCGTTATCCATCTCTTAAATAAATTTTTTTTAGTTTTTGGTTATACAGGTAGAACCTGTATATATAACTTGACGGCGATAGAATCGCCGCCAAACAACAGTGTTACAATCTTAGGCGAACGGGTTCGTGTCCGCCTTGAATGATAAATTTTGACATAAAATTTTAAGTTTAAACTATTAAACTATTGAACTATTAAACTTTTAAACTTTTAATATCTATACTGTTCCGGCTTGTAGGGTCCCTCAATTTTCACTCCAATATAATCGGCTTGTTCTTGCGTAAGTTTGGTAAGTTTTACGCCAATTTTTTCTAAATGAAGTCGGGCAACCTCTTCATCTAAATGTTTGGGCAGATTATACACGCCAATTTCGTAATCGGTGTTCCATAAATCCAATTGCGCCATAGTTTGGTTGGTAAACGAGTTGCTCATCACAAAACTTGGGTGTCCTGTGGCACAGCCGAGATTTACCAAACGTCCTTCCGCGAGAATGAAAATAGATTTTCCATCAGGGAAAATATATTCGTCCACTTGCGGTTTTACATTTCGTTTTTTAATATTGGGTTGGTTTTCAAAGTTTTCCACCTGAATTTCGTTGTCAAAATGTCCGATGTTGCACACAATAGTTTGATCTTTCATTTTCAGCAGGTGTTGGGCGGTAATCACATCTTTATTTCCGGTAGAGGTTACAAAAATATTTCCTTCTTCCAAAGAATCTTCCACCGTTTTCACTTCAAAACCTTCCATAGCGGCTTGTAATGCGCAGATGGGGTCAATTTCGGTAATGATAACTCTGGCACCGTACGATTTCATGGATTGAGCACACCCTTTTCCCACATCGCCGTAGCCGCACACTACCACCACTTTACCGGCAATCATTACATCGGTGGCGCGTTTAATGCCATCTGCCAACGATTCGCGGCAGCCGTATTTGTTGTCGAATTTCGATTTGGTAACAGAGTCGTTTACATTGATAGCGGGAATCAGCAGTTCGCCCGTTTCCATCATTTGATACAAACGATGTACGCCGGTGGTGGTCTCTTCCGATACGCCACGAAGTTCTTTTACCATATTGTGCCAACGTTGCGGATTTTCTTCTAAAATTTGTTTAACCGTTTGCAAAATAACCGCTTCTTCTGTGGATTCCGGTTTTTTGTTTAATACCGATGCGTCATTTTCAGCTTTATATCCTAAATGGATGAGCAGGGTAGCGTCTCCGCCGTCGTCCACGATTAAGTTCGGACCTTTCCCATTAGGAAATGCCAATGCCTGACTGGTACACCACCAGTATTCTTCCAAAGTTTCGCCTTTCCATGCAAACACAGCGATTCCTTTTGCGGCGATGGCGGCGGCGGCGTGGTCTTGCGTAGAGAAGATATTGCAACTGCACCAGCGCACTTCCGCCCCCAAGTGAATTAACGTTTCAATCAATACGGCGGTTTGCACGGTCATGTGCAACGAACCTGTAATGCGGGCACCCGATAATGGCTTGCTGTGTCCGTATTTTTCGCGAAGTGCCATCAATCCGGGCATCTCTTTTTCGGCAATTTCTATCTCTTTTCTGCCCCATTCTGCCAAATTTTTGTCGGCAATTTTAAATTTTAAGTTGTAGTCGGTCATAATAATATTGGTATTCAATTTTTTTCTTTTTTTTATTCAGCACAGAGGCACAGAGTTCACAAAGATTCACAGAGTAAAACATCACCTCATCATCTCATCATCACATCATCTCATCAAAAACCCTTGCCCTTTCATCACTTCTTCAATTACTTTTGCAAAGTGTTCGTTATCGGTTTTGGTATAACGCCGTTCTGTAAAAATTCGTGCAAGATTGGGTAAATTATTTTCTTCTAAAAGTTTTTTTGTGTTAATATGCGCTTCTTTTTCGGCGTAAAGCCAGTCAATACTCTCTTGATTGTAATCGTTGTAGGTTTCGTAATGCACTAACGCTTCTAACGGAAGTTTGTCGGTAAGTTCAGGATTTTCATCAGGATAGCCTATTGCAATGCACGCCACAGGCACGGTATGTTGGGGAAGTTTCAGTATCTTAATAAATTTATCGGCGTTGTAAGTTATGGTTCCTAACCAACAGAGTCCCAATCCTAAAGATTCTGCTGCTACACAAGCGTTTTGCGCGGCGATAATAGCGTCAATTACTGCCCAATGATAACTTTGCAAATTGGAATAAACATCAGTTTCGGCATCACGATATTCGCAATATTTGTTAAAACGGTTAAAATCTGCCACAAAAGTAAGAATTACCGGCGCATTGGTCGCAATGGGTTGATTGAAATGCAAAGGTGCCATCTCTTGCATTTTCTCTTTCTCTTTGGTAATGATGATGCTGTACAACTGCATATTTCCCATTGTTGAGCCGTTGCAAGCGGCGCGTAAAATCAAATCCAACGTTTGTTCGTCAATATCTTGAGCGGTAAATTTTCGGATACTTCTGTGTTGCAGCAATGTTTTTAGCGTAGTATTTATCATAAAAATTAATGTTTTAATAAGAAACACAAATTAACATAAATTATTTTTTATTTTTGCGAATTAATTTTAAAAAAATGAAATATTCACGTATCTTATTGAAATTAAGCGGAGAAAGTTTGCAGGGCGCAGATGGTTACGGTATCAATTACGATGCGGTGCATCATTATGCAATGGAAATCAAATCGGCGGTGGAATGTAATGTGCAAGTGGGCATTGTGATTGGTGGGGGCAACATCTTTCGCGGCGTAAAAGGTGCCGACAAGGGATTTTTTCGCACTCAGGGCGACTATATGGGAATGCTGGCAACCATCATCAATGCGATGGCGTTGCAGGCGGTTTTAGAGGAGTATTATATTCCTGTAAAACTACTATCGGCGTTGCCCATAAAAGGAGTTTGCGAAAAAACGTACTTCAAAAATGCTATTCAATATTTGGCAGAAGGATATGTCGTGATTTTTGCGGGCGGCACAGGCAATCCGTTTTTTACTACCGACTCGGCGGCGGCACTACGCGCAGCAGAAATAGGAGCCGAATTGCTTATCAAAGGTACAAGGGTAAATGGAGTTTATTCCGCAGACCCCGAAAAAGACCCCGAAGCCGTGAAGTATAATTCACTCACTTATCAACAAGCATTAGAAGAAAAATTGGGCATTATGGATCAAACCGCATTCACTATTGCACAAGAAAACAATATTCCAATTTATGTGTATAACGCTAATATTGAAAGTAATTTAGAAAAGGTGTTGGCAGGAGAAGAGATTGGAACACTAATTAATGAACAATGAATAATGAACAATGTAACTTGTAACCTGTAACTTGTAACCTATAACCTATAACCTATAACCTGTAACTCGTAACCTGTAACCTGTAACCTGTAACTTGTAACTTAAATTTAATTTTATGAACGAAATAGAAAACAACGAATTGATATTGAAAACCGCTAAAAAAAGAGTGGCATTTAAAAAGCATATTACTTTTTACATATTAATAAATCTGATGCTTTGGGTTGTGTTTTTCTTTTTATTTAAAGGAAAAGAGGACAAAACATTCTTTTACAGCATTCTTTTTCTTCTGTTAATATGGACAATTGTAATTATTGGACATTATTTTTTTGCAATGAAATGGAATAAAAAAATGTTGGATAAAGAGATCGCAAATTTAATTAAGAATTAAGAATTAAAAGCAGAAAGCAGAAACTATTAAACTATTAAACTATTAAACTATTAAACTATTAAACTATTAAACTATTAAACTATTAAACTATTAAACTATTAAACTATTAAATATAAAATTTTACGCCCCTATCAATAATCATCTAATCATTATATATTATGAGCGAAGAAACTAACAAATGTTTACAAACGGCAAAAGAGGGCATGAATACCGTGCTCAATTTCTTTGATAAAGAATTGCAAAAGATACGCGCTGGAAAGGCATCCCCGCAAATGCTGGAAGGCTTAAAAGTAGATTATTACGGAAACCCAACGCCGGTTGAGCAGGTGGGAAACATCAGCACACCCGATGCCCGCCAAATTGTGATTCAGCCGTGGGAGCGCAATATGTTGCCCGTTATTGAAAAGGCTATTCTGGCTGCCAATCTCGGATTTACTCCGCAAAACAACGGTGAGTTTATCCGCATTGTAGTGCCCACCCCCACCGAAGAACGCAGAAAAGAGTTGGTTAAAAAAGCCAAACAGGAAGCGGAACAGGCAAAAGTGAGTATCCGAAATTTGCGCAGAACTGCCAACGAAACCGGTAAAAAACTGAAAGACTCCGGAACTCCCGAAGATGAAGTAAAAAAATTGGAAACAGACGTGCAAAAAGCCACCGACGATTTTATCGGAAAAATTGATAAAATGTTGGAAACAAAAGAGAAAGAGATAATGACCATTTAATGATTCAAAACAAAAAAAGTTTTAAAACCACACTATTTTTGTTGTAAATCCTTCCATCTTAATAATATATAATCCCTGTTTGAGAAAACTCAAAGAGATAAAATTTGAAGACAAAACAGAACTATACACATTTTGTCCAATCATAGAATAGATTTCAACTTTTGAATGAGGAACCGCACCCTCAATGAAAATACCATCGTTTTGTTTGGTAATGGTTATGTTTGGTTTATTTTCATGGTTAGTAATACCTACCCCCGAATACCATACTTCATTTTGAAGGTTGCCCCAAATATGTTCAACCATTATGGGATAATCAATATACGGATTTCTATTATATTGAATCGTGTAAACGGCGTTATTTCTATTTATCTCTTTTGAACTCACGGGGTCGTTTCGGTGCCATTTTAAAAGCAGATTCACAGCATATTCCGTTAAGTCGCAGGTTGAATTATCGTAAGAAAAAGTAACAGCACCCAAATCGTAAGTAAAATTTTTATCCAAATATTTGGTAGCCATATACAGATATGTACGGGCAAAATCTCCCTTATATTCATCAATGGGTTCAAAAACCACACCCGAATAACCTGAAAAAGAACAACTTCCTAATTTACTACCATTTCCAAAAGTACTATTTGGATTATTTGTCTCTCCGAAAGGATAATTATCGCGTTTGTTATTTACATATTTATCGGTAGGATATAAATGAAAAAGATCGGTGTACATCGGAACATTATTTACACCTCCAAACCAACTATTTGGTAAAGAATGTTCTCGGTTATAAAATTGGCATTCGGCTGTTCCGCCTGTTCCCGTATCTTGGTGTTCTCCGAAAACAAATTCGCAATTCGAGTACATATCCCACACATAACCATCGGGGCGCATATCTGTGGTTTTAAAGTCTGTCCAAAGTTGTGCGTAAGTTCTCATCACATAGCCGTTAGAAATAATCTCATAGAGTGCTGTTCGCAGTTCTTCCTGTGTTTTTCCTTCCGCATTTGAATAGTAATGAGATGGGATTTGCCCAAAAGTTACAAAAAGTAACAAAAACAAAGAAAACAATAAAGATAGTTTTTTCATATAAATATTATTTTTTTGAAGTATCTAAGTAATGAGTTAATTTTTTTTAATATTCCTCATCTTTATCCAAAGATCTTTCCTTTTAAATGTGCCAATTTTAGTAATAGTAACGCCGTTCTCAAATATTACCTCCATTTTTATTACATATTCTCCGTTAGGAAGTTCTTTGTTCCATTCTAATTGGTTTCGGGCAGAAACTTCTTCTTCTCCGTTAATATACCATTTCAAGCTGTCCTTCCCTTCGTGAAATCCCACAATTTCTGCACTAAAATACACATTTTTGGCACAAAAAACGGTATCCTGTAAATCCTCATAATAAACATTGTTGACATAAAACGATGCAGAATTACACTCCTCAGGTTCTATGGTAATAACTTCGCTGAGATTTCTTGCAAAATCTACTGCCTGTATATGAACATATTTGGTCAAATCTTGAATGGTATAGGTTACTAAGTGGTTATCCCCAGCCGCTATAAACGTTGCGAATGGAGATATTGATAAATCCGTACCACTTGTGGGGCTAATATCTTCCAAAATATAGAAACCTCTCAAATTCGATGTGTTGATAACTTCCAAAATATTTGATCTACAGGTATCTGAGTAGTCTGTAGTATTAGTTGCTTTAATATAAAAACTGTAAGGAGATCCATTATCTTTTGACAGTAAGTCTATCTGATAGCAGTCACGACGCTCTGCCGCAGGATTATCAGGCGGAGCAAGATCTAAGGCGGAGCATAATATGGCTGAAGTTTCGGTAGTAAATTGGGCTAAATACCATAATGTATTAGCAATTATCTTTCTTTCGTCAAGCGTTGAGGCACCGTTAGAATGTCCTGTTTGTATCATGGCAGCATTGTTCCAAGTAGTAAGGTAAAAGTCATTCGTCCCACCATTAATTATTTGAATTGAACCAGGATATGAAGGTTGTGTTGTTGGAAAATTCATCCAAACAATTCCTCTTGCATACTGTAATGTTGAATGAGTTGATGGAATAACTAAAGTGTCACCGAAAGGAATATGGTGAGGATATTTGAGCAAAAAACCATCATTAACAACCTTTATCCGGTCGCTTCCCCTCATGGTACCTGAATTAGCAATATACAAATTTGTATAATCTGCCAAAGAACTAAAAAACGAATTGTATCTGTGCTGTGTATCATGCCCGAAAAGTACCCCGCGCCCCGAACTAAGAAAGTTTTTAACGGCAGTAACAGAAATCGTATTAAGGTCCAGGTTATTATTACTATCCCAAGATCCGAACATAATCACATCATATTTATATTCATTTCCTACTTTGAGATATAAGTCAGGATTAGCATTGAAGTTTGTTATGGTAACGGGCGTAACTATTATCTTTCCCAATCCAATCTCAGGGTCGTTCATCCAGGTTTGTAAGTTATTTGAACCTGCAATATCTGGATAGACATTCAATACCTGAATAGTTTTATCATAGTTTGTAGATCCTGTTTGCCAGTTTGCTAATATTTCGTCCCATTGGTAGAATGTAAATCCATAGTTGCCTGTAGGTGCCGGAGGTAGCCACTGCCATTCCAACTCAATACATCCTTTCTCTGATATACCGGTTGTGTATAGATCCAAGCATATAGTATTTTGCGCTTGTAGTGAAAAAACACTCAACAATAAAAGTGTAGTAGTAACTATTAAATAGAGTATTGTTTTCATAAATATTTTTTTTAATGAATAATATTATTTGGCAAAAATATTATTTTTTTTGATAAAACTCTTTTCGCACTCGTGTGAAAGTGTTTTAAGCAGTTAGTGCCTAAAATGTCTTTTTCCTGTAAATACCATACTTATTCCCAGTTCATTGCAGGCTTTTATGGAATCTTCGTCGCGCACAGAACCTCCGGGTTGAATGATGGCGGTTACTCCGTATTGATGTGCCATTTTCACAACATCATCAAAAGGGAAAAAGGCATCGCTTGCTAATACCAATCCATTTGTAAAACCTGCTGCTTTTGCCTGCTCTAAGGCAATGTGTGCTGCCCCTACCCTATTCATCTGCCCTGCGCCCACACCCGCAGTGCGTTGCTCTTTGGCTAAAGTAATCGCGTTTGATTTAACGTGTTTACACACTTTCATAGCAAACAACAAATCGTTCATCTCCGATTCTGAGGGAGTTTTTTCAGTAACTACATCAAATTGATAATCTTGCACGGTTGTGTGATCGGTTTCCTGCACCAGCAACCCGCCGTTTACACTCAAGAAAACATTTTTATCTTCATTCTTACGAGAAACATCGTAAGTCATTAATCTGATATTTTTCTTTGAGGTTAATATTTCTAATGCCTTTTCGGTAAAATTTGGTGCAAGAATTATTTCCAAGAAAACGTTTTTCATTGCCTCTGCCGTAGTTTCATCAATAGTTTGGTTGGTTGCCACAATTCCACCAAAAATAGATACGGGGTCAGCATCGTAGCAGCGTGTCCAGGCTTCTTCCGCATTTTTTCCAATACCAACGCCGCACGGATTTTTGTGTTTCACTGCCACCATAACCGGTTCATTCATAAACTCTTTCACTATATTCAATGCTGCATCGCCATCTTGAATATTGTTGTACGACAACTCTTTGCCGTGCAACTGCTGGGCAAAAGCCATAGAGAATCCTTGTTGTTTTCCTGCATAGAAACACGCTTTTTGGTGTGGATTTTCGCCATAACGCAAAGATTGTTTATGGGTAAAAGTAAGAGTAAGATTTTCGGGTTCTTTCTCCCCTACCCTATCGGTTAAATAACCGGCAATAGTAGCGTCGTAGGCTGCGGTGTGGCGAAACACTTTAGCCGCCAACTGCTGCCGTGTTTCAAAGGTCGTGTCGCCGCCGGTTTGTATCTCTTCAATCACTTTTCCATAATCTTCCGAATCGCAAATTACCGTTACAAAAAGGTGATTTTTGGCAGCACTGCGCAACATACTCGGACCGCCAATATCAATATTTTCAATCGCTTCTTCAAGCGTAACATCTTCTTTTGTAATGGTTTCTTTGAAAGGATAAAGATTTACCACCACCATATCAATCATATCAATATGGTTTTCTTTTGCCTGTTTGATGTGGTTTTCATTATTACGCAAACAGAGCAATCCGCCGTGTACTTTGGGATGCAGGGTTTTTACGCGCCCATCCATAATTTCGGGAAAACCGGTTACTTCGTCAATCATTTTTACGGGGATACCGTTTGTTTGTAACAGTTTGAAAGTACCTCCGGTAGAGATAATTTCATAATTTAGTTCAACGAGTTGTTTTACAAACTCTAATAATCCTGTTTTGTTGCTTACGCTGATAAGTGCTTTTTTCATAGAGGGGTATAAATTAATATTGAGTTAAAAATAATGTTAGCAAAAATAGTAAAATTTTATAAATTACACTTTTTTCAATCAAAAAAACTCCCCTTACAATAATAATATTTTTCTCTCGTTAATGGTGCTGTAAAAATAAAAACTAAAATCGTTTTTTTAGTTTTCTTTGTAAAAATTATTATAACAGTTAATTGATGCAAAAAGAAGATTTAATAGAAAAATGTACGGGAATTTTTACCTCTTACGGCGCGAAAGTAAGTATGGATGAAATTTCTCGAATGTTGGAAATTTCTAAACGTACTTTGTATGAATTTTTCGACAGTAAAGAAAATCTGATTTACGAATGTGTGAATTTCACTATTTCTAAAATAAAATCGGTATTAGAAGTTCATTTCTCTGAAAACGGAAACAATGTCATCGAAAAGTTGTTTCCTATGAGCAATCAGAAATTGCAAAAATTATTGGTAGAAGAGAATCGGTTTTTAAAGGATGTTCACCGGTTGTACTCAGATATACATCGGCAAACCATACAAAAACACAAAGAATCTGTTAAAATGCACATTGTGGATATTATGAAAGAGGGAATGAAAGAAGGCGTTTTTCTTTCCAATATTTATCCTGAAATTATTGTAGATATGGTTTTTACGATTCAAAGTGCCCTTACCGATAAGTTTGACCTTTTTGAAAAATACTCACATACCGAACTTTTCAAAAATACGGTTCTCTGTTATTTGAGAGGTATTTCCACCCAAAAAGGGATTGAAATGATAGAACAAACTTTAACAATTAAGAATTAAGAATTAAGAATTAAAAATTAACAATATGATAAAGAAATTATTCACAACAATTTTATTAGGAGTTATTCCTTTTTGTGCGTTGTTTGCACAGGCGCAGCAAGCGGAAACATTACAAAAAGACTCTATTCGGGTAGATATTAATAAGGCAATTGATATTGCGCTTAGCGAAAATCCAACTATGAAAATTGCAGATAGAGAGATTGAGGTAAAAAAGAATTACAAAAAAGAACAGATTGTTCCTTTATTTCCAACCGTTTCCGGCTCTGCAAGTTATAACCATACATTGCAAAAACAAAAAATGGTTATGGATATGTCGAAGATGACTTCCGGAATTACCGATGCTCTTATGCCGATATATGAAGCATTATTGGGACATGGGATACCTATTGAAATTCCTAATTCAGATGGTGAAGGCGGTGGAGGTGTCATGGAAATAGGAACGACTAATAATTGGAGTGCGGGGATAAATTTTTCTTTGCCGCTTATTGCACCGGCAACCTGGTTCAACTTACAACTCTCGCAGTTGGATGTGGAATTATCTATGGAAAATGCACGTTCTTCCAAAATATCTTTAATCTGCGAAGTGAAAAAAGCATACTATAATTACTTGTTAGCCAAAGAAGCACATTATGTTTTGCAGCGCAGTTATGATAATTTGCAACTAAGTTTTGAAGATATTTCTCGAAAATTTGAACAGGGTACTGCATCAGAGTTAGAACAAATGAGGGCGGAAGTGCAACTCAAAAATCAAATGCCCGCCATTAAATCGGCGGAACGCAGTATAGAACTTGCCTTGATGATGTTGAAAATTATGATTGGTGTGGATATAAATGAGGCGATTATCTTTGATGGAACATTAACAGATTTTGAAGAAAAGATGAAAGAAACGCCTCTACCTGATGTGAACACACTGAATTTGTCGGATAACCCCGACCTTAACAAATTGAATATTGCTGAAAAACAACTTAATACAAGTGTCAAACTATTAAAATCATCCTCATCACCTACGTTGGCATTAGCGGGAGTTTGGCAAACCAGTGCTATGAGTAACAATTTCGAGTTCAAAAATTACAGTTGGTTTCCTTACTCTTATATTGCATTAGGTTTAAGCGTTCCCATTACATCGTGGGCAGGAACTGCTTATAAAATTAAATCTGCAAAACTGAATTTATTGAATTTAAATAATCAGAAACAATATTTGGAAGATAATCTTAAAATCAGCGTATTAAACTCAATAAGTGAGATTAATCATGCGATAGAAGAATTGGAATCTAATAAAAACACCGTGCTTTTGGCAGAAAAGGTATATAATATTAGTAAGATTCAGTATGAACACGGATTATCCACTTGGTTGGATATGAACTCGGCAGAGTTGGCTTTAACGGCAGCGCGATTGACATACAACCAATCGGTGTATAATTATTTGTCTGCTTTTGCAAATTTGGAAAAAATATTAGGAAAATAATGTAATAATGAATAAAAAATAATAATAATAAATAATTGACCTACAATGAGAAAAATTTTTAGAATTACAACATTAGTGGCAGCATTAATTATGCTGACCAACTGCGGAGGGAAAAAAGAAACCGCCAAAGAAATTGACACTGCTCTTGCCGAAAAAGTGGAAGTTTTGACTTTGCAAAAAGAGAAAGTGGCGCATGTACTCACCCTATCCACGAACTTGCAAGGGTATGAAACCATGAATGTTTCCCCTTCTTTACAGGGGAAAATTGAGCGCATCCATATAGATGTCGGGTCGCGGGTGCAAAAAGGAGAACTTTTGGTTACAATGGACCAAAACCAATTAACCACTACCCGTTTGGCTTTCACTAATTTGATATTAGAATTAGAAAGATTGGAGGCTTTGCAAAAAACCGGAAGTATTTCCCAACAAACCTACGACCAACTGAAACTTCGGTACGACCAAACCGAAGAATCGATTGCTTTTTTAGAGAAAAATACTTTCGTAAAAGCAGATTTTCCGGGTGTAATTTCTGCCAAAAATTACGAAAACGGAGAGTTGTTTACAGGACTGCCTATTGTTGTCCTCACGCAAATCAATATGTTGAAAGCGTTGGTAAATATTCCCGAAACTTACTATCCGATTGTAAAAGAAGGGAAAAAAGTGATGTTAAAAACGGATATTTTTCCCAATAAAGAGTTTACCGCAACTATTGAAACGGTGTATCCAACCATTGATGCGGGCACGCACACTTTTCAGGTAAAGTTGAAAATCCTCAATTCTAATGAAACCTTGCGTCCGGGGATGTTTGCCCGCGCCACGTTAGAAATGGGTGAAGTAGAATCTTTAATCGTGCCGTATCAAGTAGTTTTGAAACTGCAAGGCTCGAACGAACGGTTTATTTTTGTAAATGACAACGGAATTGCCAAACGTGTAGTAGTTACTTTGGGACAAAGATTTGATGACCGAATTGAAATTATATCCGACGAAATTAAAGAGGGCGACCAAATAGTGAGTTTAGGGCAATCTCGTTTGGTAGCGGGAGCGAAACTAGAGATTAGTGATTAATGATTCGTGATTAATGATTGATTTAGTAAAAAAATAATACTATGTGGAAGTGGTACGCAATTTTATCAGCATTATTTGCAGCATTAACGGCAATATTTGCTAAAATTGGAGTTAAAAATGTAGATTCTAACCTTGCCACTGCAATACGTACTTGTGTTATTGTAATCATAACATGGGGAATTGTTATTGCTTCCAACAGTTTTTTGGAAATTAAGACCTTGACGAAAAGTAATTGGACTTTTTTAATTTTATCAGGGGTAGCCACAGGACTATCGTGGTTGTTTTATTTTAAAGCATTACAAATGGGAGAGGCATCAAAAGTAGCACCCATTGATAAATTAAGTGTAGTATTTACCATTTTATTATCTTTTCTCATTCTAAAAGAACCATTTAGTTGGAAAGTGTTATTGGGTGGTTTGTTTATAGCCGGAGGTTCGCTCATTATTCTTATGGATAAATAACTTGAATACAATTACAAAATGATAACAAGAAAACACCACGAAATTTATCTCTCCGACCCACGAAAAACGGAAGTGTCGAAGTTGAAAACGGTTTTGCAAATACCGGTAAAACAAAGTAAAAACAATTAAATAAATAATAACATGGCAAAAGAAACTGAAATAAAATTATTTGAGAATAAGAAAGTTCGCTCCGTATGGAATAGCGATGAGGAAAAATGGTATATTTCCATTGTGGATGTTGTGGGTGTTTTAACAGATAGCCCTAATCCTAATAACTATTGGAAAGTATTGAAAAACAGATTGAAAAAAGAAGGAAACGAGTTGGTTACAAATTGTAACCAACTGAAGATGCAGTCCTCTGATGGCAAATTTTATAAAACCGATGTTGCTGATGTGGAGCAACTTTTCCGCTTAATCCAATCCATTCCATCACCGAAAGCAGAGCCGTTTAAAATGTGGCTTGCCCAAGTTGCCCGTGAACGCTTGGAAGAAATAGACAATCCCGAATTAGGCATCGAACGACTTATGGAATACTATCATCGCAAAGGGTATTCAGACAAATGGATTAATCAACGCCTGAAATCTATTGAAATCCGTAAGGAATTGACCGATGAATGGGAACAACGCGGAATAAAAAAAGGACAAGAATTTGCCATACTTACAGATGTTATTACACAAGCGTGGTCGGGAAAAACAGTTAAACAGTACAAACAATACAAAGGTCTCAAAACGGAGAATTTGCGAGACAATATGACTAATTTGGAATTGGTACTCAATATGCTTGCCGAAGCCACGACAACTGAAATTTCCAAAGAAAAGACTCCTGGAACTTTTGCAGAAAATCGTAAAATAGCACAACAAGGCGGAAAAATAGCAGGCAATACACGTAAAGAAATAGAAGCCAAAACAGGCAAAAAAATTGTCAGTCCCTTGAGTGCTAAAAAGATATTAAGTATCGAGTAATTGCAAACGTAAAATAAGTTAAATTTA
>Ga0099364_10007865_pt1 | contig 15111 bp, 12 predicted proteins | sample TergutTh196P3_FD_73070 | JGI IMG/M metagenome (GOLD analysis project Ga0099364, IMG submission 73070) | Microcerotermes parvus P3 segment gut microbial communities from Pointe-Noire, Republic of the Congo - Th196 P3 | ecosystem: Host-associated > Arthropoda: Insects > Digestive system > Gut ... | reverse complement strand
CATTATACCTATATATTTTAAATTTCTATATTTTTCCTTATAATCTAATCCATAACCAATAACAAATTCATCAGGAATCTCAAATCCTACATAATCAGCATCAATATCTTTTTCTCTTCTTTCTATTTTATTTAGAAGTGTTACAATTTTAATGCTTTTAGGATCCCTTTTGATAAGTATTTCTTTTATGTAGCTTAATGTCAGTCCACTATCTAATATGTCTTCCACTATCAACACATCTTTGCCATTAATAGCCATATCTAAGTCCTTTAATATCTTAACAACTCCTGTTGATCTCAGGCTACCATCAGCGTAGCTGGAAACTGCCATAAAATCAATCTCCAAATCAATATCAATAGCTCTTATAAGATCAGATATAAAAATAACAGATCCTTTTAAAACACTTATAATAAAAAGATTCTTACCTTTATAGTCATCACTGATTTGTTTTCCCAGCTCCTTCATTCTATTTTTAATCTGATCCTCTGTTATCAATACTTTTAAAACATACTTATGCATTATTAACTCCTTTTTCTCCATAAATCTGATCTAGGTCAAAAGAAAAAACAATATACATCTCATCAAAGCTTAAAAATTTCTTCTATTGATATTAACTACTATTAACTGCTATTAACCACATTTCTGTGGATGCTTCTGTCACTTCCACTCGTTTATCAGTGCCAAAGCCTTCTATCCAAACAACTCCACTTTTATCCGAAATAATTAATATTTGATCTCGTTGATTTAGTGGGATTTTTTCTTCATTAAATAATTTCTTTACACTTTTAGAAACTTTTCTATATGATAAATTTATTATATCTCCCGGAATTCTATTTCTTAAAATTAAGTTGCCATCCAATTTTTGAATATCTATACACCATTTTAATATCGATTTATCTATAATTATCTTTTCTTTTAACTCTTGGTAACGAATATTCTTTATCTCCAACTGTTTATTATTAAAATTGTATATTCCTATCTTATTTATTTCCAGTTCTATATTTTCATTTGTTTTGTTAGGAATATTTAAAATATTAAAATGTACTTTTGATTTTACACAATACCAATCTTTACCTAATGATATTTTTTTGGATCTATAGGAAATATCTTTATTTTTTTGTTGGCAAATAATCTCTTCAAAATCTTCTAAAAGGAATTCATAAATTAAATCTATTTTCTTTTTGCTATAAGATAGTTGATGTATTTTTAAGATTTCCTTTATTATCCTATTTCTAATACTTGTTGATATCTTTAACAATTCTGTCGTATTATATCCGTCTTTAGAAGTTATTCTAGATAAAATGTCTATAGAAATATTAAATAAAAATGATTCATCTTCTAATATAATATCACAAGTTCGATTAATTGTCGATGTATAATTATAATTTATTTTTGATATAATAGGTATAATTTTATGTCTTATAATGTTCCGACTATAGTCAAGGGATAAATTACTGCTATCTGTAACAAAAAGCAATTTATTTTCATTACAATATGTCTCGATTTCATCACGGGTAAATTTTAGAAATGGTCTTACAATGTTTCCTCTTAAAGCTGGTATTCCTCCTAATCCCTTTAGTCCTGTGCCTCTTATTAAGTTAAGTATCACTGTTTCTACCTTATCATTTAAGTTATGTGCTACTGCAATTTTAGCATTATATTGATTACTGTATTTATTAAAAATTTTATATCGAATAATTCTACCTGTTTCTTCAATTGATTTCTTATATTCTTTTGATAAAGTAATTAGATCCACCTTTTCTTTTAATAATTCAATATTTAATTCTTTACAATAATTTTGGGTAAATTCTTGATCCCTATCTGACTCTTTATCTCTTATTCCATGATTAACATGACATCCAATAATTTTTAAATTCATAGCTCCTGATATCTTATACAAAAAGTGAGTTAACGCAACTGAATCTGCTCCTCCAGATAATCCCACTATTATCGTATCGCCATTTGAGATCAGTTTACTTATATAAATAATTATATCCCTGACATCTTTAGTTGCAGAGATATAATTATAATTTTTTATCAACTCTTCTATTTTGGAAATTGTTCCAAGTTCCATATCATGGTTCATCTCTATAAATCTCCAAGTTTTCAAATTTTGTATATTGTCCATCCCATACAAGATCTATAGTTCCAAGTTCTCCATGCCTATTTTTAGCTACAATACATTCTGCAAGATTTGGATTCTCACATGTTTTATCATAATACGATTCTTTATATAAAAATAAAACAATATCTGCATCCTGCTCTATTGACCCAGAGTCCCTTAAATCTGACAATTTCGGTTGATGCTCTGCTCTAGTATCTGGACTTCTAGATAATTGAGATATAGCTATAACCGGTATATTTAATTCTTTTGCCATAATTTTAAGAGATCTTGTAATATCAGAGATCTCTTGTACTCTATTATCGGATCTTTTACCTGAATACATTAATTGAAGATAGTCTACAAATACTAATTCAATGATTTTCATTCTCCTAATTTTAGCCTTCATTTCTGAAACTGTGATGTTAGGAGTATCATCTATATATATCTTTGCCCTAGACAATTCTTGTGCACTGATAGCAAGTTTATTCCAATCATCTGCAGTTAAATTTCCTGTTTTAAGTGATATAGCTTTTATTTTTGCAATCGATGATAAAATCCTGGTTACAAGTTGATCACGACCCATTTCTAAGGAAAATATTGCTACAGATTTACCAGATTTTATTGCTGTATTAGTAATAATATTTAAAGCGAATGCTGTTTTTCCCATCGCAGGCCTTGCAGCCAATAATATAAGATCAGATTTATTTAACCCTAAAATAGTCTTATCAAGTTGAGTAAACCCTGTGGGTATTCCAATAAAGTCTTCCTTATTATCACCTGATAATCTTTGAATCCTATCATATGCTTCTATTATAACCTCACTAATTGGAATAAGGCCTTGGCTAGCCTTTCCTTGCCTTATTTCAAATATATTCTGTTCTGCAACATCTATTACATTTTCTACGTCACCATATCCATCACGAGCATTTTCAATGATATTTTCAGCTACTGACATTAATCTTCTGAGAAAATACTTTTGTTCAATTATTTTGGCATAAGATTGTAAATTTGCCGTTGTTGGCAATAATTCTGCAATAGTGCTTAAATATTTTTTAATTTCACCATCAGTTGGAAACAGCTTTTCTTTCTTGGCCATCTCCAATACTGTAATAACATCTATAGGGTATCCAGATGAAAACATTGCTACCATAATTCTATATATACTTTTATTTATTTCATTAAAAAAATACTCTATTCTTATCTTATCCAGTATCCTTGTTATACACCTACTATCTATGAGAATACATGCCAACACACATTGTTCTGCTTCCATACTATATGGCAGCTTACTAAATTCAAAATTTTCTATCGCTTTTTTCCTCCTTAAACTGGCTCGGTTCTCTTGAGATTGATTGCTCGTACCTCAATACTCCTTAACAAAGATACAGACACGCTTATATCCTCTAAAATTTAGATCCTAAGTATCCACCCTATCCTTCAAGTGGCTCAACTATAATTTTTAACAAAGCACCTATTTTGCTCATAAATTTGACTTCACAAGAATATTGACCATAAGATTTTATATGATCAGAAAGTGAGATTTTTTTCTTATCAATGTCTAACCTAAAATCTTGTTTTATTTTTTCTGCTATTTCTTTAGTAGTAATTGCTCCAAATAGCTTGCCGTTTTCCCCTGCTTTTGTCTTTATATAAAGCGTCTTATTATGTATTATGTCTGCTAGATCTTGTGCACCTTTCTTTTTTAGGTCATCGTGATATTTATCTGATTCCTTTTGTATCCTCAAACTTTTAAGTGATCCCTCGGTTGCTTCTGTTGCTAGTCCCTTAGGTAATAAAAAATTTCTCACATACCCATCTGATACATTCACAACATCACCTTCTTTTCCTAACCCCTTAACATCTTTTTTTAAAATAACCTTCATAATATTATTGCCTCCTATAAATCATCATATTATTGAATTTTCATATCTATCAATTGATTCTATTAACTGTTTTTTAACTACTTCTATGGAAGAATTTTTTATCTGTGCTCCAGCCATTGTAAAATGTCCTCCTCCACCCATGTATTCCATTATAATTTGCACATTTATAGAACCCATAGACCTTGCTGATATTATTACCTTATCCTCATATTTATATATAATAAATGAGGCATCTACATCGTTAATAGTTAAAAGTTCATCAGCTGCCTGTGCTGCAATTACTCTTAAATCCTCAGAAGAACTAGCTTCATAAGATATTGCATATCTTTTATATATGTCTGAAGAGGACACTAATCGAGTCTTTTTTTGATATGCATCCATGCTACTTGAAAATAATTTTCTAACTTCAATTGTATCTGCGCCTAATCTTTTCAAATATGCTGCTGCTTCAAAAGTCCTGACACCTGTTTTAATAACAAAATTTCTTGTATCTAGCATTATACCTGAAAGTAATGCATTTGCCTCTATCTTTGATATCGATTTTTTACTATTAAAATATGGTAATAATTCAGTTACCATTTCTGATGCAGATGACAAAGATGGCTCATGATAAAATATAACTGCATCGTTTATATGTTCCACTACTTTCCTGTGATGATCTATAATTACTACCTGCCTACAAGATTGATATACTTCAATAGATTCTAAGAAATTCTTTATATGAGTATCTACTATTATCAACAATGTTTGCTTCATTATATAATCCCCTGCTTCATTCGGGGATATAAAGATATCATATTTATATGACGGCAACACCTTATCTAATAATGCTGATGCCAAATTTTTTTCCTTGTTAATGACTATATGAACTTCCTTATCTTTGTTAATTAATTTTACTCCCTTAGCCATTCCTATTGCTGCTCCTAAACAATCTAAATCAGCAAATTTATGGCCCATTATTATTACATTTTCACTATCTTCTATTAATTCTATTAGTGATGTTGCAACTATTCTTGCTTTTACCTTTGTATTTTTTACTGTGCCTGTGGATATTCCTCCAAAAAAATCAAAATTATCCTTCCTCTTTATAACTACCTGGTCTCCACCTCTTCCAAGCGCCATATCCAATGCTTGCTTTGCAAACTGTTCTGATTCACAAATTTCACCAGAGTCATACCCGACTCCTATCGACAATGTAACAGATCCTTTCGGATCTTGTGATATTCCCCTTATCTTATCTAATATACTAAACTTTTCTACTATCATTTCTGAGATATATTTACTTTCTTGAATAGCTATAAATAAATCTTTCTCAACTTTCTTTACTATACCTTTACCATTAGATGCAAAATAATTATTTATTATAGTTTCAATGTTATTCAATATTTTATTTTTTACTTCAGAAGAATTATTAGTTACCACATCTTCATAATTATCTATATTTATAATAGAAACTACCGGCCTATTCATCTCATACTTTTTTTCCAATATATCAAGTTGGGTAATATCTATGAAATATATTATGAATGTATTATCTTTTTCATCCTGAGGCGACTTTAATATTGAAGGATATATTTCATATACCTTATTTTTGTATGATACTTTTTTCATTATATTATTAAATATTAAATCCATATTGAAGTCTTTTATAATTACATCAATATTTTCTCCAAATATATCATTGTCTTTTAAAATATTTTTCCTAAACACCAAATTATACCATATGATTTCTCCTGATTTTTTTATCATAATAATTGGAAGTTTAAAAGTATTGATTATATTTTGTTTTTCTTCTCCGAAAGTTTTTACAAACTTATTCAAAGAATTATACAAAGATTTTTTTAAATTAAATATTACAAAAGTTACATATATAACACCAACAAAAGTAACCATTGATAAAATTACCATTAATTGATAATTTTTATTTAAAAAAAACATAATAGTTACAATTATATAAAATAAAAGCAATGCATATATTATATATTTAGAAATTAACAACCTATTTTTCAATAAATTTCATTCCTCAAACTAGTGTTCAAACTTTAATGGCCCCCTCATCCCCTAATCAGGGCGAGAGAGTCCATTAAAAAATTTTGTGATTTTATATCATATCCTACATATAAACATCCTGAATAATTGGTAATATCATTGGATATCTTTTAATTTTTGAATGTATAAATCTAGCCAGTTCGTCTTTTATTCTTGATTTTATTATAATCCAATCTCTAATACCTTCATCAAAGCATTTCCCTAATACATCTTTAGCAATATTTCTTGTTTCATTAACAATATCTTCCGATTCCCTAACGTAAACAAATCCTCTTGACACTATATCTGGTCCTGAAACTACAGTCCCATTATTTTGATTAATAGCTGCTACAACAATAATTAGTCCATCTTCTGATAAATGTTTTCTATCTCTTAAAACAATATTTCCAACATCACCAATGCCTAGACCATCTACCATAGTTTTACCAACATGAATAGTTTTAATTACTTCTATTCTTTCATCAGATATTTCTATAACTTGGCCTAAGGTACCCATGTGAACATTTTTCGATGAAATTCCCATGCTAATTGCTATGTCAGCATGTCTTCTTAGATGCTTGTATTCCCCATGTACCGGCATAAAATATTTAGGTTTTGTCAAACTTATCATAAGTTTAAGTTCATTTTGGCATGCGTGACCTGAAACATGTACATCATACATATTTTCATAAACTACTTCTGCTTCCAACTTCATTAAATCATTTATTACTTTATTTACAAATTTTTCATTACCTGGTATAGGCGTTGCTGAAATTATTATAAAGTCTTGACTGCTAATTTCTACTTTTTTGTGATCTCCTTGCGACATACGTTTTAAGGCCGACATTGGTTCTCCTTGGCTACCCGTAGTTACAATAATCAATTGCCCAGGATTATAATTTTTTATCTCATCAATATTAATAAATGTATTTTTTGGAACTTTTAAATATCCAGTTTCTATAGCTTTGGCAACCACAGTTTCCATGCTTTTACCAGATACAGCTACCTTTCTCTTACTACTAGCTGCAATATTCATAATTTGCTGTACCCTATGAATATTTGATGCGAAAGTCGCTATTATAACTCTCTTATTATGCGCTCTTTTGAAAAACATTTCAAAAGATTCTCCTACTTTTTTTTCACTTGTAGTCATACCAGGTCGTTCAGAATTAGTAGATTCAGATAACAACGCTAATACCCCAGCATTCCCCAATTCGGCAAATCTAGCTAAGTCTATAATATCCCCATTAATCGGAGTAAAATCTACCTTAAAGTCACCAGTATGCACAATTATTCCTGCTGGTGTAGTAATAGCAATTGAACAAGCATCGGGTATGGAATGATTAACAGCAATAAATTCTACTTTTATTAATCCAAGCTTAATAATATCTCTTGGTTTTATTACATTTAGCTTTGCCCCATTTAATAACTTGTGTTCTTTAAGCTTTCCTTCAATAATACCTAAAGTTAATTTTGTGCCATAAACAGGTAAATGTCCAACCGCTTTAAATAGATATGCCAATCCACCTATATGATCCTCATGTCCATGAGTAACCAATACCCCTTTTATTTTGTCTTTATTTTCTACTACATATGAAAAATCAGGTATTACTATATCAATACCTAACATTTCATAATCAGGGAATTGTAATCCACAATCTATAATTATTATTTCATTTTCATATTCCACCAGTGTCATATTTTTCCCCATCTCATCTAGTCCACCTAAGGGAATAATCTTCACTTTTTTATTTTTAGATACTTTATTATAATTATTTCTATATTTTTTTACACTTTTTTCCTTTTGTTTAACTACAAGATTATCTTCTTTATTATCTATTTTTATCTTCACATTATCTTTACTTTTTGTTTGTATATTATTCTTCATTTTGCACCTATTTTCTTTTTTAAGTTTAAGAACTTAAATTCATAAATTTATAAATATATTTAATATCCAGTAAAATATCCTACTTCATCTACTTTGAGATATTACGAGTTGTTTTGTATAATCGTGCTTAGGATTATGCAATATATTTTCTACTGCATTTTTTTCTAATATTTCTCCATCCTTTATTACAATTACATAATTACATATGCTTTTTAATATCGAAAAATCATGAGTTATTATAATAATACTATTATTCAATTTTTTTTGAAATCTTTTTAAGAGAATTATATTTTCCCTTTGAGCCGATAAATTTAAAGACGCAGTCGGTTCATCTGCTATCAATATTTTAGGATCCATAGAAATGGCAATTGCCAATATTACTCTCTGCAACATCCCCCCTGATAATTCAAATGGATATTTATTACCTATCTGTTCTGGATTGTTAAACCCTACCTCATACAACAACTTGTTGCATTTATTATGCAGCTCAGATTTGTTTATATTATTATGTAATCCTATAATATCTTTCATTTGACTATAAATTTTATATATAGGGCTAAGACTAGACCATGACTCTTGAAATATCATAGATATGTCTTTTTTCATAGATGCGCATATTTTGATTTTTTTAATATAGTCATTTCCTATTAATTTATCTCCCATGAATGTTATTGTGCCAGATGTAATTTTTATATTCTTTCTTAACATCCCCATTATTGATAACGCTGTTAAGGTTTTTCCGCTACCAGACTCCCCAATGATTCCCACAATATCTCCTCTGAACACCTTAAATGAGATATTTTTTAATATTCTTATATTTTTTCCATTTAAGCTAGCTTCAACATTAATATTGTCTAAACTTAATATAACTTGTTTCTCTAACATATATGAATCCTAAATACACTCACACTTTTAAAGTATATTATTTAATTTATATTTCTTGATATAATCATATTGGATATTTTATTCAAGCATATCAAAATTAGTATTATTGCAATTGATGGAAAAATTAACTGATATGGATTTGTTCGTATAGTTGACATCGCTGCATTAATTAATGTCCCAAGAGATATGCTTGGTTCAGGCAATCCTAATCCTAAAAAACTCAAAAACGACTCTGTGAATATTGCATTTTGCATATTTACAATAGTCATTATTACTATAATTTCTAAAATATCAGGGATAATATGTTTATATATAACTATTCTCTTCGGTATTCCCATTATTTTTTCAGCTAATATAAAATCCCTTTCTTTTAAGACCATAACTTGTACCCTAACTTGTCGAGCTAATCCTACCCAATATACCATTCCAATTGTCATAATAATGGAAATCATATTTGGTTTTATTAATATAGATAACAATATTACTATTAACAATAAAGGTATTGAATTAACAATATTGAGTATACTCATCATAATATTATCTATTTTTCCACCTTGATATCCCGATATTCCTCCATATGTAACTCCTATAATTAAGCTAACTATAGCGGAACATATTCCCACTATAACAGATACTCTTATTCCTTTTATAGTTCTTGAAAAAATATCTCTACCTAACTGATCTGTGCCAAAAATATGTTTCCTATTTAATATTATCTTATTCTTAGTTAATTTTTTTCCATCCAAATAAATATTAATGCTACCATAATCTATTTTTTTAAAATCTTTAATCTCACTATAATCTATTATTAATTTTCTACCATTAGTATAATATATATGCTTTTTATTTAATTTATTATCAATTATTTTTTTTGGCATATTTATTATATGTCCCTTATTATTAATGATTAACGGATACAAGTCTTTGTGTATAAACACATTATAGTTATTATTAGCTATTTTAGTAGTAAATATTGGCGGAATATTTGCCTGCATTAAATCTTGTTCCGTATAATATCTAGGAACAAAAATTAATAATATAACTATAAATAATGCCAAAGAAGAAATTATTTTTTTAACCATGATAACTTTAGGCACTTCCTTTGGTCCGCTATATTGCCTTCCCACATCAGATAATAAATCACTATATTAATATATTATATTTACTATGCTATCGTAAATCCAAGAGCTAAAATTTTTATAGCTGCGTGTTATCAGCTAGTGTAGGAAAAGGTGTAGGCCTATTTAAACGAGCATCTAACGCAGTTAACCTTTCTGTAGTAAGCTTTTTTCTTTTATAGGTTTTTCAGGCTTTTGTATTGATTTTGTCATAAATTGTTTCATAGATTCATAAACATACTCTTTACCTTGTTTTGATAACCACTGTTGAAAACATCCTCGTTTTTCTTTACCGCCCCTTGAATATACTGTAGAAAATCCAATTACGTATTGTTCTACTTCATTTCTTGCTAAATACTTAACGTTTATGTCTAGATGACATGGTTTTTTATATTTTTCCCAAATTTCGTAAATTTGGGTTATAAATTCCATGAACCTACGTTCTTAAAAAAAATTACTTATTATTGATTGATATGCGTGGATTTACAATGGCATAGCAAATATCAGATAAAAATATAGCCACTAAATAAATAACAGTATATAATAACGTTAAAGCAAATACAACAGGATAATCCCTTGCAAAAATACTCTCAATAAACACCCTCCCAATACCCGGAATACCGAATATTTTCTCTATGGCAAAAGAGCCTATAAAAATCGATGAAACGGCTGGCGCCATATATGTTATAACTGAAAATAAAGAATCTTTTAAAATATATTTAAAAAATATTTTTCTTTTACAAACTCCATACCTCTTTAATACCGAAATATATGTCTGAGATAATGATTTTTTCACGCTAATACTAAATATCTTTATTATTACAGATATGGGATATACACTTAAGACCACAACTGGCAAAATATAGCTTTTCCAATCATCTATATCTCCTACAGGCACTAACTGCATCTTTTCTCCAAAAATATATAAACAAATAACTGCTAATACAAAATTCGGTATAGCTATACCTAAAGTAGATAAAGATTTTATAATTTTATCTATTATCCTATTATTTGTCATTTCTGAAATTATGGTTAATAAAATACCTATAATAAATGAACTAAAAAATGATATCCCACCAACAATTAAAGAATATTTTAAGCTTCCACCTATTATGTTGATTACCTTCTGCCCCTGTCTTCTATATGAATATCCAAAATCAAACTTAACCATATTTTTTAAATATTCTGTATATTGTTCCATTATGGGCTTATCCAATTTATATTTTTTTTCCAATAATTGAATAACATTATCAGGCAATTTAACATCTCTGTTCAATGGCCCTCCTGGAAGCCATTTCATGATAAAAAATATAAGTGTAACAACAATAAACAAAGTAACCAACATTATAGATACTTTGCTAAATATATATTTTAACATCTATCGTTTCTTTCTATTAGTTATCTCTTTAATTTTCCATAATAACATTAATATGCTTAATATTATTATCTAACATTAATTCTATCGTTTCACGTGAAACATATTCTCCTGGAAGAACAATAGGTACTGCAGGTGGACATGTTATGACAGAATTAGACGCTATCCTGCCTAAGCAATCTTCAACTTTTATCATTTCAGCTTTACTAAATAATGCCTCTTTTAATGCGCTACCTTTTTTATAATCAATTACTTTCGGTGTTATTTTATTTTTTAAATAATTGATTTTTCTTCTTTTTAAAATTGAAATATTTTTTAAAGCATCTTCCATCCTTTGGAAGTCTTTATTTGTATTTTGTGGACTAAAAATAAAAACCAACCAAAATCTATCTACATATTCTGGTTCTATTTTATATTGTCTGAAAAAATCTGCTATATCTTGCGAATTATCCTCAAACTCATCTATTTTAATTACAAATTTTATAGGATCTATGTTCCCTTTTGGAATTTTAAATCCTAACTGTACAGCTAATTTATTCAATTGTTTTATTTTATAGGATAAAATTCTCAAATCTTCTTTTATATGTTTATAGACATAATTCAATAGTAAATCAATAGAAAGCATAATAAGATAACTAGGACTTGTAGATGAATACAATGCCATCGCCTTTTTTGCATTCTCTACTAACCTTTGATCATATATATGGATTAACCCTCCTCCTGTTAACACAGGAAGTGTTTTATGCAATGAATCACAACATATGCTTGCTCCAAAATCCATAGGATGACATGGCGCATTTAAAAACTTTAAATGCGCACCATGCGCATTATCTACTAATAAAAATTTATCATATTTTTTACATATATCAGATATTTCTTTTATGTCCGCTATTAATCCAAAATAATTAGGCGATGTAATATATACCGCACTAATTTCAGGGAATTTTTTAATATTATCTTCAATATTTTTAGCCGAAATAACTGCAGGCATTAGATCATTTTCTTCTATATCTCCATTTATCCATATTGGTTCTATAGCCAACAAAGCCATTGTATTAATTGCTGCAATATGTATATTTCTATCAACTAGCATTCTTTTTGAAGAATTTCTATTATTCATTAAAACTAAAGTTAACATTGTTTGGATACCTATAGTAGACCCTTGTGTGCTAATTATGCTTTTTTTTGAACCATATATTTTAGTATAAATATCCTCAGTTTGTTTTATTATACCTTTGCTATCTGCATCTAAAAGGTTATCCATGTTTTGGATTTCTGTAATATCATATTTCCAAAGATCGTCTATCTCATATATATTAATACCCTTATGTCCTGGCATATGAAGTCTTGTCATATCTTTTTGTGCATATTCTTTTAACGCTTTATATAATGGCGTTTCCATATTTTTTGTCTCTTTCTTTTCTTACTTTTTATTCCGTCTTCTTAGATCAATACTCTGATAGATAAAGCTCATAATAAACTCTCCTCTATCTTTTTAAAATTCTAAAGTCCATAGAATTAGTCCACTTTGTTCAAGTTTACATAAATTTGAATAAAAGTTCATATTTTAAACTATTTTAATAGGCTTTTCCCCAAATAATTTGCTTCTTTGCAGGCCTCCCACAAAGTATGCACTTTGATTGAACATCTTCTTGATCAAATAGTTGACATCGTGATGTTATCCCTATTTCCTCTTTTAGCCTACCTTCGCATTCTCTATTTTCACACCAACCAGTTTTAACAAACCCTGTCGTTTTAGAAAATATATTTTTTAATTCTTCAACTGAATCTATTTCAAATGTTCTATCCTTCATATTTTTATATGCTTTATTCCAAATACCATTATGAACTTCTTGTAACAATTCTCTTATCTTGCTTTCAACATTCTCTAAAGGAATGAAATATTTTTCTCTATTATCACGTCTAACAATCACACATTGATTTTTTTCTAAATCCCTTGGGCCTAATTCTATCCTTAACGGCACGCCTTTCATCTCATATTGAGCAAACTTCCATCCTGGAGAATTATCGCTTAAATCAATTGCAACTCTATATAGCGATAACAACTGCTCTTTAAGCTCGATTGATTTTTTAACAACTTCTTCTTTGTGTTGAGCCACCGGTATAATAACAACTTGAATTGGCGCTATCTTTGGCGGCAGAACTAAACCATTGTTATCACCATGAGTCATAATTATTGCGCCTATACTTCTAGTAGAAATCCCCCATGAAGTTTGATGTGGATACTGCAACTTATTTTCTCTATCTGTAAATTTAATATTAAAAGTTTTTGCAAATCCATCACCAAAATAATGTGATGTTCCTCCTTGAAGGGCTTTTCCATCATGCATCATAGCTTCAACAGTATATGTTATTAATGCTCCGGCAAATTTTTCTTTTTCTGTTTTCTGACCTTTTATAACAGGTATAGCAAGTTGATTTTGATAAAAGTCAGCATAGATATTTAACATTCTTTTCGTCTCTTCAATTGCTTGTTCGGAAGTTTCATGTATTGTATGGCCTTCTTGCCATAGAAATTCCAAAGACCTTAAAAATGGTCTTGTTGTCTTTTCCCATCTAACAACACTACACCATTGGTTATAAAGCTTGGGAAGATCTCGATAAGAATTTATTATACGACTATAATGTTCACAAAATAATGTTTCTGACGTAGGCCTAATACATAACCTTTCGGTTAATTTTTCACTTCCCCCATGGGTAACCCACGCCACTTCAGGCGCAAACCCTTCTACATGATCTTTTTCTTTTTGAAGTAAAGTTTCTGGTATAAGTAATGGCATATATACATTTTCATGTCCAGTTTCTTTAAATGCTTTGTCTAATTCCTTTTGAATATTTTCCCATATTGCATATCCATATGGCCTAAGTATCATACAACCTCTAACCGTTGAATAATCTATTAATTCTGCTTGCTTAACTACATCTGTATACCATTTCGCTGAATCTTCCTCCATAGATGTTATATGCTCTACCATTTTTGCATTATTTATATTATTATCCAACTTACTTTTGCCTCCATATTACTAAATTAGCTGCTTAACTACCAATCAATGTGTCTCTATTCTAAAAACTAAATGTAACAACCCTTCCTTCTTTTACGGATTTTGGAACATTTATAGTTCTTTGATTAGCACTACCTTTAAATTTCAATGTATAATCCATCATATTTTTATCAAATAATCCGTCTATTATAATATCAGTATAATCCATTAATTCTTTTATATTTGTGTCATTTTTTGACATATGTAATAATTCTTCAAAAGTATACCCTGTATATATTAATATATTATAATTAAAATTTTTTAATCTTTTTGAAAGGTTTAAAAATGGTTCTGCTTGAATAAATGGTTCTCCTCCAGAATATGTTACTCCATCTATAAGTGGATTTTTTCTAACCTTTATCACTATCTCTTCTATCTTCATATCATATCCACCTGAAAAATCATGTGTATGTTGGTTATGGCAACCTTCACAATAATGAGGGCATCCTTGACCAAATATTACAAATCTTATCCCTGGGCCGTCTACTATTGATTCTTCAACTATCCCCGCTATTCTAATAACATCCATTTTTCCTCCACCCTGCTCTAATTATTTGATACTATACTTTCAAGATTTTTCAACTTCACTTGCGGACAAGTCCACTTTGCTTAACTCAAAATGACACGAAAACGATTTGCACTTTATGACACAATTAATTATTTTTCCATAAAAATTTATTATTAGAACGTAGGTTCATGGAATTTATAAACATGTTTAAATCCAGCAAATATTCTGATTTTACTATCCAGCCCGCTACGCGGGCTGGA
>Ga0099364_10007864_pt1 | contig 15113 bp, 14 predicted proteins | sample TergutTh196P3_FD_73070 | JGI IMG/M metagenome (GOLD analysis project Ga0099364, IMG submission 73070) | Microcerotermes parvus P3 segment gut microbial communities from Pointe-Noire, Republic of the Congo - Th196 P3 | ecosystem: Host-associated > Arthropoda: Insects > Digestive system > Gut ... | reverse complement strand
TCTTTTGCTTTATCTATCGATTCGGATTTCAGGCATATCAGTATATTCTCAAGTTTTCCTTGTATACAATGCTCAACGAGTGTTAGCGGAGCAATACCTTCAATTTTTATGACAGCATGTTCGTTGTATGTCTGCTTGATCGAAATGTCTTCCAAGACAATCGGTTCAAGTAAGCCTGACAGTTTCAGTGTACTATATGACTGCATGTGTTTGCCTCCTTAAATTGCTATTTGCATAGGAATTATTTCTTGATCCAATTCGCTAACAGTAGTCTAGTACCTTATCACTATTTCCAAACTTCTAATGCTATTTCCTGGCGTTCTTTGCTATTTATCATATTTTTGATAAACAACAGAAAGTCTTGGTCTTCCTCTCTATCACAGTTAAAATCAATATCCGCCATATTAACTGGGTCATAGATGCAAGATGGATATATTGACGAGAATATCTCTTGCGAGCCATGTTGAATTATTACCCTGTTATTCTTTTCAATTCGTTCAAAGGATATACGCAAACTACTATCACTCAAAGGGATTATTTCATCATTCACTCTTAGTAACAAGTTATTTCCTTTTTTATATAACATAAACATTTCTTTGTTTATTATGCTATAGAAACCGCTAATTCTTGTATCGTCTCTCTGTTGTATGATTTCTATATTGCCATTTTCAGGGTTGTATTGCATCATTTCACGATACAAATTATTATTTCTCAAGAATATAGGATTGTCATTCATTTTCATAGATCTCCTTTACTTTATTCCAGCTAAATCATTGAATTCTGAACCCGGTCTTTTGGCACTTTCAATTATAGCTTCCCAAGAATAATTTCTTTCTCTTAAATAGTTAATAGACGGTCCAAGCTTATCTCCATATTTATCAATATTTCTTTTATATATTTCTTCGAGCATCTCCGGCGATGTCAAATCCTTATATTGAACACCCAGATCTCTACGCGCTTGATGCAATGCACGAGCAATTTCCTCTGAGCTTTTCCCTTGTTGCCTTAATGATTTTTCCAAGCTTTCCAATGCTCTAACTTCTTTTACATAAGCCTTCCTTACAGCAACATCCCTCGCTGCTCCCCAGTGATTATAAATCTCTCCAACCGCCATAAACAACGCACCCATAGTAGCCCAGACCAAAAACCTTTTCCCATCAATTTCTACAGAATAACTACCATCAGCGTTTTTTGTAATTGTTGTACTGTCCAGAGCGCCTATTAAGGTCATTACCAAAAAGTTTTGTACATTTGGGTTATATAGTAAAAGGGTTGGGTTAATCAAGAATAGTGACCATATTTCTTTAGCCGCGATTGCCGCCGATATTCCTGCAGTCTGTAAGAACCCAATTGCTGCAGGTCCCCATAGCGGAGTGGTCATCCCCAATATAAGCACACCAAGAACTGCTCCGCCTATGAGAAGATCTTTAAGAAAGCTGTTTGGAACAACCGCCTGAAAAGCTAACCTATCAACTATGGCCTGATTGAATTGATCAGGATAATAATGACTTCTCGCTGCATTGCGAATCTCATCGGAATAAATATATTGCTTTTGGTTATCTTTCTCATTTAAAATGCTGTTTTTTTCGCGATCAAAATTATTAATTAACGCCGCATAAGGGTCAACAAAATTGTCGGCACCAAAATCCGGTGTACCATTCAGCGAACATAACGACTTTTGTACATCTCGGCCTAAATTCCAAATTGAAGTATATCCGTCAGTGTCCTTTTCTGCTTTACTTAAGCCCAAGGTAACGTCTACATAGTCAGTTGCAATTTGCTTAACCTGTTGATCAGAAAGTTTTCCAGTCCAAGTGGGATTCTGAGCACATGCCTGGTCATTGAGATCTCTAAACAATTGCGTACACAACTCAGTCATCGCAGCTTTGTATGCAGCTTCTGCTGCAGCCTGTTCCACGGCATCCGGCTTCTGTCCAGATGTCATAATGTATATAAAACCTTTTCCCGCCTCACAGAAAGCATAACTACCCAACACAGGCAGATTATTAAAAAGCAGGGTCTCTGAGCTATTGATGTAAGTATACTCATTAGTGTTGAGCCAATCCCTGATAACAACCGGAGTGCACGCCCCTTTGACCGTACACGCTTTAAATGGTGGAATGGATGCAGCTGTACGATCTGCAGCAGTTGCAACATAATTGTTGTTTTGTTTATACCATCGCTGAGAGACGACTATTAGTTGAGGACCATTCAGTAAAAGTAAACTGTCTGGACAATTTGGACATCCCAGTCTCGCGCCTTCAACGACATAGTTGTTAACTCCCATTATTCGTTTCCCTCGAAATAGCCACTTTCTGGAATACAATTGGATAGATACCATTACATAACATAATTTCTAAAATTTCTAAATCGACAATGAGGTATTTCTCTGATAAACCAGCAACTTGGAAAACTTTATTTGCACCAATTTTACTTCCATCTAGTACCAGCTCTTTTACTGTTTTCTTCGAATAAAACACAGTAACATCGGAGAGGCAGTCTATTAAAACAGGTTGATAAAAATGATAAAGCACACTATATCCGTCTTTGCCGCTGAACATGACTGTACGGAATTGCCCACCTTCTTGATAACTAGAAAATATCTTTTTTATTTCGTCTGACACTATAAAGCAGGGCTTATCAATAAACGGCAATTCAATATATCCCAAAGAGCTTGAATACTCTTTTGTCTCACAATACATCGGTGTAACATCACCAAATACATTTCTGATTTGCTTTGTATCTTTGATTCTTGGATAATTAGAGACATGGTCATCCTGTTTTAAAATATAACACTCCATTCATTTAACTTCCTTTTTCCTAAAGTAAGTATCGCAATGATTTCTGAATTTCCACAAGCTATCTTTTTACATCTACATTTAATACGACTAATCACAACGCATAAAGAGTATTTTGTAGTGAAAGCGGCGGTACTCACCTAAACTCAGACGAATTGATTCTGAGTAAGATGTCTTCTCAGACTTAATGCACGATAGCAGAGATTCTGCATTCTCCCCTAGTATCATCGCTAATGTTTGGTCAATTTTCGGCATAATTCCAAGTATACCCTTCATCACCATCTTTGCCGGGATTTTTCCTATATATCTTCTTGCTTCACGCAAAACACACTCTCTGTGGAGTTGGAATATTTTGGTAAGTATTGGCATATGTGAATCCATAGCTACTATAGGGCTTCCGAATAACCAGTTCTCATCAAATGCTTCCAAAATAAACCAAACCTCACCTTTCTCACATAAACTGCTTCGTAAAACCGAAATCTCTATATATTCTACCAGTTGACAGGAATCAGCCACTTTATCGCATAATTCCTTCCACACAAAGAGAAAATCGTCAAATATCTGCTGCCGTTGTTTCCACAAGTCTTTTCGGAATTTCTCTAACCATCTTTCAAAATACGCCTGGAAAGAAGTGTCTTTTATCTCATTTTGCATTTTGAGATTCCTTCAAAGTTTCTTGCTCCGCCTGATGCACTACATCGAACCGCTGACGCGCTTTATAGTAATTTCCCATCAGCTTATAATACGCCCTGGTATTACATTCACTCCTTATTTTCTCGAAACTTTTCAAACTTGGCATTCCCACATTTTGTTTCACTATTTCTAATCTCATATTAACAACCTCAATTCATTTTTGTGTCATCAGATTTAATTGTAATACTGCCCGGTTCAAGTTCAATTGAGCTTTGCTGGTTTCGAATAGTAATTTTTTCATCTGCCATGAGTACAATATCTTTTTCTGCGACTGCATTAATAAACCCAGTTGCACAAATAGTTACATCCTGGCTTGTTTTAAGGACAATTCCATCAGAATCAGAAAGAACCACTGATGTTCCTCCGTCGTATTGTATAGTGATACTGTCTGGCCCTAAAAGAATCATGCGCCCTGATTTTGTCGTCAACATCTTAACATTAGGATCAGATGCTGATCGCGCAAAATCAACACCTTGCGGTTCAGTTGCGCCCGATCCGCTTGTACTTTCCTCACCAGGTTTTTCTGAACTGTTTTCTTGCGATGTTGGAGAATTATTACGCGCATATCCCCCTTCCGGATTTTGTTTAAGAGAATTTAGACCAAACGCATCTTGTTCGCTGGTTGTTGGAAAGTGCAAGTTTACAATATCGTTGAGTTCAGGCATACAATACCACGTAGTATAAAAGGCGGCGTAATCAAACGGTTAATTGTGCTGATAATATTAACATAAATGTTTTCAATCTGCATTTCAATTCCATTGTAAAATACTTTTACTTCTTCATGAATCTGACTGGTCAATGTTCTATCTTTATAGTTTTTCATCATCATCTCTCCAAAGAAAAGAAAAACTTGATATGCACAACTTAACAGCGTGTAACATATTTATAATTTACACATACCGAAAGTAACATCAGAATGGAGTTTTGTCAAGTACTGCTGATTAATATTATCCCTACACGGGGCAGACACCTTTTTCTGCTCATAGAGCAGACATCAATAACAAAATTGACAGTTTGCATAAGAAATGATACTTTATAAACAGTAAATAACGACAGTAATGATTTCTATTAAAAGTTCAGCTGAGTTGATTACAATTTGCTAGAGTGTTAAAAATTCCCTAACGTTTATACTGATTGAGTAATTATACTGATTAAGCAACAATACTAATTGAGTAATAATACGGATTGAGCAACAATACGGATTTGGTGATATGACAAGGATAGAACAGATATTCGATATTATGAAACTCTCCGCTGAAAAGCGATTTGAACAAAGCCAAGGGAGGATCGGGGAGTACATCAAAAGGCATGGCAATGAAATCGCGACCAAGTTTATTTCTGTGTTTCAAGAAGCTTTTGCACAAGCGGCTGATATGCAAGAAAACCAGGATAAGGGCGCAACACGATATCTTGTGTTGTCACACCTATATAGCAGTATATGGGCTGGCGGGTATTCGGTAAAACTGGACATTTTTGACCGACGATTTTATGCCGACCTACAAGAAATTGACACATACCTGACGTTGGATTGGTTACACGGCTTTCTGTCAGAAGATATGGATTACTTTTATAAAGAGCTGACAAAACATCGTGTATTATCCCCGCGAAGGCATGAATTGGAGCAGATCAGATATCGCTATGTGTACTATTACCACGCTGTTGTATTAGAACTCATTTCCTACTTTATTCCGGCTTTATTGAGTCTTCCCGCATTTGATAAAATGACAGTAGAACCGGATTTTGAGGTTCTTTTTGGTGGATATATGGATAAAGCCGAGGTGATTTGGCCTAGAGTGGAGGACGAAAATGAAGTTTTTTCTTCTTGACGCAGATGATAAATATGCTCAGCCATCTTTTTTGAATTGGTTTAAAGAAATGAACCCGAAGCTACAAGCATCGTGGGAGATTCCTCAACTGAATAGTTTTTCTGTTTCACTATCTGAAACAGCTGATTTTATGGATATTGTTTCGCATCCATATTTTATGCTGTCAAAAGAATTTGCAAATCTGGTACGGTTGTACGATGAAACCATTAGCTTCCGGTATGTAATACTGCATGACCAAAAGAACAAACGGCACATAACTTACCATATGCCACACCTGGAATTGGTGGACTGTTTGGCAAAGGAAAGCGAACTGAATCGTGACAATAGTGTGTTGCGGCGAACCGTTCTTCGAAAAGAGGCTGTTTGGGGTCGTACATTGTTTCAGATTGGAGGCGTAAAGAACAGATATGTGGCAGGGAGTTTAGAACTTGTAGAAAGCGCATTCCGGAGAGAGGTTCTTGGCCTGAGAATTCAGGAAGTGGAGTTTGCATAGGCAGAGTTTGCGTAGGCAGAGTTTGCATAGGCAGAGTTTGCATAGGCAGAGTTTGCGTAGGCAGAGTTTGTATAGACAGAGTTTGTGTAGACAGTGTTGACAGTGTTTGTATAGACAGAATTTGTATAGACAGAATTTGGAGGTGACGTGTTTGGGCGGCAGTGTAATAAACCCCCCAGAGGAGTTGGTCTTTGGTGCAAAATTGAGATGTACACAGAGCCTGAACCCAAGTTTTTTATTTTTTTTTGGAGACAGGAAAACCACCAGTGGATTGCCAGCAGCTTGTGTTTTAGACAGAGTGCCAGGTGAGAATATCCAACCATTCGGGACATGCCAGTGCGGCTTTTTTGCAACCAACCCATGTGAGACAGCAATAATGCAGCCAGCCCCCAAGTGGGAAAACCCTGAACCGCAGAATGAGAGCATTGATGGAGAAGAGATTATCACAACCAGTTCTGTTCTTGTTTGCGATTTATTTAGCGGCAGAATCACAGCAGTGAATTCAGGGCAAGATGGTGTTATTTGGAAGCAGTTCTTGTTTATACAAGAATTGATGGGTGATTTTCCGGAACTTTTTGAAGTATTAAGGAACCCCTATAGTAGTATATATACGCCAAATGACGTACATGATCAAGCTCTGGCACTTTTGGATAAAATTATCAGTAGTGACATGTATGGCGGATCAGTATTTCTTATGGGCCAAGATGGAAATGATTTGTTGGGTCCACTTATTTTGGGGAGCATTGGGCAGCTTGTTCCATCAGCGGGTGTCGGTGATCCATCTGCACTCCTGACAGGGATGGAATGCATGATCACGCGTAATGGCGGTTCATACAATGTTGACCCTCACTATCTTGACAAAGATCTGTTGAACATAATAAGAAGAGACAGTGAATGGTACTCGGGAGAAGTAGCAAAAGGAGGAGCCTATAGGTTACAGGAGGAAAATAAGCTACTACTGTCGTTCTTAGCCGAGTCGATCACTACAATTGCGTATGCCGCAGTGATTTATGCAAGTGCGCACGGCGCTAGCAACAGGAGAGGAACAAATCAAGAGGATCCAAGGAGGTTCGAACCGACTTCTAAACTAGAGGCTCATATAAAAAATACCGATCCAACAGTTCCAAGAAGTAGAGGCATTGGTGGTGCCCATAACAGTGTAGAATTCTTCAAAAATGATGTTCGGGTAGTTCGCACAACAAAAACAAGCATTCCAGGGGTTAGTGTTGTTGAGTATAACATGCCAAGACTAAACCCAAATGGAACACCTACTGGAGGATATGGACGTACCATTTTTTCAAAAACAATATATGATCCCTTAATAGTCGGCGATTCAGTTTATGTTAGTCGCGGTATTCAGGCTGCTAATAATGCAGCGCTAAGAAGTGGAGGCGTTATGTCTAGAGAATGGACAGGTGTTGATAACTATGGTGTAACGTGGAGAGGTTATTATACATACGGAGAGATAACATCATTTTTCCCTCAATAAAAATAAGGAGATGCCAAATACATATGAAAAGAGATTTTAGAATAACAGAAAAAGATATGCTAGATACTCGACATTTTCCAATTAGTGCTATCTTTAATTCAATACCAGACGACACTTTTATAAGAACTATTACACCATTGGGTGATGGAAGTGGTTTTGGTGTCGAGTATGGCGCATGTGTATTCCCAAATGATTTAGATGAATATGAAATTACCACTTCAGGTATATTTGAGGGGGTTCAATTTGGACTACATAACGGTGAGGAAATTGTAGTTGATTATCCAACTTTTTATTATTATTTGGATATAGTCTGCTCAATTTATCTCGAAGATTATCCTAAAGATAGTGAGAAAATCAAAGAAATATTATCTAAAACAAAGCAAACACTTCGGCTATAATGAAAAAGGTAAAGGAAGCGGTATAGGTAATGAAAATGGAGGAGCATCATGATTACAAATAACGACTATACTGTTTCAGTAGCAGGTATGAAAGAACTAGAGGCTATAATTCCAAATTTTAGTTTTCCTCAGTCCTACCTAAAAATAGTGGACTTAGGTTTAGTGGACCTTGAGAATTGGTTCTTATTATCCGACGAACTTGTTAAAAATAGATACATCGATTTGAAGTCACGTTACAGAAAAAGAAATTTAATTCCATTTGCAGGAAGGTATGATTCCGACGATATTGCTTGCTTCGAAACTGGTTTTGATGATCACGTTTTCATAATTCATGATTTTTCAGACGAGGGTTGGGAACGAAAACAAGAATTCGATTCCTTCTGGAACTGGTTTTTAAGTGCGATTAAGGAGTTGATTGGCATTGAATAGGCGATTGAGCGACTTGATTGAGTTACTTGATTGGCATTGAATAGACGATTGAGCAACTCGATTGTGCGACTCGATTGTGCGACTCGATTGAGCGACTCGGATGTTTTGTTAATAGTATTGCTGGAGGCAATGATTTGGATGATGTCTTTCTATTTGAAGGAAATAACAAAAGAACATATGCATATTTTGGACAAGATGCTACAATTATACACACATGATATAAATGAATACTTTGATTATTCGGTCGTACTGGATAATAACGGGCGTTATTGTATCTATTCGGTAGAAAAACTTCTTTCTGACGGTTGGGGATATTTTATAATTGCAAACTTTGAATATGCCGGATTTATTTTATTGAACAACCAAACAAAGTCATCAAAAGGAGTTTTTGTCTCCGAATTTTATATCTTGCCACGTTATCGGCGTGGTTTTTTCTATAAAAATGTTATTTTCAGCTTGTTTACGGAACTGAAAGGCCATGTAGAATATCGAGTGCTAAAGAAAAATAGACGTGCGTATGCCATATTTGAGTACATTACAAAAAAATTGGTTTCAAAAGTAGAAAAAACTGAAGAATTTGAAAATGGCTCAGAGTATTTTCGTTTTACAATGCATACAGAAAACATTTTGGTTGACATCTTAAGATACAAGATGTATGTAAAACCACATTCGCACAATTCGCACAATTCGCACAATTCGCACAATCTCGTTTCAGAGGTTTCAAACTGATTGCAACCAAGGGCATAATATGCTAAAATATGGGATATATGCAAACGTTCTTACCTTGCGTTCTAAGATAATGTATTGGTGTAATGTATTATTTCCGCAACACAAGTGATAACAACGATATCCGCGATATAGATGGCTACTAATAAAATGTTCGTTCTCCCGGGGGGGGGGTTGTGTGTCTTTGTCAGAAGTAATTAAGCGGTAAGAATTTCAGTTACTCATTCACAAAAGAATGACAAATCACATTTTTGAGAGGAAGATTATTAATATATGAAAAGAGTTATAATTTTTTCGAAAGTATTGGCGATTGTTTTGATGCTTGTTTGTTTCGCGTCAATGTCGACGTCAATTGCGTTGTCCAATGATTTCTCAACTGAAATTGGCAATGTGCGAGTTCAAGTGTTATCCGATACGCTTGTTAGAATCGAAGTAAAAGGTCCAAATGGTATGTACGAGGACAGACCTTCATACCATATAGTAAACAGAGAGGATTGGCCGGGCGCCGAAACTACGGTTATGGTTGAAAGCCAAGTAACAAAAGTAGTTACCGAGAACTACACAGTTGTAGTGCCGAACGGGGCAACTTCTCTTTCGGGGATTTACATAACTGACAAGAAGAACTCTGAGATTTGGCGTTACACAACACTTCCATCAGCTTCGATTTTCCTACCCGATCCGGGAGCTACTCCAAAAGCATGGGCAATAGCTGACAATCCGCGTTCGATACCGGCACCGTGGGGCTACAAACTCGCTCCTGCCGATAATACGGATTTCCCGAATTACAACGGCTGGGATACAGTAAACGACTCGCCGGATATATTTGTTTTTGTGCCATTTGGCGATGCGAAACAACTAAGGGTTGACTTTACAAGTCTTACCGGTCCGGCGGATCTAACAACACTAAAATCTCTGGGATTATGGCATAGCCGTTACTACGCTTATACTGAGACAACGGCGTTGAATCACATCGATACGTATCGCGCTCACGGATTCCCATTGGATTTCTTTGTCGTTGATACCGACTGGCGTACAGGCGCAAGTCTTGGATATAATGTAGATACACGATATTTCCCGGATATGCCCCGATTCATCCGGAGCGCTCACGACAAAAATGTTCAGATTATGTTTAACGACCACCCCGAACCTGTTTATGTGGGTAGTAGCCGCGCTCACTCGTTGCATCCGGAAGAAATAGCATACAGAACAGAATCATTACGATCAATTTTTGAAATGGGCCTGGATGTCTGGTGGTATGACAGAAACTGGTCAACAGTTCTTATTTCGCCGCTACCCGGCGTTCCCAAAGAAAGCTTTGGTATGTACCTTTATCAGGAAATAACCGCCAACTGGTGGGAAGATCAAAGAGTAAAAAACGGTGATGACTATGCCAGACGCCCACTTATCATGGGCAACGTAGACGGTATTGATAACGGAGCGTTTAACAGACCTCCAAACCTTGCGTCTCATCGTTTTACCCATTCATGGACAGGCGATAATCACTACAGAGAAACCGATTTACGACGTGAAGTAGTAAACGCTGTTAAGAGCGGAGCTGTGGCGGCTAACCCGTATATTAGCTCTGACATTTCAGGGCATAATGGCGTTGTGCCTCCGGGAATGTGGACACGTTGGTCTCAATTCGCGGCGTTATCGCCATATTTCCGCTATCATTGTACATCCGGCAATAACCTTGACCGTTCGCCATGGCTATACGGAGAGAGAGCCGAGGACATTGCGCGTGACTACATTAATATGCGCTACCGTCTGCTTCCGCAATTCTATTCGTTAGCTCACGAAAACTATGAAAACGGTATGCCTATGTTGAGGAGATTGGACTTCAACTACCCGCAATACGGGGAAGCGCAGGATGATACACAGTATACACTGGGAGACAACATCCTCGTTGCGCCTCTTTGGGAGGCAGATTCCGCAACGAACGCCGTACCGGCCGCGTGGCTGACTCAATCCGATGGAACAACTCCCGGACTCGCGGCGCAATTCTATAACAATACGAACCTCACAGGAACGCCCGTTGCGACGCGTGTAGACTCCAGCGTTGATTTCAACTGGGGAACCTCCAGCCCGCAGAGCGGAGTAAACACTGACAATTTCTCAGCGAGATGGACAGGTAGAATTACAATAGGCAGTTCAGATGTAAAACTAGCCATCACCAGTGACGATGGTTGCCGCATGTTTATAGATGGTGTCAGAGTTATCAACAATTGGCAGGCAAGCGACAGTGTAACAACATTTGCGCCTGACGTTTATTCAGCTGGCTCAACGCACGATATTGTTATCGAATACTATGAGGGTTCAGGAAACGCGGTTTTAAGGCTGCAATACGCCGAACTCAATCAATTGGGTAATTCAAGAAGTGTATTCATTCCTGACGGCAGATGGATTGACGTTTGGACCGGAGATGAATTTATCGGACCGCAAACAATCACCACTAACCATGACTTAGAAACCTCTCCGATTTATGTTCGCTCGGGTTCAATCATTCCATTGGCTGAAAACATGTCATATATCGGTGAAAAGGATTGGAGTACAATTGGACTCGATGTATACCCCAGTATTGTTCTTGATGGAGAAGCGATTCTTTACGAAGACGATGAGGATTCGATAGCTTACAGAGACGGGCACTTCCGTAAAACAGCTCTGTCAACAACCTCAGACGGAGACGATATACTTATTAATATTGGCGCGTCGCAAGGCACGTTTGCAGGCGCTTTCACAAACAGGACATGGAAAGTCCGCGTTCACGCGCCGGCAAGCTGGGGCAATTTATTGAATGTGAAATTGAACGGCGTTGATACAACAGCGGTTAAAATACCGAAATCAACAAATGGCTTTCCTTTCAATATTGTTGGCGCGGCATCGGATTCAGACGTTTATGAACTGACGATTACGACCGATGTATTCACAGCCCATCAAGCGCGTATGACGTTCGAAACACCGATAAAGGAAGAAGTCCCCATAATGGGCGGTATACCGGTAGACTTTGAGGCAACCGACTCAATTTCTCCCGCAAGCGTAAATCTCACTGTAGCCGGTGAGTTTGATTGGGTTCACTTTGGAGCCGATGGAGCGGGAACAAAGACGTTTAAAGCCAATGTGACAGATCGCTTAATCAGCGACTTGTCGGTAGGAGGCGGAGCTTCGCTAGGAGTCGCGGAAGGATATACCGAGTTCAAATGGACTGATGGGAATACCTCGCCGCCTTCAAAAGAATTTGTCAAAAATGGAGCTACGCTCACAAACGGTAGCTTTGAGCTGGATTTGAACGTTAATACCGACGCTAAGAGATATACACTCTTCGTAGGCGGAAACAGCTCACAGGGCAGATTAACCATTACCGATGGCAGAAGCGCGAGATTCTTTGATTTGTCCAGTCTTGGCGGTGCTTATGCAAGTAGAGTGGCCATTACCGCTTCTTCGGATGAGGACGCTATACTGCGCATTAAGTACGAAAAAACCGGAGGCACGGGCAATATAGCACTATACGCTGTAGCGGTCTCAAGCCCCGGAACGATATCCGATGTCCCGATCGAGCGATTCGCCGTATTGGAACCGATAACCGGATCTATTGATTTATCATCAGGGTCTGCTGACTGGATTCATGTTGGATGGAACGCAAATCCGAGTTACGTAAACCGCAAAGCCGATGTTCCGGCACTTTTGATGCCACCGGTCATCAATGGTTCTCCGATAAATGTCACTGACTACAACGCCGCCAATAATGGAAGCAATGGCGGAAGTACCGGAATGAGGTTTGTGGATGGTCAAAACCCTGTAACAGTAACAAATAACCAGCATGCGATACAGGTATCAGGCGCGGGCAATAGTTTTGAGATTGTCGCTCCTTCAACAAATACATGGCGCCGTTTGAAGATTTACACCGGCGTTTACCAATCAACAAATCGTATTGAAATAGTTGATGAATCCGGTACAGAGATTAGCACCTATGAGTTCAGCGCTTCAGGCAGTTCGCCGGTCATTCGTTGCCTGAATGTAACTTACAGATCAGATGAAGACTCTAATCTGTATATAAAAATAATCAGACAGGGAAGCGGCGGAAATATTTCACTCAACAGCTACGCGATTTATGATATTGATGCCGAAAGTATTGATATCAGATCAGGATTCCAACCCATTCACGGAGTAATCAACCTTAACGGCGCGGATGATTGGGTACATTTGGGCTATGGGGCTGTCTCGGCTGCGATTAACAGAAAGGCGGACGTTGCTAATCCTATTTTGTCTAACCGTATAACTCCGGCAAGCATTATGGACGTGCAAGACTACAATAGATCCGGAGGTGGCATTACATACAGCGGAGGTACAAGTCCGTCTTCAGTAACCGGAAACGAAAACGCGATCGCATCCAGCTCAACTACAGAGAGCTTTGAGTTAAAAGCCCAATCAGCTCCGAACTCAGGCTGGCGCAGGTTGGATGTCTATACAGGCGTGTGGCAAGCGTGCGGACGCGTTGAGATTCTTGACAACAGTGGGAAATCACTGGCTTCTTATGAGTATAACGCGGGAGCGACATCCTCTATTCGGCGTCTGAGCGTGTTGTACCGCGACAGCGGCGGAGAGATAACTGTCAGAATATCGAAACTGCGTAACTCCGGCAGTACGAACGGCAATGTATCTCTTGCGGCATACGCGGTTTATGAGGTAGCTTCACCTGAAACAAACGCGGCGATTACAGTCGAACCCGCAGGAACGACTACTATCGTATTAAGTGACGCCAAAAACGTGGACTGGGCACATTTCGGTTATCAAGCCGCGAACAGATTCAACTTCAAATCAAACGGACCTCGTATGATTGGAGCCCCGATTTCGATCACGGGCGCAGTTGAGCGTAGTAACGATTTTATTCCGGCGTTTTCATGGACAGGCGGCTCTACGAACGCGACTGTAAATAATACTAGGGATTTCGCTTACAGCTTTGACGGTATGGCGTTTAATATGAATATTCCGGCAGGTGTCTGGAAATTCTCGGTTCTAACGTCTGTTTGGTGGGCTAACGGGTATATGTCATTTGAGGATGAGGCAGGCAATATCATAGGACTCGCGAGCTATGAGAGCAAGACAGCCGCTGCCGGTACTTCCGAGTATAGAAAAGTTAACGTAGTCTACAGCTCCGATGAAGCGCATACCATCACAGTGAAAAACATGCCATCCTTTGGCGTTGACAACCACAGAGGTAACATGTCATTCGCGGCGGTTACGGTAGAAGAGTTTATAGATCATGTATCCATTATCGGTGGCGATGCGCCGAACATCAAGGATGAACTAAAAGCTGTACCATTTGTGTCTCCGGACGACAGCTTGGCGTTTTACACTGACGAAAGCGTAACATACCAGTGGCAGAAATCAGCGTCACAGCAAGATGGGTTCGAAGATTTGCCGGGAGAGACCTCAGCGATTTACAAACCCGGAATAGCCGATGTCGGCTCATATCTGCGGGTCGCGGCAACATTTGCCGGAACAACTGTATATGCTGTTACCGATCTTCCTGTCAGCGATTTGATATTTAACCCGGTATTCTATGATGGAAAAGGCAATGTATGTACCGGCATGGATCAAAAGCCAATGTTGGTAACTCTGAATTATTACAACAGGTCGAATACTGAGACTGAAATCCTGGTTATGTATGTTGCGGTATACGATGCCGCAGGCAGAATGAAAGGCGTGGATTTCTGCGAGGAAATAATCACTCCGAACGAAATCGTAACATTTGAGACAATGTTGACATCAGATTTACAGGATGGAGATTTCGCGGAAGTGTTCCTGTGGACTCATGAATACGCGCCTGTCAGAAGCGCATACTTATTTGAATAACTCATAAAAAGCTCCGGTAAAGAATTTCGGTAAAAGTTCCGTTTAAAAGTTCCGCTAAAAAGATTTTCGTTCAAAGCCCCCTTCGATATGGAGGGGGTTTTTTTAGATGTTTTTTGCGTGCGGATATTGAATCCGCTCAGGCGGGCAGATATTGAATCCGCCCCTACCACTTAACATCAGCGCATTACAGCTGGCGGTAAAGCTCGGTTACATCCAAGCTATTGACAATGCAAATGTCCTTAACTATATTTTGGAGAGTGCCTATCTTTATCGGCATATGGTTTGGTATTGTTATTGAATGCTCCCCCTCAACAAGTTTCTTTGATAGTCTGATATGACTTCCTGTTTGCCTAACAGCATTATAACCATAACGCCCCAATAGACTGATTAAATCACTCGCATTCACAT
>Ga0099364_10007863_pt1 | contig 15114 bp, 14 predicted proteins | sample TergutTh196P3_FD_73070 | JGI IMG/M metagenome (GOLD analysis project Ga0099364, IMG submission 73070) | Microcerotermes parvus P3 segment gut microbial communities from Pointe-Noire, Republic of the Congo - Th196 P3 | ecosystem: Host-associated > Arthropoda: Insects > Digestive system > Gut ... | reverse complement strand
GCCTTGATGGCGGGATTTGGTGATAGGTGAAAAGGCGGGAGTATTAATTATGATTATTTAAACTCCTGATACCCTTTCATTAGCTTGTTGGCTATATGCAGAATCAATTCTTTATTTGTGGGAACGCCCGTATCGTAACAAACATAATCAGTATAGCTCTCATACAGCGTTTCGACGTCAGTCAGCCGCCATGTTCTGTATATCGCGGAGCGGATTGCCCTTTCTATACTCCATTCGTTCTTTTTGAACTCCTTAGCCACAACGGGGTAGACGTCCTTTTTAAGAGACGGATTACTCTTTCCGGCGTATATAACTGTAGCAATCGCCTTAATCAGATATTCTTTTCCGCTAACGGCATATGTAAAGCCCATTTTTTCAACCTCGCGCTTTATAACATGCTCAAAACTTTCTTGATTCTCCTCGGTCTTTAATTGACACAGCATACAGTTATAAGCGAAATCGAAAACCTTTCGCGGGGAATAATCGGGTTTTACTTTCATAAAAATGTAATCCGCACCGAGACTGCGTACTATACTGTGCGTTATATGCGAGCTGTTATATGTTATAACTATGATAAAGGGTACTTTTTTCAGTCTCGCCGCTCTGAGCCAACGGAGAAAGGAGTTACCGTCGCCATCACCCTCATTAAGCTCAAGGTCAAGAAAAACCATGTCAAAAGTTTTACTCTCGGCGAGCTTTATAGCCTTCTTCAGCCCGTTCGCCACGCTTAACTCAACCTCATACGGCAGATGATTTGCACATTTTTCGTATTTTTCGCAATGTGCAATTTCATCCTCTATGAGAAGCACCCTCATACTTTTTTCTCCTGTATAACAGTGTCTCGCTCTTGTAAAACGGTTCTGTTACTTCTTTTTTATATAAAAATTGTTTGTTGTTATAATTATATTATATCTTATACTATAATGCAAGTCAAGCATCGTTTTTATTAAATATTATCCTTAATATAAGTTATCGAGAGTTATTGAAAACCGAAAAATTAAACTTGCAAAGCGGTAAGTTTTATGATATAATGTTTCTGTTCATATATTTTCAAAGCATTATTTTAAACAACGGGGGTTATCTATATGTATTGCAGACATTGCGGCTCCTTTGTGGGAACCGATAAAACATTTTGTACCGAATGCGGTGCGAAAAATGAATCTATTGCACCCGCTCCTGAAACTGTTCCTGCGCCTGTTCCTGTTCCTGCGCCTGTTCAAAAAAAGAAAAAAGGTACATCCAAGGTTGTATTAATCGTTATTTTAATTGTACTTTTATTACTCGGTGTAGCGGCTGTTCTGTGGTGGCAGGGCATTATCGAGCTTCCTTGGTTCAGCTCCCCATCGGATATTTCGGACTCTGACAGAGAACGTGACAGGGACAGGGAAAGCGGCGAAGAAGACGGAAATAGCGGAAATGGCGCGAATGACGTGAATAACGGAAATGACGTGAATAACGGAAATGACGTGAATAACGAGAATGTCGGTAATACAGGGAGTGGCAGGAACGACGAACCAACGGCGAGATTCGCAGACGATACAACAATACATATAACCTCGCGGCGTGAAAGCGAGGGTTCATATGTGGTTGATTTTGCCGTAACTCAGTTCACGAACGGGAAACAGTATCTTGTAGGAAAATATACAGTAAACACAGAAAACGATGATTTAACAAATGAGGATTTTGAAAACGCCGTAGAAATTACACAGCCGGATATTATTCTTTTAGACTCATATGACATATTAGGCGAAAACGCGCTTACGGACGGCGACAAAACGACCGTTACGCTTATTCTCACCGAAACCAAGGACGAATACTTACTTACTTTCGGCGCGTCTGACAGCCGCCTCTTTACTTTTAACGGTATAGAAATCACGGGCGGTGTTCATGATACTCTCGATAACTACAACACTTATGCAAAACCCACCGGAATAACGGGGATACTCGAAGCCGGAGGGCAAATACAACGGTTTACATTACCGATAGACGTCAGCGAATTTCAAAGCTATCCGACAGTCGTTATACTACCTGAGCCGTTTGAAGACGTAACTGAAATAACTTTTTATATATCAAGCGCAGACGGTTCACAGGAGTATATAGCTGTCTCGGAGATTTCCATATTTTAGGGACACATATATTTATAAAAATAATCTGACGGGCGTAAAAGCCCGTCAGAGGTGATATGAGAATATATAAGGCAGAAACTACTCGCAGGGAAATTCAAACCAGAATGTACTCCCTTTTCCCGGCGCACTGTTCACCCCATATGAATATCCGTGTAACTCCATGACGCTTTTTACTATAGATAAACCCAAGCCCGTACCTACTGTAGTACGTTTATAAAAGTGAGATTTTTTAGCCTTATAATATCTTTCCCAAATATAGGGTTGTTCGTCCTTTGCTATCCCGCTCCCTGTGTCCTTAACCTCAAACCGCCCGATTGTATCTTTTTTTCTGATTAGTCTGACCGTGATTTTACCATCGTTTCCCGTATAATTTACAGCGTTGTTTATTAGGTTGTAGACCACCCGTTCTATCTTTGACACATCTGCGCGGATAAGAATGTTTCTTTCGATTTCTTTAACAAAAGCAAATTTATTTTCCCGCGAAAAATAATCAAAACGCTCTAAAACCTCGTCTAAGTGCATAGAAAAGTTGAAAAAAGTCACCGTTTTTTGCGCTACTCCGCTTTGCAGCTTTGAAAGGTCGAGCATATCAATGACTAAACCGTTAAGTCTGTCCGCTTCGTCTATTATTACCTGTACGTGCTTCATGCGCTTCGCGGGGTTATCACCTGAAAGGTCGCGAATCATCTCGGCGTATGCTCTAATCATGGTCAGCGGCGTTTTTAAATCGTGCGAGACGTTAGCGAGCAGGTCTTTTCTGAGGTTTTCGGTTTTAGCAATCTCGCGTGAAGCCTTGTTGAGATTCTCGGTGAGAGTCCTTATCTCGGCGTAGTCGGCTTTGCGCGTAGTCATATTAAATTCGCCCGTAGTGAGTTTTTTCGCACTGCGGGAAATATTTATTATAGGTTCCGAAATATTATGTATTACAAACGCCGACAGAAGAAAAGCCACTATAAACATTGATACCGAGGATAGAAAAAACTGGCTCTGTAAAACACTTTGGGTATTTTCAAGCGGCTCTGAAAAATTATAAATAGTTATCAGTCCGCGGACATTGTTTTGTGTGCCGACGAGTAAGCTATAGCATCGCCCCTCACGCTCACCAACCCGAAATGAATGAACGGTGCTTCCGTCCCTGCTCGATAAAGCCTCCTCTAACAGCGTTTCTGTCGGTGGTATGTCGAAGACCGTGCGACTCAACAGATTGTCGGCATCGGACGTATATTCTAAAACCGCCCCGCCCCCGATATATTTATTTATGACAATAAGCATTTCCTGCTCGCGAGAAAGCCGATTCATCTCATCGAGCAGGGAAACATTATCCCAGTTTCTTGCTAAAACACGCGCCGTTTCCGTAGTCTCCTGCATTTTTATTGTATTATAAAAATACGGAAACAAGGTAATCTGGTTTATGTAAAGAAAACCGAGAAGTATTGTTGTGAAGCCGATAAAAACCAACCACACGCGAAAACGCATACTGTTAATGAATTTAAACATATTTCAATCCGTAAAGCGGCGCCTGAGACTTTTTACACCTCAAACTTATATCCCATACCGCGTAAGGTGACGATATACTTTCTGTATTCGCCGAGGTTATTACGAAGCATTTTTATATGGGTGTCGATGGTTCTGTCGTCTCCGAAGAAATCATAACCCCAAACGGTTTCGAGAAGCTTGTTTCGGGATAATGCTATATTTTTGTTTCTGACTAAATAAAACAATAAATCGTACTCTTTTGGTGTAAGAGCGATTTTTTCACCGTCAATCTTTACATCACGAGCGGTAAAGTTTATTTCTAAACCCTCAAATATAGTTACTTCGTTTTGTATTGTCTGGGTCTGGTTTCTTTTTATAATTGCATTAACACGGGCGAGTATTTCTTTAGGCGAAAACGGCTTAACTACATAGTCGTCTGCACCTATTTCAAAGCCGAAGAGCTTATCATATTCCTCTCCGCGAGCCGATAGCATAAGCACGGGAGTAGAACTGAATTTCCGTATTTCCTTACAGGCGGAAAATCCATCTAAGCGCGGCATCATAATATCCATTATTATGATGTCGAACTCGCCGTTTTTAGCAAGCTCCATAGCCTGCATACCATCTACGGCTTCTTCTACCTCGTGTCCCTCGAACTCGGCATACTCGCGTAAAACCTCGCGGATTTTCTGCTCGTCGTCAGCAATAAGGATTTTGTACATAAGAAGTCCTCCTAAAAAAATGTTCGGCTAAAGCTTTGCTTACCGAACTAAATTAACAAATAAAATAAAGTTTAATTGTCGGGAGAGGAAATTATGATTAAATCAATCATTCCTCTTGAATTATAGCTCGTTATTATGAAATTCGTGTGATAGCAGTGTTATTTTTGTATGAATCGGTTCAAATAGCGTTTTATATAGCTGTCATTCTGCGTAATGAACTCTGCGGGGCTATGCTCAAAGCCGGCTATTTCGCTCTCCTTTCTCGTGTGGAGCGGCATGGTTATCCGCGCCTTATAGGTACTTCCCACACGCTCGCCGACTACTTTTCCGTTCAGGTTAGTAACAATACGTTCTACAAGCGGCAGACCTATCCCGAGCCTTATGCTTTCGGAATGAGGATTCGCCGCAGGGTCTATCTCGTTTGTTACGCTGATAGTGAGTCCTTTTTCAGCCGCATTATAGAAAACACTGACCTCGATTTTACTTTCGGGCTTTGAATACAGCAGAGCGTTTTGGATAAGATTTAAGAAAACTACCGTGAAAACCCGTTCTGAAATCCTTATCAGCCGTCCGCTATCCTTTGAATTGAACGTAATTACGGCATATCCTAACAGCATATTACATTTTTTCACGAGTCCGTCTATGGTTTTAAATACGTCTATCGTCCTGTCAGTGTCCGAATACGAAAAGGTGTTAAAATAATAGTTCAGATTTGTACTCAGAGCCAATAAATCAAATGCCGCCCCAACCTGAGTTTTATAGTTTTCGAGCAAAACTTCATCACTCTGCACAAGCGGATTAAGCACGCACTGCTCTGCGAAAAACTGTATATTCTGAATCTTATCGTTTATTCCGCCGAGATAGTTTTTCAATAAATCCGCTATTTCGGATTTCGCCGCAAGCTCCGACACAATACTCTTGTCAAATGCTTCGCATACATAATATGTCTGACCGTTTGAAAGCGTAATCCTGTCAATACTTACGGGAATCCTCGTCTCAGCCGTTCCTATAGAGAATATAATCTCCTTACGGCTAAAAAACTCCTCCTTTTTGGGAAAATCAATCTTCCAAGGGGTAAAAAATCCCTCTTTATCCCAAAGAATTTTAAAATCAGCATCGAGAATCGCCGAACGCCTGTTTTTCTTCTCCAACAAACTTTTTAAATCATCGAAAGTCATAAATAATACCTCACAAATTGCTTATATACCTTATAAATTTAGGGTGTGCCTTAAAAACACAATATACTGCAAATCCGGTAAGCAGACCGCTTATTATCCCCCCCGCCATCAGTATCGGAAGATAAACAAAGACGCTTCCGCTCTGTAAAATAACCGCCGCCGCTGTTAACTGCCCTGCATTATGGGAGATTGCCCCTGCAACGCTTACTACGGGTATGGGTATATCCTTAACAGCCGTTTTCAGCACGAACATGACAACCAAGGCGATAACGCCGCCCGTAAAGCTGTAAATCAACCCGAATACCTGCCCTGTTATTGAAGCCGCCAATAAAACCCGAACAAGAAGAATCATGAAAACGTCCCGCGCCCTCCACATGCCGCCGAGAAAAATTACGAACAGCGTGACTATATTGGCAAGACCGAGCTTTAACCCCGGAAATGCAAACGGCATGGGAATCTGCGCCTCGACTGTAAAAATAATTAATGCCAAAACCGCAAAAAGTGCGGTCAGGGAAAGCTTCTTAACACCACCTCTCACACGTCTACCTCGCAATGGCGTCCAAATCGGAATCCACACCCGTAATACGGATTTCAAGCCTGTTCGGCAGACAAATAATGGGAATAAAACTGCCGCTCGATATAAACCCTGTGTTTACACACATTTGGTCGGGGCAGTCCGCTTTTATTACCCCTATTTCCCCCTGCTTTACGAGAACTTCGTTTTTTCCGCCTGCCGTATATTCGGATAACACATACTCCTCATGGACGGCGGAAAGGTCGATGGCTCTGAGAAGCGTGCCGTTTTTATATATTTCGGCGATTGTTTTATCGCTTGATACTCTGCCCATAAAAAACCACACCGCGAGCGAACCCGCAAACAAAGCCGCAATTATGCAGTACAGAATAAAATTTCGTTTAGCTGTCGAATTCAATATTTATATCCTCCGAAAAGGTGAACCTCATGTCTTCTTCTATAAGAATATAACCGACGTCCGAAAGGATTTCGATTAAATCCCCACCTCCGACAAAAAGTGCGGTAGAGAGTGCGTCGGCGGTCATCGCGCTTTCTGTTATTATTGTCGCGGATATTGCACCGCTCTCAGAAGGATAACCCGTTTTTCTGTCAATAATATGGTGATAACGCTTGTTTTCGTATATGAAATATCGCTCATAATTACCCGATGTGACTACGGCTTGGTCGAAAATACGAAGTTTGGCGCAAATTTCCCCTGCCTCAAGCGGGTCAGCTAACCCAATAAGCCAGCCGCCGCCATCTTTATCGCCTATAGTGATTATATCCCCGCCCAAATTGAGTACTGCGTTTTTCGTACCGTTTTGGAGCAGTACTCTCTTCATCTCATCGGCGGCGTAGCCTTTAGCGAACGCACCGAGATTAATTTTCAAGCCGCTCTTTAAAAAGCGTACCGTCTGTTCATTTTCATTTAAGACTAAATACTCAAAACCGCTGTTCTCAAGGGCGGCGGCTATTTCATCGTCAGAGGGGATTCCCTGACCTCTTTCTATGCCTGCCTCCCATAGCTCAATGACGCCGCCTAAAGCAATATCAAACGCACCGCCTGTTAATTCTGAGTAAAAGAGTCCCTCTTTAAGAAGAAAAAATAACTCGTCCGAAATGAAAACATCGCCTTCATATGCGTTTTGGTTAACGTAATACAACTCGCTCTCGGACATTTTCGCGCTTGCTGTAGCTTCAATCTCATACAGACGCGCTAAAGCTTTTTCGATGACGAGATTCGCTTCTTTTTCTCTCATATCGTAGACACGAACTGAGACATCAGTACCGAGTGCGAAAACCGTGCGTTCCGCATAAACCTGCGTCCCGCCGCAACCCGATAACAATAATAAGGCAAATACAGCCGCATAAAATAAAAACTTGTTTTTCATACTTTTAATTCTACACTAAAATTAAAGAAATTTCAAGTAAATTATTTACAAAAAATCAAATAAATTTACTTTTATAAGAAATTAATTCATATTCACCCATTCTGCAATATCCCGAAGAACCTGTTCATCAACACTCGCTTTTATTTTATATTCATCAAAAATATCAGTAATACTCGTTATCGCCGAGGGCATAAAAAAGTGATTTAACCCCTCATATAACATAAAGACGACATTATCACGTCCGCTCAAAAGCTCCTGATACATTGCAAAATCCTTATCGGCGAAGACCTGCATATCGTTTTCTGCCTGCATAACTAAAAAAGGAGCGGTTATATCTTTTATATAATCCTCCGTAGGATTTTGAAGTAGGTCTTTAAAATAATACATAGACACGCCGCTCGCGTCAACCTCAGCCTTTGCCTCATCGTCGGGCATATTTAATATTGCCGCCTCCTGCTCCTCGACTATCCCGCTTTCAAATAGGGCTATTGTCTCCTCTAACTCTTTCCCTTCCATTGTTTCTAAAGCAAACAAAAGCTGTTGGTCTGCGATTACTTCAATCAAAGAACGCGGTGTACCCGCAAATAAAATCAGTCCCGCATAATCACCCCCCGAAGCGTGTATTCTCGGCGCAAGCGAGCCGCCTAAGCTGTGTCCGAGTATATATACCCTGTTTTCGTCTATGCGCGGGTCGGATTTTAAAATCCGTGTCGCCGATATTGCGTCTTCTATTGTTTCCTCCCACACCGTCAGCCCGCCGCCTAATTGTTGCATCATCGCCGCCCCGTGAGTGAGCGTCCGCTTGTCGTAGCGGATTACCGCTATGCCGTTTAATGACAGGTATTCCGCTATTTCCTTAAAGGGTGCGTTAGGATAACCGGGCAGTGCCGCAGGAACCCCATTCATGTCGGACGCTCCCGAACCATGCACCAATACTACTGCCGGGATTTTATCTGTGACATCGTCAGGTAGGGTCATAACCCCTTTAAGCGGATATTCGGTATTCTCGCCGATTATTACGGGAATTTCCGTAAAGCCGTCATTTTGAACGCTCTCCGTGTCTGAAGTTTCGGGTATGTCCGTAAAGTTGAAAAACAGACCTGCTACTAATCCATCCTGCGAAAAGACTATGCGCGTAACGATTCCCGTGTTTTCGTGAATAGAAATGACATTATAAATATCATATTCGTCGTGCGGAACCTTTTCTGTTGAACTAAAGTCTATTATTTCCCCCGCATCTTTTACCATGCCTTCCCAAGCGTTTCTTAGCCCCCGAACTCCGAGAGCTTTATTCATATCGGCATCAAAGCCCTCCGCCGCCACTGAATAATCGCCGTTTGAGAGTGCTAATACAAACTGCTCTGCACGCAGGTCGTGATTTTCCCATTCGATAACGATTGCGCCGTGTTCGCCTTCGGATTGATTATTCGCTCCGTTACCGGATTCATTTGCGCCTTTTGTACAACTTGACACAGCAAGTAATAACAACAATACAGACATTATAAATACGATAGTTTTCTTTGTTCTCATCTAATTGCTCCTTTTATGGTAAATACAGTTTACATTTTTATAATAACACAGTTCTTTTTCGTTGTCAATAGGTATTTTAAAATATCTGTAATCTCCGAAACCCGAAGAACCAAAAGATGATGCTGACGTATATAAATCTTAAAAACAAATCGAATATTTAAGCCGAAGCTGTAAATAATAAAGACAAAACTTTATTTTAAAACGGCGAGGATAAATAATGCAGGAAAACAAGTTAAATACAGTAGAGCCTGATGAAGAAGAAGAATCTGAGGCGGGCGTTGAAGAGCAGGCTAAGCAGATTTCAGATTGTGGTATTGTTCCGCTCAAAAATGCAGAATACTCCATTCATATTTTGACCGTTATCGGGCAGGTAGAGGGTCATTTTATACTTCCTCCTCAGAACAAAACCACAAAATACGAGCATGTAATCCCCGCTCTTGTCGCCATAGAGCAGGACTGCGATATAGAGGGATTATTAATCATATTAAATACCGTTGGCGGCGACGTCGAGGCGGGGCTTGCAATTGCCGAATTGATTTCCGGTATGTCTAAGCCCACTGTTTCAATCGTCGTAGGCGGCGGACATTCGATTGGCGTACCGCTCGCGGTGAGTGCGCGGCGAAGCTTTATTGTTCCCAGCGCGACCATGACCATCCATCCCGTTCGTATGAATGGGGTTATGCTCGGTATACCTCAAACCATGTCATATTTCGAGCGTATGCAGGAGAGAATTACCTGCTTTGTCACCCGCAACAGTAATATAAAAGCCGACCGCTTTAAAGAACTCATGATGAAAAAAGACGAGCTTGTTATGGACGTGGGTGCGGTACTCGATGGTGAAACCGCAGTGAGCGAGGGTATAATAGATAGTCTCGGCGGACTTTCTGAAGCTGTCGGTTGCCTCCATGCTCTTATAGATACAAAGAGGGCGGCTTCCGAGACGAAACCCAACGCCGCGGAGGAAGCTCAAAAATGATACTATATTCCGTAATAAGCGAATCAGATATTTTTTACACGCCTCCTTATATACAGCCTCAATGCGAGTGCAGGAAAGGGAATGACGCTGATGTCACTCCCTGTATAACAAATCCGGCAGAGCTTCTTAAAAAGTATTGCTCGAACGATAGTAATATAGCGCAAACCTATCCGTTATATACATTTTTTTCGGATATATAATTCTCTCTTTTATTCAATTAAATCATTATACCACTTAGTAGCCGCTATATACGAGTCGTTTACTAACTGTGAGTCTAACTTATTTTTTTCAATAAATCGGGATATATCATCCCAGTTTGCGTATTCGTAGTTTTCATAAAAGCGCAGTAAATCCGAATAAATTCCTTCATTCGTAAGCAAGGATTCACGAATCTCCTCCGAAACAGGAATTTCCTCCAAGAGTTCTGTCCTCGTCGTTTCAAAAGCGATATGCAAAAGCGAGAGCATACCGACCATGAAAACCTTTTTTGGCTCCTGCTGTATGTAAAAGTGCGGCGCTAACAGCTCTCCGAACCTCGCCCTTATCAGCGACATTCGCACAAGTTCCATCGGCTGCCCCTCGGCTATTCCCCGAAGAGCCAGTACCGCTATCCATTGTTTCAGGTTTTCTTCCCCCAAATATGCTACAGCCATAGATACCGTGGATACATTTCGCAGTCCTACCGCCGCCGAATTTAAAATACGAAGAAGCTTATATGTAAGCGCGACGTCGGCTGAGATAATTGTACTTATTTCGTTAAAGTCCATATAGTCGGTCGTGCTGGTGAGTTTTAATAAACGCAGATAATTAGCTTTCGTGGGACCTATGTCTTTCGTTTTTCTGGTCACCTCCGGTTCAAGCTTGCTGAAGAAAAAGCCCTGATAAAGACTGAAACCCGTGTTCTTAGCCCTCAGATAATCCTCTGCCGTTTCTACATCTGTCGCGATGAATCTTATATTCGGGTTTTCTCCTGTTATTTTCTTTTGCGCCGCGAGGTTTATCTTCTTCGTATTAAACTTACAAAAATCTGCGAGAGAAAGGATTTCTTTTACGGCATTTGCTTCACAGAGGTCGGTAAACGCTAATTTATAACCGTTTTTTCTTAATTGAAGATATGAGTCTATATTAGCTTTCGTGATATTTTCGGGAAGATTTACCTGCACTATAAATTTATCCCTTTGCAAGGTTTTTGATACAGTGGGACTCAACAACTGCGGCGAGTACGAAATAAAAAACCGCAGGTTGTTTTTTATATCGTCAAGTCCGAGTGCATCAAAGGTTCGGTTTACTCCGCTTAAATTTACGGTGTTTTCTTCGTCCTCTTCACCGCGTCCGCAGTCAACTAAGTCATAACCGAAAGTCTGTCGGGATGCGTAAAGTATAGGTTGTAAATTAATGAATAAATCTTTAAATTTTTGGGCTGTGTCATATTTATCCTCGAACAAACTTATCTGATTGCGTCCGTTCATTTTTGATTTATACATAGCAATATCGGCTTTCCGCAGAATCTCGGACAAGGTAAAGCCATGACGCGGAAAATAAGAAACTCCGATGCTGAGGGTACATGATACATCGATATTCGGCAAGGTATATGACGACAGCGCGGTAGATAAAAGCTCTTTATAGTGTTTTATCATTTTTTCTTCAGACCTGAAATCGTCGGGTGAACCTGAGAATAAAAGGACAAACTCGTCGCCGCCCAAGCGATATAAATGTCCCGCAAACGCACTGTTCGCCTGTAAGTGTTCTACAAGTCGGCGAAGGATTAAATCCCCGGCGTTATGACCGTAAGTATCATTTACCGCTTTAAAATTATCAAGGTCAAACAGAGCGATTATACCGCAAAGCATGTTATTCGCAATAATTTCCTCAAGCGCGGCAAAATCCTCCTGAAGTTTTCGCCTGTTGGGTATGCCCGTAAGCTGGTCTAAATACGCTAAAGCGTAAAGACGGCGGTTAATTTCTTTTTCTTTCGTAATATCACGAGTGAAAAAAACGATAGCAGGCTCGCCATCGAACCAGTGAACGGCTCTGTAGCTCGCCGCATATGAGCGTCCCGATTTGTCGGCAAGCTCAAATGAAGCAGTACTCGCTTTACTGCTTTTTCTCCCGTAAGGACAGTTGTCGCACAGATTTTGATATGTGCCGGCAAAGCTCGTTTTACAGACCTGAACCTCTTCTGAATCAGGAATTAAAGCGGATGCCGCCTTATTGGCGAAGATTACTTCACAGCCTCTTCCGCGTACAACAAAAGCGTTTAAGTCCGGCTGGTTCAAAATAGCGCCTAAAACGTCCTCGATTTGTCTGTCTTTTACATCTTTTTGCTTTTTAAAAAGCATAAATACACCCCATAACGTCTCTTTATACACGTACAGTATATCAATTTTTCTTGTTTTTGTCAAGGTTTTTTGCGATAACGCATAGTTTTTGTTTATTTGTTTACAAACACTGCTTTTTATGTTATAATAACATAATGAGAGGTGATTAATTATGATTTTATCCGCATTCGTATTCCCGCATCCGCCTATTGTCCTGCCCGAAATCGGAAAGGGCAGACAGACCGAAATTCAAAAAACAATCGATGCTTTTGAGGAGTGTGCAAAACAAATCGCACAGCAAGAGCCTGATACAATCGTGCTTGTAACGCCGCACAGCATAAGTTATGCCGATTATATTCATATCTCGCCGGATGCAGCGGCTGAAGGAGATTTAAGGCAGTTCGGAGCGGCTGATGTTTTTATGAGTGTCGATTACGATATCGAGCTTTCCGATGAAATTGAGAAATTTGCCGTTTTTTCCGGTATTTCTGCGGGGACACTCGGTCAAGAATCCCCACGATTAGACCACGGGGCAATTATTCCGCTTTGGTTTGTCAACAAGTATTATAAGAACTATAAGGTAGTACGAATCAGCATTTCGGGACTTTCGGTAGCTGAGCATTACAGATTCGGTAAGGTTATAGCAGAATCGGCAAAACATCTCGGCAAAAATGTTGTATTCATAGCGAGCGGTGATTTATCCCATAAGCTCCCCGAACCCGACGGCGTAAAATTAGATGCGGAAATTACCGGCTCGTTCGCTGACGGAGATTTCCTGCGGCTTTTGCAAATTCCGTATGAGCTTTGCCAAAAAGGTGCAGAATGTGGTCTGCGTGCGTTTATTATTATGGCGGGCGTACTCGATAAAACTGAAGTAACCGCAAAACTTCTGTCGTATGAGGGACCGTTCGGGGTCGGTTACGCAGTGGCTTCGTTTATTCCGTGCGGTACAAACAGCGAGCGTGATTTTCTCGCAAGATATGAGGTTTTAGAGAAAATCCGCATGGAAGAAGTAAAGTCAAATGAGAGTGATTATGTAAAAACAGCGCGGTTCTCTCTCGAACATTTTGTCAGAACGGGAAGAACCCCGTTACCTTCGGAGGTTGCAGAAGCTTTGCATATAACGAAAAGCAGGTGGAAAGAGCTTTTTTCGGAAAGAGCGGGCGTATTTGTCTGCATAAAAAAACGCGGAGAGCTTAGAGGTTGTATCGGCACAATCAGCCCCGTTTCCGAAAATATAGCAAAAGAGATTATACGAAACTCGGTGAATGCGGCTTCGGAAGACCCCCGCTTTGAGCCTGTGGACGCAGGAGAGCTTACCGAGCTTGTCTATACGGTTGACCTGCTTAAACCGCCTGAAAAAATTGAATCTGTTTCACAGCTTGACGTAAAGCGTTACGGAGTAATCGTCACAAGCGTTAATGGTAATAAACGCGGATTACTTCTGCCGAACCTCGACAGTATTGATACAGTACAACAACAGGTGAGTATAGCTAAACGTAAAGCGGGCATAAGCGACGATGAGGCTATTTTCTTAGAGCGATTTGAAGTTACGAGATACACATGAGAGTTAAGTGTCGGATTTGCCCTCATGGGTGTGAAATCGCCGAGGGCGAAGTCGGGTTTTGTAAAGCGCGGGGGAATATCGGCGGTAAAATAGCCTGTCTAAACTACGCAAAAGCGACCGCCTTAGCCCTTGACCCGATTGAAAAAAAGCCGTTATGTCATTTTCACCCCGGCAGTAAGATTCTGTCTGTCGGGAGTTTCGGCTGTAACATGAGGTGCGGCTTTTGTCAGAATCATCACATTTCCATGAGCGGTGAGCATGAGATAAGCAGTACCTTCATTTCCCCTTCGGATTTAGCGGATAAAGCATCGATGCTTGTCAGCGGCGGTAATATCGGCGTTGCATATACTTATAACGAACCTTTAATAGGTTTTGAATATATTTATGACTCCGCTAAAGCAGTACACGCTGTAGGGCTTATGAATGTCGTAGTGACTAATGGCTTTATTAACCGCGAACCTTTACTTGAGTTACTTCCCTGTGTCGATGCTTTTAATATCGACCTGAAGGGATTTAACGATAGTTTTTATAAGAAAATGCGGGGAGATTTACAAACGGTTAAAAATACGATAGAAACAGCGAGCGAGGTCTGTCATGTTGAAGTGAGTATGCTTATTGTACCCGGCGAAAACGACTCCGAGGAGGAAATGAGCTTTGCCGCGAAATGGCTGTCCTCAATAAATCGGGATATGCCGCTCCATATTTCGAGATATTTCCCCAACTATAAATACAGCCACATTCCGGCAACAGATGTTGATAAGATTTACAGGCTCGCGGAGATTTCAAGCAAGTATCTTAGCCATGTATACACAGGAAATATTTTTTGATACTAAAAAAGGGCGTCATGCTCTTTTTTCGCCTTTTACCAATTCCGCGTTTAAAGCGGTTTTTTTCTGAAATTTATCCTACACCTACATTAATCTATATTATTCTATAATTTTCATGAATATAATAAGAATATGCAATGAATAATTGCAAATGTAACAACACAAATCAACAAAAATAACCTTAAAGCAAGAAAAATCATGAATTTGCAACGATTTGTTGCAAATGTAACAACACAAAACAAGGAAAAACAAGTAAAATCAACAAAATTCAAGAAAAAATAAGGACAAAAAACAATACTTTTTTCGATAATTTTCTGTTATTATTAAGAAATAAGCTGTAGAACTAAATACATCTTATAGAATTTAAAACATTTTTGTAAACCCTTAGGGGTAGAAAGGAAACGTCATGACAGGAAATTTTAAAAAGGTATTGAGCTTTACCATTTGTTTTGCTATAATATTAAGTATAGCAACAACCGTACCGCTCAA
>Ga0099364_10007862_pt1 | contig 15120 bp, 13 predicted proteins | sample TergutTh196P3_FD_73070 | JGI IMG/M metagenome (GOLD analysis project Ga0099364, IMG submission 73070) | Microcerotermes parvus P3 segment gut microbial communities from Pointe-Noire, Republic of the Congo - Th196 P3 | ecosystem: Host-associated > Arthropoda: Insects > Digestive system > Gut ... | reverse complement strand
TCCGAGCCGTAATCCCCTCGAAATCCGCAGGGGATTGCGTCCTGAACTCGATTCAGGACCGCAATGACGGGAGGGGGTTGTGAGTAGTTACTAAACTTGAAAGGAACGAATCTATAATGACAGAGAGAAAATACCGCTTTGAAACCCTGCAGCTTCACGCGGGGCAGGTTCCCGACCCCACCACAAACTCAAGGGCGGTGCCCATTTATCAGACCACATCCTATGTGTTTGACGACACCCAGCACGCGGAGGATTTATTTGCGCTGAGAAAGCCGGGTAATATTTATACCCGCATAATGAACCCCACCAACGATGTATTCGAGCAGCGCATGGCGGCGCTGGAGGGCGGTATAGCCGCGCTTGCGCTGGCCAGCGGCTCTGCGGCCATCACTTACGCTATTATGAATCTGGCCGGCGCCGGGGACAATATCATCTCAGCCTCCACCTTATATGGCGGCACATATAATCTGTTTATGTCCACTTTGCCGCATTACGGCATAACGACTATTTTGGTCGATGGCGACGATGCGGGCAACTTTGAAAACGCGATCAACGATAAAACCAAGGCGCTATTTATCGAAACCATCGGCAACCCCAACGCCAATATCATAGATATTGAGGCGGTGGCGAAGATTGCCCACAAGCATGGCCTCCCGTTGCTGGTCGATAACACGTTCGCAACTCCCTATTTACTTCGCCCAATCGAGTACGGCGCCGATATCGTAATTCACTCCGCCACAAAATTCATCGGCGGCCACGGCAACTCCATCGGCGGCGTGATAGTTGACGGAGGGAATTTTGACTGGGGCAGCGGGAAATTCCCGGCATACACAACCCCGGAAAAAAGCTACCACGGACTTGTCTTTGCAAGAGACGTAGGCGCGGCGGCCTTCGTCACCCGCGCCCGGGTCACGCTGCTGCGGGATACCGGGGCATGCCTGAGCCCCTTCAACTCTTTCCTGCTTCTGCAAGGTCTGGAAACACTGTCCCTGCGTGTGCGGCAGCATGTTGAGAACACCGGGCGGATCGTGGAATACCTCACCCGCAGCGAATATGTCACCTATGTCAACTACCCTTCTTTGCCCGGAAATAAATACTATGATCTGGCGAAAAAGTACTTGCCGGACGGCGCCGGATCCATCTTTACCTTTGGCGTAAAAGGCGGCAAGGAAAAAGCCCGCAAATTCATAGACAATCTGGAGATTTTCTCCCAGCTTGCTAATGTCGCGGATTCCAAATCCCTGGCGATCCATTCCGCCAGCACAACCCACAGCCAACTGGACGCCGAAGGGCTGAAGCTGGCGGGCGTCGAGCAGGACGCCGTACGTTTCTCCATAGGCACCGAAAATGTTGAGGATTTGCTGGAGGATATCGGAGAGGCGTTTGCAAAAACCTATAAATAGATACAAACAGAAGGGATAGACGTCATGGCAGCAAGCAGCGCACTTATAGCAATGAGCGGAGGCGTTGACAGCTCTGTAGCCGCCCTGCTTGCGTTAAGCCGGGGATACGACTGTGCCGGGGGAATGATGAGGCTCTTTTCGAATGAAGACGTCGGCGAACCCGGTGAAAACACCTGCTGTTCATTAGAGGACGCCGAGGACGCCCGCGCTGTCGCCAACAAATTGGGAATCCCGTTTTACGTCTTCAACTTTGCCGAAATTTTTAATAAAGAGGTCGTACGCCCCTTTGTAAAGGCGTATCAAAACGGCGAAACTCCAAATCCCTGCATAGACTGCAACCGCCGGTTGAAATTTGACCGCTTTCTCAGGCGGGCAAAAGAACTGGATAAGGAATACATCGTCACCGGGCATTACGCGCGGATAGAATTTGATGCGGGAAGTGATCGGTATATTCTAAAAAAAGGCTCGGACTGCCTGAAAGACCAGAGCTATGTGCTGTATGCCATGACGCAGCCTCAACTCAAGCATACACTCTTCCCGCTGGGTGGGCTAAGCAAAACCCAAGTGCGCGAAATCGCGATGGAACACGGATTTATAAACGCGAAGAAGCAAGACAGCCAGGACATATGCTTTGTGAAAAACAGCGGCTACGCGGACTTTATCCGGCAGCATACAGGCACAGAGCCGGAGAAAGGCCGTTTTGTAGGCATTGACGGCGCTGATCTTGGCGGGCATATGGGAATTATCCACTATACCGTCGGCCAGCGGAAAGGGCTGGGCCTGTCCGCGCCGACGCCGCTATATGTTCGCTCGATTTGCCCGGAAAGCAACACTGTCGTCGTCGGCCCGGAGGACAGCCTGTATTCAAAGACGCTAATTGCGCGGGAAATCAACCTGATTCCCGTCGCCGGCATTACAGCGTCACTGAAGATAAGCGCACGCATAAGGTACAATCAGCGCGAGCAGCCGGCCACGGTATGGCAGCTTGACGATGATACTCTTCGCGTGGAGTTTGACAGCCCCCAACGGGCAATAACAAAAGGCCAGGCCGTCGTACTGTACGACGGCGACTCCGTCATAGGCGGCGGAACGATAACAACTGCAAAACTATAGTTGAAATGTGGTCGGGTATTGTGATATAGTGGTAAAAAATATCACTGAATGGAGAAAAATTATGAAATCAAGACCGGAAATAAAGGCTCTTGCAAAAGAGGCAATGTCGCAGCAGCGCGGCGCGTCAATTCTCACTCTGCTGGTAGTATGGCTGATAGCTACGGTAGGGGGTATTTTGGGCGGCATTCCGTTTTTAGGGGTAATAATCGTCTGGGGCACAGCCTTTTTCATTGATTTTCCGCTGATAGTCAACATGGAAGGCGTGTACATCAAGATCTACAACAGAATCGCAACCGGAGTAGGCGAAATTTTCTCAAACTTTTCCGTCAACTACTTGCGCAAGGTTGGCGGAATGTGCTGGATGACTCTTTTTATCTATCTTTGGTCCCTTCTGTTTGTTATCCCCGGAATTGTTAAGACGTTCGCGTATTCTATGACTCCCTATATCCTCGCTGACTGCCCGAACGTCGATGCAAAGCAGGCGCTTAAGCTTTCCATGCGCATGACAAACGGATACAAGGCCGAGTTGTTTATTATGTCATTGAGCTTTATCGGATGGTTATTGCTGTCAGCGCTGACGTTCGGTATTTTGTGGATCGTTTATGTTGGCCCGTATATGTACACAACTTGGGCAGGGTACTACTTAGAGCTGCGCGACAGGGCGCTCGCCTCGGGTACTGTCGAACAGTGGGAACTGGAATAAGTGAGGGCTAAAGGCGATGAAAAAAATCACGATGTTTATGATGGCTACATGCCCGCACTGCAAGGCGGCATTGCAATGGATGGACAAGCTGTATTCAGAAAACGGTGAGTATAAGTCTATAGAGATAGAAATGATAGATGAGCGCGTACATCCCGATATAGCCGAAAAGTATGATTATTACTATGTCCCCACCTATTACGTGGACGGCGAAAAGCTTCATGAGGGAACTGCAAGCCTGGAGAATGTAAGGCGCGTTTTTGACGCCGCCTGCAGTTGAGAAATCATGCTTGATCAAGGTATACTCGCCGCGTTGGCGGGAGAGTGCGGCTTTACTTATTCAGCGCCGCTGGATATCTCAACGCTTGAGTTTCTGCAGGAAGTGCGCGATATGTGCAATGCGAAACAATGCGACAGATATGATACATCCTGGTCCTGCCCGCCCGCATGCCAATCCCTTGAGGAAATGCGCGGCCGCGTCAAAAGCTATTCCTGCGGTTTTCTTGTGCAAACGGTCGGGGAGCTTGAGGACAGCTACGACTGGGAGGGCATAATGGAAGCGGGCGCGCGCCATAAGGCTAATTTCGGGCGGATGTGGGACGAGCTTGAAAAACAAAATACATCGCTACTCGCGATGGGCGCCGGCGCATGCAGCTTGTGCGAAAAATGCACATATCCGGACAAGCCCTGCCGTTTCCCGGAAAGGATGTCGGCCTCTATGGAGGCATGCGGGCTCTTTGTCAGCAAGGTCTGCACGGATAACAACCTAAAATACAACTACGGCCCGGACAAGATCGTGTTCACATCATGTTTTTTGTTGAAATAGGAAAGGTATGTTACTGATATTTGACCTTGACGGCACGCTTTTTCAGGCGAAGCCTGTTGTGCTGCTCGCTGTGCGGCGTCTGCTTTATCAGCTGGGCGTCCCCGAGCCGGATGAGAGCGCGATACTAAAAAACGCCGGACGCGGCGCAATAGATATGCTGATCGGCGTCCTGCCTGAAGGTATTGAGCCGGCCGCCGTCATGCCCGACTATTATAAGCAAATGCGCGCCGCGATACTTGAGCGCGGCGCACTTTTTGACGGCGTCAGGAATACTCTCGAGCAGCTCTACGAAGACGGGCATGAGCTTGTAATATGCTCAAACAGCCCCATGATCTACATCGCGCTTGTGCTGGAGCATACAGGGATAGCAGGGCTGTTCACAAATTATTACAGCACTGAGGGGTATAAATCTAAATCGGAGCTGGTGAGTAAGCTTATTAGGCCGGGCGTCCCTGCCGTAGTCATTGGCGACGCCCACGGCGACATATCGGCAGCTCACGAAAACGGCCTCCGGGCTATCGCGGCGGCTTACGGGTACGGAAACAAAGAAATGCTCAAGCCGGCGGATTTTTTTGCCCGCACTCCGGAGGAGATTGCGGATCGCGTACGGGATTATATTACAGATCCTCGTCGTCAGGAACGTATGTGACAGGCTCGGCAAAAAAGCTGTCCTGTGGGGCTACGCCGCTCACATACTGCATTTGCCGCCACTCTTCCTTTGTGACAAGCACCGCGCGCGGCTTCGAGCCTTCAAAAGGCCCTACGACGCCCATCTCCTCCATCTGGTCAACTATCCTCGCCGCCCGTGAGTATCCGAGCTTCAGCCGCCGCTGGAGCATAGATACTGAAGCCTGCCCGGTCTCAAAAATAACGTCCACAGCCTGCGGGAGCAGATCGTCATAATCATGCCCTTCCGATTCATCCTTGGTCTTTTCGCCCGAGGATTTTTCAGTTGCGGCCTTTTCGATCTCGCTCATGACCTCTTCTGAGTACTGTGTCTCTTCGCTCCTGTTAATATACTCTACAACTTTTTCACGCTCCGAGTCTGAGACCCATGTGCCTTGTATCCTCATGGGCTTTGAAGTGCCTATCGGCGCGTATAGCATATCGCCGTTGCCAACCAGCTTGTCCGCGTTCCCGCCCGCGTCAAGGATGATGCGCGATTCCAGCGCGCTGGAAACCTTTAGTGCGATGCGCGACGGAATATTAGCCTTCATCAGCCCGGTAATAACGTCGGCGCGCGGGCTTTGCGTCGCGATTATAAGATGTACGCCGGCGGCGCGGCCCATCTGAGCCACGCGGCAAATAGATTCTTCGACCTCTTTTGCCGCCATCATCATCAAATCCGCCAGCTCGTCAATTACCACCACTATCTGCGGCAGCGGATTATGTTCTTCAGACTTGTGGGAATTCTGGTTATACCCTTCTAAATCCCGCGAGTTTGTTTCCGCGAACAGCGCGTACCTCTTCATCATCTCCACAACCGCCCACTGTAAAGCCCCGGCCGCCTTCTTAACGTCGGTGACAACAGGCACAAGCAGGTGCGGGATGCTGTTATAGACTTTGAATTCGACCATCTTCGGATCTATCATAATAAAGCGCACATCCTCAGGCTTCGCTTTATAGAGTATGCTCAAAATTATTGAGTTCAGGCATACGGACTTGCCTGAGCCGGTAGTTCCCGCTACAAGCATGTGTGGGAGCTTTGATATGTTGCCGACTACGGAATCTCCGGATATATCCATGCCGATCGCAAAAGTCAGCTTAGATTTCGCGCGGGTAAATACCGGCGATTCTATAACGTCACGCAGGTAGACCTTGCTGATGTTCTTGTTTGGAACCTCAATCCCTACAGTCGAAATTTTATTTGGCATGGCGGCAATACGCACGCCGCTCGTCCCCAGCGAAAGCGCTATATCGTCGGCAAGGCTTGTCAGCTTGTTGAGCTTGACTCCCGCTTCCAGCTCCGCTTCATATCTGGTGACCGTCGGGCCGCGTGTCGCGTTTGAAACATTTACATTCACGCCAAAACTGCGGAAAGCCGACTCTAGGCGCTGCGAAGTCATACGAATCTCCTCGCTGCCGTCGTTTTTCGACCCCGGCTTACCGGCTGCAAGCAAATCGACCGGCGGGAACGTATATGACACGCCGGGTTCGGTAATTTCAGCAATAACGGAAATCGGCGCCTGGTTTTCTTTCGGCGCCTCCGCAATATCATCCTCAGCTTTACCTTCAGGCGGGGGCGGGACTATCTTTGGGCCGCCGCGCCTTTTTTCCATAAACGGGATGTCTAGCGGTATGTCCTCCATTTCCATTTCCATTTCCGCCTCAGAGTCAGGTTCTTCCTCCGCCGGCTGAATCCGGGCATCTTCATCGGCGTCGGGCGCATACTCTGAGATGACCTGATCGGGAGTCTTTACACCCGGTGAGGATTTGAATAAGCTTTCCTCAGGCGTTTTGGGAAAATGATCCTGCGAGCCATGCCCATCGTCAAGGGGTATGTCGAAGACCCTTTTTTGATTCCGACGCGCGGGCGGCGTGCGTTTTTCAGCAGTGCGATTACGTCCGGGTTCGGGTTCAGGCTCAGGGTCGTCTTGCGGGACATAATGACGGCGCTCGCGGTTTCTGTACGCGTCTGCCAGCCGGACAATTGACAAGTTAAACGCCGACATAAGCAAGAAAATCGCCATGCAGATGAACACGATCACCGCCCCGGTCATTCCGAACAGCCATGCAAAAAGCTCCGATAAAGCTCCGGCAACAGCGCCGCCGGCGCTCATCTCCCTCCCGGCGCTCCACAATTGCGGAAGCATGCCAAAAGAAAGCTCATATTCCGGCGTCTCGGCAATAAGATGTATCAGAGCCCCGGCGGCAATGGTCAGCAAAAGAGTACAAATGACTCGAAACAGCACCGGCCGCCCCCTGTGAAAGCAGAGGATTACGGCGCACAGCAGCAAAACCGGCGCAAGCGCAAAAAAACCGTATCCAAGCAATCCTTTTGCGATTCCAATGAAAAACCCTATGAAAACGCCCTCCGCATTGAAATATGCGATGAACGAAAACACAGAGAGTATAAAGAGGATGGCTGCCGTTATCTCGCGTCGCCGCGGATTTTTGTCCGCGCCCCGCGATGCTCGCGTGCGTTCACCCGAAGCGCTTTTCGCGGACGAAGACGAGCTTTTTCGGTTAGTCTGCGTACCCACTGTCAGTTCCTACTCCTTTACAATTCAGGTCTATTCCCCGACCACCAATGAAAGAATCATCGTCAACGCGCCCAACCCCCAGCAGTAATAAGCAAAATTCCCGAATCTGCCTTTTACGACCAGACGCCGAATTAACTGGATCGAAAAGAAACCGACGACCGCCGCGACGATAGCCCCGGCAAGATACACAAAAAAGAGCGAGAAGTCAACGCCGTCTCTGATCGCCATATACAATGTCAGGATCGTAGCTCCAATCACCGCGGGAATTGACAGCAAAAGTGAGAAACGTACGGCAAAGCTGCCGCTTAAGCCCCGGGCGAGTCCCACGGAGATAGTCGTGCCTGAACGTGAAAGCCCGGGGATGAGAGCGACGGCTTGGCATACGCCGATGATCAGCGCGTCCGCCAGCGTCATGGTTTTCTCGGTTTTGTTGCCTCTATTTATGTATCTGTCCGATACAAAAATCAGCCCGCCGGTAATGAGCAGCGCAAACCCGACAAAGCCGGGGAGGTAAAACAGCCGGTTGATGCTGCCAACAAAAAACACCGCTATCAGCATCGGAGCCGTTCCGATGATCACAAACACCGCCGTCCTGGCGGGAGGCGTGAGAACGGCAGGCTCGCCTGAATCTGTTTCGGATCTCTTGCGGAGAAAATCAAGCCCATCGGATATCATGGCTCGGATTTCGCTCCTGTAGACTATGAAGATCGAAACAAGCGTACCCATATGCAAAAGCACCTCAAGCAGCAAATGGCCGTCTTCAGCATAGTCCAGATTAAATAGGTTCTGCAATATGGAAAGGTGTCCTGAGCTTGAAATTGGAAGAAATTCAGTTACCCCCTGAACGATTCCGAGAAACAGGGACATTATTATCGTCATAACTTAAAACCCCCCATGCGGCCGGCGCCTTGCGTCAGCCAATTAGTAGCTGCGGCCAATGTCAACAGGTTAAGGCGTTTATTCATCGTTCCTTTGCAGGGGCGATTAGCAATCGCCCGTACCTCTGCACGGCATTACGTATCGGGCGATTAATAATCTCCCCTACACGAGAATCGTTAATCTGTTGACATTGAACTGAAAACTGAAAACTGAAAACTGAAAACTACTCAAACGAGTACTAGCTCCGCAAGCTCTTTTTCCGGATCCAACCGGGGAAAAACTTTTTCCCCTTTTTTGACGGCGGCGTTTTTTGGCAGTGCGCCGAAGGACAGTGCGCTGTCATATTCAGTCAGGGCGCCTGACGCTCCTAATTGGTCAAAAATCTTTGCGCACGAGTCCGGCATGAACGGCTGAAGCATGACCGTACAAATTCGGATCGCTTCCAGGAGATTATACATGATCGCCGCGAGCCGGGCCTGCCGGCTTGAATCCTTTGCCAGTATCCAGGGCGCCGTTTCGTCAATATACTTGTTTGCGCGGGAGGTAACTTTAAATACCTCCACAAGCGCGCTCTGGAACGCGAACCCATCCATGTGCTTTTCATATATGGCGTGCAAGCCTTCCGCCGCCGAGCGGAGCTGATCATCCTCCGGATCGGTCTCATGATCCTCCGGAAGCGTGCTGCCGAAGTATTTTTCAACCATCGAAACGGTACGCGACACAAGGTTGCCAAGGTCGTTTGCAAGGTCAGAATTAATCCGCGTAATAAGCAGCTCATTGGTAAAATTCCCATCGGAGCCGAACGGAAACTCGCGCAGCAGGAAAAAGCGCAGCGCGTCTACCCCATAGCGGCGAGCAAGTATAATGGGATCGCGTACATTGCCTTTTGATTTGCTCATTTTGTCGCCGTCGAACAGCAGCCAGCCGTGCCCAAACACCTTTTTCGGCGTTGGCACGTCCAGAGCCATAAGCATAGCGGGCCACAAAAGGGAATGCAAACGTACAATTTCTTTCCCGACGAAGTGGACGTCTGCGGGCCAGAATCGCAGATCATCGTATTTATCATTTTTAAAACCCATCGCCGTCAAGTAGTTAAACAGCGCGTCAACCCAGACGTATACTACGTGCCCGGGGTCGAAATCGACCGGAACGCCCCATGTAAACGAGGTGCGCGACACGCAGATGTCCTCAAGCCCCGGCTTTAGAAAGTTGTTTATCATTTCGTTGACCCGGGTGCGGGGTTCCAGAAAATCGGTTTCCATCATCTCCATTAGCCTGCCCGCATATTTAGACTGCCGGAAAAAGTACGCTTCCTCTTCCGCGTAATTAACCTCGCGGCCGCAGTCCGGGCATTTGCCGTCATTGAGCTGGCTGTCTGTCCAGAACGATTCGCACGGCGTACAGTACTGGCCCTTGTATGCGCCCTTATATATCTCGCCCCTGTCGTAAAGGGCTTTGAATACATTTTGAATGGACTTTACATGATAATCATCCGTAGTGCGGATAAAACGGTCATAGGATATGTTCATCAGCTTCCAAAGATCCAGTATGCCGCCCTTTCCCGTGACTATCTCATCTACGAAGGCTTTCGGCGTCACCCCCGCCGCCTTCGCGTTTTCCTCGATTTTCTGCCCGTGTTCGTCGGTACCCGTCAAAAACATGACGTCAAACCCGCGCATTCGCTTGTACCTTGCGACAGCGTCCGTCGCAACAGTACAATATGTATGTCCGATGTGCAGTTTGTCAGACGGGTAATAAATTGGCGTTGTGATGTAAAATGTTCCTTTTTCCACAAGATTTCCTCCTGCTGATTTTGGGTTAGCGGTTATTATACCATGTTTCGCGGTTCCGGTGCAACCGGGAGCGAAACGGCAGCGCAGGGCGAATTCATTTCGCGGTACAATTCACGGGTGACCGGGAAAGGCTGTTTTTTTCGTTCCGTCAAGCGAAACCAAGGACGGTGGAGCGTCGCGAATTGGCGCATGGATGCGCCATTGAGCGATAGGAACGCAAAAAATAGCCTTTCCCGGTTAGCCGTGAACAGCAACCATTTCGCCCGTCTGCGCGTTATATTATATCATTATTTTCAAAAATAATAAACACTTTTTATTAAACGGGAATCAAAGCTTTGTCCCGACTGTTAACGGTCACGCCTTGTGGGGGCTGATGCCCTCATCAGCCCGTTTCGTCCGAATATGCCTATCAAGCGGGACGATGAGGGCATCGTCCCCTACAACGGACTGTGGATTACAGAGCATTATTCGCGATTTATATACCCCCTTGTAACGTCCCGATTATCAGAGGGGCGTGTTTCGCGATGTAGTTTTTTTCACTTTTGGGGTATCAAAAAAATGTATATTCTGATATTATAATGGGGGTTATGTTGAAAATTATGTATAAAACAAGGAGGGCTTTTATGTACTGTGTTAAAAAGATTGCAGACGACCTGACATGGGTCGGAGCGAATGACAGGCGGCTGAGCATGTTTGAAGGAATCTATTCCGTGCCGTATGGCGTGGCGTATAATTCTTATCTCCTGACCGACGAGAAAACCGTATTGTTTGACACCGTCGATAACGCCGTGCGGCAGAGATTTCTTGAAAACGTTGCTTATGCTTTGGGGGGCAGGGCGCTTGATTATATTATCACGCAGCATATTGAGCCCGATCATTCCGCCGCGCTCAAAGAACTGACGCTTATCTATCCCGATGTAAAGATCGTCTGCACCGAAAAAACGCTGGGCTTTCTCGAACAATTCTTTGACTTTGACATACGCGCCCGCGCCCATATCGTTAAGGAAGGCGATATTCTGGACGCCGGAAGGCGTAAGCTCCAATTTATTGCGGCTCCTATGGTTCATTGGCCCGAAGTCATGGTCACATACGATTCCGTGGATAAGACCCTCTTTTCCGCAGACGCCTTTGGAAGCTTCGGCGCGCTCAACGGTGCAATATTTGCCGATGAGGTAGACTTCGACAAGGACTATTCAGACGAGGCAAGGCGATACTACTCGAATATTATCGGAAAATACGGGACTCAGGTCAGCGCGCTTATCAAAAAATTATCCGGACTCCCGGTAGAGATGATATGCCCGCTTCACGGCTTTGTCTGGCGCAAGAATCTAAGCGGGATAATATCAAAGTACACGCTTTGGAGCAGCTATGAGCCGGAAGAGGAAGGTGTTTTGATCGCCTATGCGTCCGTTTACGGCAATACTGAAAACGCCGCTGAAATACTTGCCTGCAAGCTGCGCGAAAGAGGGCTTAAGACAGCAATATTCGACGTTTCCGTCACACCCGCCTCCGAGATTATTTCCGCCTCGTTCAAATGGAGCCACATTGTACTTGCCTCCACAACATACAACGCGGGAATTTTCGTCACAATGGAGGCGCTGGTCAGTGACCTTGCCGCCCATAATATCCAAAACCGCACGGTCGCGGTAATCGAAAACGGCTCCTGGGCGCCAACCAGCGGCGAGCTTATACGCGAAAAACTGAGTAAATGCAAGAATATCAATTTTCTTCAGGCGCAGCTCAGTATTAAGTCAAGCCTCAAAGCCCCGCAGCTCGAAGAAATAGAAGCAATGGCCGACGCGATCGCCGCCTCATTTGCAAGTATAGAAGCGCCCGGCTCAAAATCCGGGCAAGACGTCTCGCTAAGCGGCGTTGACCCGGCTACGATGTTCAATCTCTCGTACGGCCTGTTTGTGCTGACAGCCAAAGACGGGAAAAAGGACAACGGCTGCATTATCAACACTGTCACCCAAATAACCTCAAATCCGAACCGGATATCCATAGCCGTCAACAAGACAGGCCATACTCACGACATGATACTGAAAACCGGCGGGTTCAATGTCTCCATTCTATCAGAGAGCGCGCCCTTCCGCTTTTTTGAGCAGTTTGGATTTCAAAGCGGGAAAAATACCGACAAGTTCGCTGAATGTACGTACAGCGAACGGACGGCAAACGGAATCCGTTATATTCCCGAACATACAAACGGCGTGATTTCCGCAAAAGTCGCGGAAAGCTTCGATTACGGCACCCATACGCTGTTTATAGCAGACGTTGTGCAGGCATCCATTCTCTCCGGTGAAAAGAGCTTGACATATCAATACTATTTCGATAACATTAAGCCAAAGCCACAACCCCGGAAAGAGGAAAAGGCGGGATTTGTCTGTAAAATATGCGGCTATGTATATGAAGGCGAACCATTGCCGGATGACTTCATTTGCCCTCTGTGCAAGCACGGCGCGGAAGATTTTGAAAGGAGATAGATTAATGGAATACACATGCGTATGCGGCTATGTCTATAATGAGTCCGCGGGAGACCCGGACAACGACATAGCGCCCGGAACAAAATGGGAAGACTTGCCCGAAGATTTTGTATGCCCTGTCTGCGGCCTGGGAAAAGACTCGTTTGAGTAAAAAGCGCAAAGATTTATAAAAACGGTAACTACTCAAAACCCCTCCCGTCATTGCGGGCTTGACCCGCAATCCCCTGCGGATTTCAAGGGGATTGCGGCTCGGAGGCCGCAATGACGAGACTTGGAAGGTTTCAGCAGTGGGGTACTGAGCAGTTACTAAAAATGAAATTATCAAGCTCCCGGAAGCATCTTCTGGTTACTGGTCAGACCTGCCTGAATGGGGCTGTTTTTTGTATTCCGTGGCGCGGAGCAAGGATGCGGAGCGCCGCGAATAGGCGCAGGATGCGCCTTTGAGCGACAGGAATCCGTCAATCGAATATCAGCAGGATAGAAAACGGTAATTGCAGCCCGACTATCGCCACCTTACAGCAGATTGCTGACGGCGTAGGAAAAACGCTATATATCGAATTTAGGCAAGCAGTTTCACTTGGTTCCGGTGCGCCAAGCGTGGATAGTGCAATCGCATCGCTTACATGCTTTTCGCGCTGGAGTTTAGTTGTGCCTTGCACGGAATAGTATTTTGCAATTTACTTCATATTGCATATTTACTGAGTCATAACATTATTGTGGCTTAAGCCCGATGAAAGCGAATCGAAAACAACACGAGAACTGACCACTGAGTTGATGGGTGGAAAATGCGAAATAGGAATTGTCAAATAACAATGAAATCAAAACTAATACGTATGATGAAAGCGACTACGCTGCTCACTGTAGCCGCCGCCATAGCCCTTACGGCCACGCTGAGTTCCTGTGATGCGCCGGTATCGCAAGGGAGCGGCACTCGAAGCGGCCAAGCCGGACAAGCGGGTCGTTCCGCGCGCGCTGCCCTTGTCGAAGACCTTAGCGGCACGGTTGACGCTTTTAGCAACGATGTGGAAATGGCGGCATTTCAGGGGATGGCGCTTGTTCGGGAAGACATTCTTTCCACCGGGATCGAATCTTGGGCGAGCCTTGAGATGGCCCCGGAGCGGTTCGCGCTAGTGGGCGAGTCGTCGGAAGTCATGGTTACGAGTCTCATTGACGGCACAGCGGAAAACACCGTTTTCTACATGAACAAGGGGACGCTGTGGGTGGGCGTAAAAGACAGGCTCAGCCCCGGCGAAACCATCATTGTGCAAACGCCGTCGGTGGCGCTGTCCGTTCGCGGCACGGCGTTTTCCGTAGCGATGAGAGATGTCGTGACGGAAATAAACGTGTTCAGCAGCGAAGTAGAAGTGCGCACGCAGGACATGTCCGGCGAGCCGATTTACGACGAGGAAGGGGAACAGGTAGACATCAGCCTCGCTGCGGGGCAGTCTGCCAAAATTACGGTTTCGGGTGGCATCGTTACCGGCGTAGAAATCTCGGAGCGGGCAAGCGTAAACGCCCCGCAGGATGTGCGGGACAAGCTCAATGCCCTGATGCCGGGGACGTTCCTGGATTCAAGCGGTGGAGAGGACGCGGCAGCAGATGTTCCGTTGCCAGGAGATGCCGATGATGAAAGCGGGAATGCTTCAGATACCGAAGATGCCCCGATAGTTGTATCATCCGATAATCCCATTACCGTGACTGGATTTGTAGATTTCGTGATGAGTGTATTTCCTGACAAATGGAATGAATATGCAAGAACGTATGAAAGGCATGACCTTATAGACTGGCTAACCATAAGAAAAGATATCGTAATTGTTTTTGATTCGCCTTTATATGTGACAATAGATGACGAGGCAGTATTATTAAGCGGCGCTTCTTTAGCATATTGGCACTGGGGTGAAGAATATTTTGATGATTTTGAAGCTTTTATTGAAAATTTTGAGCGAAGAAGAGTTTCAATAACAGGGCGGTTCAGATACGACGAAATGTATCAACAAGAACTCAACGGGCCATATAGGCTTTCCGAAGTGTTTAACAACCCCAATCAGCCAGGGAATTTATATGTTTTTAGTCCTTTTGGCGGTTATTTACTTGAGCCAGACGACATACAATTCGATTGAATGACCGACTCCCGAAAAATTGTACCAAGTTTAACCTCGTGCTGAGGAATTTGAATATATTATTCTCGAAGCCAGGGAACGAGGAATTATCCGATTTCAAGGTAATTTCAATCGGCATAGGTCGCAGGGGCAAGACGCGCGCCATATTTATTTCTTGACTTTGATGAAGTTGGAATTATGGTTTTGCTTATGTCGGAGCAATATTGGCACCGATTGACTTTGGAAAAATTGACTTGATAAGAGTATTTTGTGTTCTTTTGTTCGATAACGGCACATGCGGTAATAATCGAGCAGAAGTTGTAAAGAATCAAGCGAGCCCAGATTTCCTGGCTGATAAGCTCTCTGCCTGATGAGAAGTTCATGCAGTTATCCTCCTTGTAATTGAAGTGGGCATACGTTTTCAATTACAAGGGCCGCTTTTGATAACGAATGTCATCAAAAGCGGCCGCACAAAATTCCAAGATTGTCAAGCGTTTTTTTCGATATTTTTTAGTTTTTTAGTAACTGCTCAGAACCCCCTCCCGTCATTGCGGGATTGACCCGCAATCCCCTGCGGATTATAAGGGGATTGCGGCTCGGAGTCCGCAATGACGAGGCTTGGAA
>Ga0099364_10007861_pt1 | contig 15122 bp, 12 predicted proteins | sample TergutTh196P3_FD_73070 | JGI IMG/M metagenome (GOLD analysis project Ga0099364, IMG submission 73070) | Microcerotermes parvus P3 segment gut microbial communities from Pointe-Noire, Republic of the Congo - Th196 P3 | ecosystem: Host-associated > Arthropoda: Insects > Digestive system > Gut ... | reverse complement strand
CAATACATCAATCCTGACATCCCAATCAGTTAAGTCAACATCATTTTGAATTGGCATCTGTGTGAGTTCAATTAAAAATTCAAGGAACTGCACACCTGCCTCAACACGATCTACTTTGTTTAATAAGACATTATATAAATACTCGTGATATGATGCAAAAATATTTATAATTAGTTCGGGATATTCATTAAACTTAGCTTCTTCAAATTGAAAAGTAGGGGTACTAAACCTACCCAGAATTGTTTCTGCCGATTCTTTTTCGTCACTGCTCAATTCATCAAGAGGTATGCTCTGAAGTAGGTATAATGTTTCGTTTAGATTTCCGTGCATGGCTTGGTTTATAGCCATATTAAACACCTCTCTAGGTGGTTGTGGGGTTACATAGTTTTTTGTGCAACTCATTGCGATTACACAGCTAATGAGTAATACGAGATTTACAAAAATAATCTGAAGTTTTTTAAACTGTAACATTTCCGTTAAATTCTCCTTATATGTTTCTTTATTCAGGTCTTTTCAAAATTTTAAAAAGTCCTCTCGTTTGTAAAGTAACACAAATGCTAAAAAGGTTACAAAGAAAATTCATAAAATTACCCTTTTTTTATTTTTAAGAGACGATTTTTTATAAAGACACTTTTTTTGTCAATTGCTTTCTATACAGCTTTACATTGTTTTAATCTTTTTTCATCATGGTTTACTTTCAAATTTATTCAACCTGTAGTTTACGTCAATGTTCCGTAATATTTTATTTGACATAAGTCATATTGAATCTAATTCGCTATATACTCGACAGTGTGGATTTTATATTTTCCATTTAAGTTCATTATCAGAAAATTTCCTCAATAAACAAATCAAAGCCTTTATATTTTTTTCTTCTGGACTCTCAAGATAGTCTGACAAGCATTGATTTAAAACTTTTTTGAGATTGAGTTTTAGCTGATAATTCAATTCTTGGGTTTCTTTCTTTTTCTTTTTCCATTTCCCTTCATGAATCCACCTAACAATTTTCCAATCACCTACACCAGTTATTTTGGCACAATCTGATGTGCCAAAGTCCAGTTCGACATAAAGCCTCTCACAAAATAGTTTTTGCTGTTTTTTATCTTGTATATCTGGCAAAGCAAGATCAATGTCTGTAAGTGAATTGCCATAATGCTTTTGTTCATCAGAAACTAATTCCATATTTTTTGTTTTTGTGGTTTGTTTAGCTGTTTTTTGTTTACGATTTACATTCCGTTTACTTTTTTGGTTTGACTTTTGTAAGGAATCATTTTGCCTTACTTGTTTCCGTAACTCTTTTATGAATGCCTTTTCTAATGATTCAAGGTTTTGCACAGCATTATATTTATTTTTATTATAAATATAAACTATGAGTTCGCTATTTTTCCCAATTTTCTTTATATAGTTTTCATCTGCTAATCTTTTCAGACTTTTCTTTACTGCAGAATAATAGATACCAAGCTCTTGTTCTAATTGCTTGGATGTGAAAGGTCTGGACGTATAGCTAACATACTTTCTAATGATTTCTAAGTAGGTCATTTTACCTCCACTGTAGTTAGGATATCTTTGATTTCATCGAACCTAATCTCTTTTATCTTCAGTCTTTTGCTAATTTTTTCTATAGCATCTATAAATTTGCTCAAAATACGCATTGTACCATTGCATCTGCTGTGTAGGAACTTTATAATTTCATCATCTAACTTTACTTCGCACACTCCTTGCAGTATTTTTTCTGTATCTTCATATCTGAGCCCTTGGAACTCAAAATATCCGCCAAATCTATCATGATAAAAGGGTTGTAGTTTTAGCAATTTTGATTTTGTCTCTTGCATGCCGACAAGCACGAATGTAGCAAGAGATTGGTCGCTCCAGTCTCGTATTGTTGCAAGAATAGATTTGTTCTGGAAGGCATAGTCAACCTCATCAATTATTAAAACGATGTCTGGTTTGCTTTGCAAGATGTCTAAAACTTGTTGATATAAGTCGTTCTTATTTCCTTTTGTTACTAAAAAGGGCATATTGTTTTGGAGCAGTTTTGATAGCAGTCCACTTATAAAATTTTTCGTAGTCATATTTACCTCAAGTCGAAAATAAATATAGTCGTTATCAAAAGCTGTTTTCCATGCCCAGCGGGTCTTCCCAAGACCTGGCTTGCCATAAAACAAGCCGAGTCCAACTACTTCTGTTCTTGTGCGTTCAAGTAGGTTTTTTAGTGCGCGATTTGCATTCTTTACATTTTCGATTTCAATTAGTTGATGAGTTTTCATTGGTTACCTTCCTTATAATTTATATTTAATTTGTGGTTGTTTTTCATCAAAACATCCCTTCCAAGTCCTTTTTCAGACTCTCTCTGAGTTCTCTTTCTTTTTCTGTTATTTCTGAATCTCCTGTTCCCGAGTCTTGATTTTCAATGGCAAGGTTGTCGTTGACACTATCATCAGTCTCTTCACAGTCTCCTGCAATAGCATCCAGAGCATCATCAAAATTCAGGTATTTAACCTCATCTGTTTCTTTAGAATTTGACAAAGGTAATAATTCCTTACTGACGGTCTTCAGCATCTTCTCTACTTTCATAGCTAAAGACCGCTAAATAGTTTGAGAAAATACGAATTAAAGTTTGAGATTTTTAAAGATTTTTGAGGATTCTACTTGTAGCCTAGATTTATGTTGACAAAAAAAGCCACTTTATTTATTTTGACCAAAAATAAAAGCTAACAATACAAGAGGTATTTTATTATGAGATTAGTGATGTTCTTTCATTTTGATGGGAACCGCCGTGAAGCAGTAGAATTTTATGCTAAAGATTTTATGACTGAGGTAAGAAATTTGATGACATATGGTGAATCACCTGCTACCCCAAACAACCCAATTGCAGATAGTGATAAAAACAGGGTGGTATATGCAGGGATATTTTTAGACAATATGACAGCAATGATTTCTGATGTGCCTACATGTAGTAGTTTCATACCAGGCACCAATATCAGCCTCATTATCAGAATAAATAATGAAGCGGAGTTAAAATAGTGAATTGTAGCTATCATAATAAAATAATATATTTTTTGCAAGAAAGTACCGAGGAGATAATCGGGAAAATTATACAGACTCATGAATTTGATTCTACTTTATTACAAAATAAATCTTGGGAGCAACAGATTTTCATACTAAAAAATTCTCTGGTGGATTTTGAAGGTGAAATATTTTTTGAGTTTTCAATTCCCCGAATGGGGAAAAGGATTGATGCTCTACTCGTTATAAATAATGTGGTCTTTATAATTGAGTTCAAAGTAGGAGAAAATAACTATCAGAGTCATTATATAGAACAAGTTTGGGATTACGCACTTTATTTAAAAAATTTCCATAAAAGTAGTCATGATGTCGTATTGATTCCAATTTTAATAGCAACTGAAGCTAAAAAATCATATACAGAGGTAGTTCTGACTTCGCATATGGATAAACTTACAATACCTGTAAAGATTGGTAGTAATGAACTAAAAAATGTTATACATAACTCACTACTTATCTTTTGTGATGAGTTAACAATAAATGTAGAAGATTACATAAATAGTGGTTACACGCCAACACCAACTATTATCGAAGCAGCGATATCACTATATAATACTCATAATGTCCAAAATATAACTCGAAGTGATGCGAGTGCAAAAAACCTTACTATTACAACTAATCAAATTTCTCATTTAATTGATCTAGCAAAAAATAAACACAAGAAACTTATTTGTTTTATAACAGGAGTTCCCGGAGCAGGTAAAACACTTGTGGGGTTAAATGTTGCTACATCACATCTTGAGAAGGATCATGGTAGCACAAGTGTATATTTGTCAGGTAATGCTCCTTTGGTTGCTATTTTACAAGAAGCATTAGCAAGAGACAAAAAAGCAAGTGAGATGTCAAAAGGAAATAAAATAACAAAACAAGCAACTAAGAGAGAAGTAAAATCATTTATACAAATAATTCATCACTATAGAGATGAATATTTAAAAAGTAAAGAAGCTCCGTATGATCATGTTGCAATTTTTGACGAAGCCCAAAGAGCTTGGAACAAAGAACAGACCATAAAATTTATGAAACAGAAAAAAGGTATTGTCGATTTTAATTACTCAGAACCTGAATTTTTGATTTCATGTTTAGATAGACATAAAGATTGGGCAGTGATTGTTTGTCTGGTTGGTGGTGGACAAGAGATTAACATCGGAGAAGCTGGAATCACAGAATGGTTTGAAGCGATAAATAGATCGTTCCCTAAATGGGAAGTCCATATTTCTCCAAACCTTACTGAAAGTGAATATGAAGCTAGTGAAATAATAATGTGTCTGAATAATAAAGGTAGAGTATTTTTTAACGATAATTTACATTTATCCGTGTCAATGCGTTCATTCAGAGCGGAGACTCTGTCAGTATTTGTTAAAAATCTATTGGATATTGATATTGAAAAAGCGCAAGAGCATTATCAAAATATTGCTAAAAAATATCCACTTGTTTTAACTCGTGATTTACAAAAAGCAAAGCAATGGATTAAAGAAAAAGCAAGAGGGAGCGAAAGATATGGCATCATTGTGTCATCAAAAGCCCAACGTTTAAGACCATTGGGAATTGATATCACATATCAGTTGCAGATGGACCCTATAAAATGGTTTTTAAATGAAAAAAACGACACACGCTCTTCATTTTTCTTAGAGGATGTAGCAACTGAATATAAAGTGCAAGGCCTAGAATTAGACTGGAGTATCGTTGTTTGGGATTGTGATTTCCGTTATTTTCCCAGTGGTTGGCAATCGTTTTCTTTCGTGGGAAATAAATGGCAAAATATACTAAAACTAGAACGTAAAAAATATCTTTTAAATGCATATCGCGTTTTACTAACACGTGCAAGACAGGGAATGGTAATTGTAGTCCCTGAAGGTGACGAAGAGGATCATACTCGAAAAAAAGAGCATTATGATTCGACATTTTATTATTTGAAAAGTATAGGGATAAAAACCATTTGATGTCCTTATGGAGTTAGAGCCAATAGATTTGAAATTACTCTAAATACGATAGCAAACAATCTGCTAATATTTTTGCTAGTAATGGTGGCACAGCATTTCCAACTTGTTGATATTGTGAGTCTTTCGTGCCACAAAAAATAAAACTATCAGGAAATGTTTGTAATCTGGCTGCTTCTCGAATACTTATAGCACGATTTTTTACAGGATGTATCCACATTGATTTTCTAACATTAACTACAGTTCCTGATGGTTCGTTATATTTTAAACGTTGATAAATAGTTTTTTGCGTTCTCTGTGTATCTGAATATGTTGTTTTAAACTCTGGTGGTAAACTATGAAAATTCCCGCCTTGTTGAATTTTGTTAAATCTCTCAAGTGCAATTTCTCTAGTATCAGTTGAAACGTGATTATATAGAATATTTGAATCACGGAGAGATTTCCCAAAATTACTAATGTTTTCTGTTGTACGAAAGATATAACTTCCTTTATTTCCATCAATAACATCAACGCTGGGATTTATGCCTTCTAAATCCTTTATAGCATCTTCAACAGTTCTATATTCACTTTCTTGGTAAGTCTCTTCTGGTAAAATGACTTTATCGGTTTTATACTTTTTTACCCCAATAATTACGAACCGCATACGTTTTTGTGGAACACCAAAAGCAACAGAGGACAATATGCCTTTACCTAAGGCGTATCCATTGTCATATGTTCCTAAAATTTTTTCGATATAGTCAATTACTGCTATTGTCTCTACTTCTGCTATCAGTCCTTGTTTTAAGGTATATTTTTTAACTAGAATCTTATTAATTAATAATTCTTTAGATTTACTAAGCATTCTTTGATACATTATTGCTGGTTTTATTTTGTTACATAACTCTTGTAGAGAGCTTGTATCATTTGAATAGAAATGCTTTAAACTATTACCTACAATTTGGTTTTGAAAAAGTATTATTTCTTCATTGCTAGAATATGATAACAGTTTTTCAGCTAGCAATAATAGTTTTTTTTTATTTCTCTGTAAAGTATTTTGTAATTTGGTCATATTATTTAAATATCTATAAACATTGTTTAAAAGGAGGTAATCTTTTTCATCCCAAAGATATCGCTCAATCTGTTCTTTGTTTGAGACTATTTCAATAATACCATCGAATAGTAAACTATCTTCTAATAATAGTATGTCGTCTGCTCGGACATCAATATTATAGGATTGGATCATTTCAGACTCATCTTCCTCAACATAAAAACTATGGATGTCGGATTTTAACATGCCTACATTTTCCATAACAAACGCTAAAGGTTGCAAGTGAAGTACCGCTTTAACGAATTTTTTTATTAGGTAATTATTATGACAAATTACATGGTTTTTCTGCCGATTCACATTTGAAAAACCCTGACAAGGGGGACCTCCAATTACAACATCAATTTTACCAATTTTTTCGTTTACTTTGTCCAAAAAAATATCATCAATATCATCATAGATAAAAGCACTCTGGTGATTTTTCTTATAAGTTTTTTGTGCATGAAGATTGCTTTCAAATGCGGCTTTTAAACAAAACTTGCCAGTTTGAAGGAAACCGTAACTAAGCCCACCAGCTCCTGCGAACAAGTCCACAGTATTATATTTTTTTTGAGATTTAGGACTCATAATTTAAAACCCTCTTCTTCCAATCGACTCAAAACAATCATTAGTTTTTTACATTGTACCAGAGTCGGTGTTTTCTTAGGTATTTGACAAGCTGTCTTCATTGCAACAAATTCATCTGATGTAATCAATCGTTTTTCCGTCGCAAATGTTAGTGCATTCTGCCATTGTTTGGCTGATATATTGATAATATTAGTCAATGTTTCTGTTCCCGAATTTATTTTTTGCTCATTTTTAGCTTCTTGATCTGCTTTTAATAAATCTACTTGCCAAATTAAACAAGGCTCTATATCCGATGACAATGAATAATTTATATTTTTGACACTAGTCCAACATCCTTCTCTTTTACACCATTGAGTGACATTTTCAACACCTCTACTTGAATCAGTAAGTTTCCTATAAACTAATTCTGAAATATCTATCAAAGCCTTAGCTATAGGTTCAGAAACAATTTGATATGTCCAAAGACACATCAGGTCTAACTCCATATTTGGAAATTGTTTTTGTATTTGATGATGTAAAAATGCTATAGAATAAGTTACAATATTTGCACGATACCCTTGTGAGTACCAAACTTGTCGTGGAACCATAAGTTCTGTATGTTTAAATAATATTGAAAGAGCAATACTTTCTTGAAAATATTTTTCGTTAAAAGCTACAGCGTCTTTTGTAGAATCCCATTCATTATTAATTGCTTTGGCAAATTCAATAAAATTTGTTTGTGCCCCTTGACTAACAATATGTGGTAAACCTTTCCATGTATTTCGAACTTTTGCTAGATCTGTTTTAGTAATGAGCTGTTTTTTAGGGTTTTGAAGCAAGAATTTATTTTTTTCACTAGATGTCATCCTTAACTGTTTTTGTAGATATTGCCCTCTTGCACGTTCATAAAACCATCTGGTATCACATTGTGACCCGCCAACTGCCCTTGCCCATAATTTTTGAGAAAACCCTTCCATTCTAATATGAAAAGGATGTGTAGAAAAGAAATCCGCATCACTGACTTTATTTTGACTATTGGAAGAACGTGAAATGTCTTGAATTAGCCCTATTGCTTCATCGTCTTCTAGTGTCTTATTAATAACAGTTAATTTCATCTGGACAAAAATATTCTTTATGTCAGCTTTATCTTTGTGTCGTGCATTCGATAGAGAAGCTGTTGTTTGTCCCCCGTTAATTATTTGAAAATCCTTCGCAAAAATAATGAACTGTCCTTGTTTTGTGGTTTCCAAACGAATGTCCATTGCCGTAGCAGATATTCCGTTATTATATGCAAAAAATCTATCAGGGTTATTTATGATAGTAGTTCTTATTTTCTTGTTAACAGCGACTTTAGTAGATAGGAAGGAACGGACATTACCCTCTAACAACCTACTACCATATTTATCATAGATATTTGCCAAAAGTTCGCCTGGTACAATACATAGATAATTCTTAAAATCACTTGATGTAGTTTCGCTTGCTTCTAAACAAGAAATCCCATATTGAGTGTATTCTTTAAAATTTATTTCAATAATTTGCCTTCCTGTATCAGAACTACATACTTTGAATAAACGTTCCATATCCCAAATCTGGCATTCCGTAGGAACATCATTGATTGCAGATGATTCAAGTCTTGTAATAGATGCACTAATACTTGATGTAGTAAAAATCAGAAGCTGATATTTACGGACTTCTTTTCTTTTCTCACGTAACAAATCCACTAAATCAAAACATGATCTACTCATTTCAATTTCTTTATATAACAAAGTATTTAATGATTGTTCTATGAAGTGTTTTAATTTATCTGTCAAAGCTTTAGCTTGTATTTTGTTTAAAGTTAGTTCTTTTTCATAAGCATTATAATCTGCAATAACTAAACTCATTGTTTTATCTAATTCGTTGTATGAATATCCATCTACTCTTACTCTTCTACCATGCTTGCCTTTGCCTTCAAAATATGATGTATTAAAACTTGCTAGAAAATCAGCTTCTAATAAATATTGAGCAAAAGCATTCACAAATGTAGCAGAAGATCCTTCACCTGTCAAAACAGCTTCTGCTTTTATTTCCTGTAAAAAGTCTTCTTTAAATTCTTTAATATCCATATGTTACCTTACCAACCAATTTTCTATAGAGGGGATATCTAACTCATAATGTAATGAGATAACCTGTATTGGAACATTGTTTTTGCTGATTTTTGGGAACGATTCATTTACCTTATATCTGTGAGAACCTGAAAAATAATACTTTTGAACGGAATACTCTTGTAAATCAATATACCCACAAGTATCAAGTTTAGCTTGAAATAGTTCAAGAGCCTTTGTCTCTTTCAATAAAAAATCTTTTATTTGTAAAACAACATCATTAAGAGATATAGCACCTGATTTTTCAGGAGCAGTTTTATCGATTCTCATAATAACAAGCTCACCTTCTGGGTCGCTATCAAGCTGTTCTAATGAAGATATTTTTACACTTGATGTAGATACGCCTATACTCTTTATTTCATACCATGTATCTGGAAAAATAAAATCCTGATCAGCACCCTCAACACCTACCCAGCTTTGCAGTATCGACATAGCATCTTTGCATTCTTTAAGTTTCTCATATAAAAATAGTAGTTCTCCTAGTAAACCTTTACGTCTCGCATCGTCCATCAAACTATTTTTTTGATTTTCTAATAATCGGATCCATTGTTTATATCTTTTAATAACCAAAGCAAGTGCTTCTTTTTCATTGAAACTAGTTCTTGAATATTCAATAATGTCACTACAGAAAATTGAAAACACGCTTTCCTGTTCACTACGAAGAAGTTCAAATGATAAAGTCCAACGATTATCAGATTCTCTTTTTCTGCGATATACAGACATTGACTTTGATGAGTCGACTGTATCAATTTCTGTATGACAGACAAGAAGCAAAGTTTTTTGGTTAATCGATTGAAATCCAATATGCCATTCTAAAGGATGTTGCGTATCTATTTGTAAAAATCCTCCATCCTTGTATTTTATACTATCCCACCGTTTTTGAAGTAATTCTGGTGATGTTTTCATTCCTCAACCTCTTCGTTGAAATCACAATAATTTTGCCATTCAACTTGATTCACTACATAGTTGGCGGTTTTTTGAGCTTGTCCCATACTTGGAAATCCAGCACCTAAAGCAAAAAGATATTCTGGAATAATATAGCCTTTATCTATCATTGTTCGTTTATTCCCGTATTTATCCTTACTGTCCCTGTCAACAGCTATCACATGTAGAAATAGTATTGGAGCACGATTTTCTATAAGATATGCACTATCTGGAATACTACTAGCTTTGGGATTGTTAGCTCTAAAAATTTCTTCTGCTTGAATCTTTTCTTCCTTAGTTAAGCCGATAGATGTGGCTCCACCAGAACCGACACGTACTTTCGTTCCACTTATACTAATCTGCTCTTTTGTAGCTAAGATTGTTCTTCTTTCTGGTTTCATAGGTAATGGATTTTCACCACTATATAATTCTGTATAGTATGTTGGTGCTGATCCTTCAACCAATACCACATCCCAGTCCATTTCATTCATATTGTCTCTAACGAAATCTGCTATAGCTTCTCCTTGAAATGACCAATGCCATGGGTGGGTTGTAAAATTTCTTAATAACTGTTCAATTTCGTCTTTTGCAACATTTTTCCAGAAATAACGAGCTTTATTCTGCGGAGTTAATTTTCCTATTTTGTCTAATTTTTTTACAAATTCCTTAAATATTTTTGCGTTTGATTCAAGTGATTTCGTATCAGGCATTAATCTTGGAGTTTCTAATAAATGCCCAGAAATATTTACTGGAAATTTAACCATTCGTCCAGACCTCATCTTGTTTCTTGCTGTCGCTATTAATGATTTGGGGTCTTGGCGAACTTTAAGTCCAAAATTTATTGGTGTTTTATTTTCTCTATTCATTTTTGATATTTCCAACTTTAATTCTGTTGCTGCTACTGTAATATATCCAAACCAGTCAATAGCCTCATCACTTATCCATATTTTGAACAAATCATCATATTCTGGACGATAACCAAACCATCTTCCCATTTGAAGAAGAGTGTCATACATCTGAGACTTACGATAAAAATTACTGACACATAAACCCTCAAGTGTGAGACCTCTTGAAAGGCTATTTCCTCCAATAGCTATAACTCGCAGACCTTTTGTAGTATGATTAAAATAATCAAGGCTATCAGAGCCACTTACTTGATTTACGGATTTAACCACAATAGAAGATACCGCTTTAAATAAAAATTTTGATAAAAAATTATGCCATGTTATAGATTTGATTTCTTCTTTAGATTTTTTTGCTTTTTTGTTTAATTCATGTTTATACCAAACACTTTTTAGGTAAGCAACACTTGCTATTTTTTTACTATCAGATTCTGAAAGCATCGAATAGTTTTGTAAATCTGAACGAACTTGTGAAAGCCATTCATAAGCTAAATCACGAACTTGATTTTGCACATTCGTGAATCTACTTACATGTATCATCATAGAACGATGTTCTTTGTTGTCACCTCGTATATCACGAATCCCATTAATAAGAAGAAAATATGCCATTGATTCTAGCATACTAGGAGGTAGTTTTGTAATCTTCTTATCTTTTTTATGATCAAAAGGAAAGAATAGATTCATTTCTTCTTGATATAATGGTTCCAAAACATTGGAAAACTTATCGGTTTTTTCTTTGTTTTCTCCAAAAATATGTTCTGGACCAATATAATCTGTTGGAGGCGAAAGAAGATAAATAAAATCTCTTGGAAACAAATCATCACCTTCCATTTCTGTTTCAGTTTCTGGGTTTATGAATATATTTGCATATGGTGTAGCAGTAATACCTACATACGATGCTTGCTTAAATAGTTTTAACAATCTACGGATAGCATTATTAATCGCAGTTGGATTTTTATCTAAATCATTTGTGTTTACAGAAGCATTATCCGCCTCATCATCTATTAAAAGCATTGGAAGATTTATTGTCCCCCGATCATCAGCATTGTTTGTATTTAACCAGCTAACAAGATTACTAAGTATACTCTTGTTCTTTTTAACAACAAAAATAACAGTTGAATTTACGCTTTTAAGAGATAAGTTTAATGCTTTAAGAATATTTTTGTCAAAATCTTTTATTACCGAAGTGAAAGATTCTACCCGTTTTTCTTGCCCGTATCTACCTACCCCTACAGGAATATTTTCAATTTCCTTCTTTAGATCAAGTAAATGTTCACTTTTTCTTCCAGAAAACTCAGCATCAATTCTTCCTTGAGTTTGTTGTCGAAGATTTTCTTGCATACCTGCTAAAATTATTATTACACGATATCCAGTATCTGCCGCTTTATTACATATTGCTGTATAATTTGCAGTTTTACCTGATTGAACATCCCCAAGCACCAATCCACGTCTCTGAAATGATTCTTGACTTTGTGGATCACCAAGCAAATCAACAATCTCATCAGAAACTCTATCAAGAGTACTTGTTACACGAGAATTCCATCCTTTTACTTCCTGAAGAAATGATTTGTATCTTTCCCAAAAGAAAAAATCTAAATCGTATCGTCTTGCTGGAAGCCATGATTTATGGGGTTTTAGATTATCCTTTATAACTATTCCCATATCCATTTGCACTTCAACTTTTGTTAGAAGTCTTCTTTTAATTTCAACAAACTCTTCTTCACTAACTGGGTATAGTGACTGTGCTAGATAGCGAATATTTACCGCTATATCATTAAACTGCTTTTCTGTTGGTGGAATATCAATATATTCTTTATTTATACTTGATGAAATCCAACCTTCCAATTGTTCTTTATTACTAGTTTTCATTTACAATAACTCCTACTCTATATCGCTCAATTAAATGTGGATAATTCTCAAAAGGTTCAGAAACAGACAGGTGGTTCAATAGTTCTTTTTTGGCTGTAAATGTTGTCATTTGATCAAGAAGTCCCTTAAGTATGATTTCTACATCATGTTCTGTCATATTCGTTTCATTTTCAATTTTTTTATCATCGTTGAGATCATGATAAAGCTGATTTAATGGAATATTCATCTCAATTGTTTTTAGCAGTGTTTCTATATTTTTTTTTATCAGTAATGATTCTTCTGAGAATATTTCTACCAAAGGGTGTTCACGATTTATTCCATAATAAAAGCCCCCATTTTTGCCTTTATATCTTTGCCAAATATGTATAACAGTGTCTCTTGTTTCTCGCTTGCCACGAAAAACCCATGTCTGTTTACTATACTCAGCCATACGCTCAACTATTGATTCCAGATTATTTCTTACAACCTCTGGGGGAACTGCTGTGGATTTCTTTATATCTAGTGTCCACAGATTATCCAGTTCATTAGGAATATCAACCTGAATCCTTGCTAATTTTGATAATTCACTTTTTCGTATCAGACGAAACCAAGTACCCCAAACTAAAAGACGTTTATTTCTATAAACATAAAACCCTTGACTTTTTCGAAGGCCTTCCTTACCGCCCAACATATTTATTTCCGCATCAGATATAGAGGCAACATGAGGTAAAATATATGGGCGAACTGTTATTCTTACATCATCTATATATAAATTTTCATCTGCCATCACTTGAGTGTTTTTATTAGTTAGAAATGGGTCAACCGGTTCTATAGATGCATTGTTTATTCTTATTTGTATCTTTTTTAGCTCTGTATCACCAGTTAGATATCTATGAAAAACTAAAGAAAGATGCTTACGAACATCATCCATTTTTCTGCCCATAGAACGATCAAAATATAATTCACCCACTTTAAGTCTATCAAGGTTTTGCCAAACAACAAGTGTCCCTTTATCCGATTCTTTTAGTTTTTCTATACATGGTATGTTGTTAATTTCTTCATCTTTATCCAATATTGTGAGTGACCATTCACCTGTATTAATAACATAATCAATATCCCATCTACGAGCTTCTATGTGTCCATTTTGAAGACTGACAACAGTTAATATACGGCATTGTGATAAAGAAGCTGTCTTTAAACCAAGGCCAAATCGTCCTAAATCATTCGGTTCTCTTTTGTCATTTGGGTTTTGACTGCCATATCTCATTGCATTTTCTAACTGTTCGCAATTCATTGCAGTACCATTATCGAGAATAGCGATAAAAGCCTCATTTATAGGAAAAAAGAAAACATCTATACAAGAAGCTAACGCTGAAATACTATTGTCTATGATATCTGCAATTGCGGCTTCAAGTGTATATCCAATAGCCCGAGTTGATTCTATTAAAGTAGGCGCATGGGGTGGCAAAGATATCGATTTCATTGTAATTACTTTAGCCTCCTTACTTTTTCTTCAAACAAAGATATAGCAAATTTCATTCTCTTTTCTTGTTTCAACTTATCCATGTGGACAATTGGCTTTATACAGGGTTTTGATGTCAAGAGTTTTTTATATATAAAAAATATTCTATTTGTTTACGATATAAATTTCGATACGTAAAATTGTTGCCATATTTCTTTACCAGTTTTACCGACAGTGTCGGCAAAATCTTTTTCCCATATTCATCGCGTTTATTATCAAAGATAATCGAGTTTATGAAATGTCCTATCGCACAGAACATTACAGTAACTTCGCTATTTACAGAAGCCATCATTTTGTATTTACGATTTTCTATAATTTCGGAGACCTTTTCAAATAAACGTACCTCGTCAATTAAATCAATGTTTTGTTTGTGGTCTTTGGATATCGATTTTAATCTATCCTTATCGTCTACCACGCAACCTCCTTTATTAAAATACTTTGTCAAATGCTAAACATTCAACCGATTCTATTCAATAACATCTAACCATTATCGTAAGAACCAAAATATAAAAATAGCTTTTTTTGTCAATATTTTTTTTATAAATGATCCCACCACACAAAAATATAAAAATTTTTAAGAAAAGAGAAAAATGTTTATAAATTTTTTGCGGACAGAAAAAACTTTGAAAAATTTTGGTAAATTTAACCATGTTTTTGGCAGAACTTATTTATTTTGTAACTATTTATAAGAGTTGTAATGGTTTACTTGATGCTCAGTCCATCTAATTCCTTTCTAACAGATATTGGGCAAGGTCAACCAGCTTTTTCTTGAACCCATTGGTTAAATAATCGTCTCCGTTTTCTAAAAGAAAATCAACAGTCCTATCCAAGAACTTGATTATATTGTCCTTATACTCTTTTGTTGGCTTTTTCTCATCACGGAGCTGCTTGATGAGACCAACCAGACTCTGCAAATCCTTTCTCGCAGGGTCTTTGGCAAATTCTATTAGACCTTTATTTATCGCTCTGCGGAGATTGACTTGGATTTTCTTTTCCATGTCGATGATATCTTTCTTATTTTCGTTCCATTTCCTTTCTTGATCCATGAGTAAATAGTTTTTTCACTAACTCCCATTACCCTTGCCAAGTCTTTTACCTTGATATTACCCTCGACATACATTCTCTCGCATGTCGCCTTTTGATGCTCTTTGTCTT
>Ga0099364_10007860_pt1 | contig 15122 bp, 10 predicted proteins | sample TergutTh196P3_FD_73070 | JGI IMG/M metagenome (GOLD analysis project Ga0099364, IMG submission 73070) | Microcerotermes parvus P3 segment gut microbial communities from Pointe-Noire, Republic of the Congo - Th196 P3 | ecosystem: Host-associated > Arthropoda: Insects > Digestive system > Gut ... | reverse complement strand
TAGATGTAGTGAAGCGGGACGGTCAAAAAATCAATGGTCTTTTGCAACAGGCAGATAACGATGGTATTGTACTGTCAGTTGCGACAAAAATCAGAGAAGCGGAGCAGAAACGTCCGAAAACCGTTATGCAAACCGTTACATTAAGTTATAATGATATCAAAGCAACCAAAGTTGCGTTAACCTTTTAGTGAATTTCAAGACGATGGATAGTTTAAAATTGTTGGACACTTTTGCGGAGTTTAAAGAACTCAAGAACATAGACCGCGCAACCATGATGAGCGTACTCGAAGACGTCTTTCGCAGGACGATTAGCAGTATGTATGGCACGGACAGGAACATCGACGTCATTGTCAATATCGACAAGGGCGATTTTCAGATATTGCGCTACCGTAGGGTAGTTGCCGACGCCAAATTTCACGATCCGAACACGCAGATTTCGCTCAGCGAGGCTCAAAAGATTGACGCCGATTTCGAAATAGGCGAGGATGTTAGCGACGAGGTGAAGATGACCGACTTTGGACGTCGCGCAATATTGGCGTTGCGACAGAATCTGTCATCCCGCATCATGGAACTCGAAAAGGGCAACATCTACGATAAATACAAAAATCGTATCGGACAGATTGTCACCGGCGAAGTTTATCAGATATGGAAACGCGAAATATTAATTCTCGACGACGACGGCAACGAACTTATCATCCCGAAAGCCGAACAGATACCATCTGACCACTATCGCAAGGGGGATTCGATAAGAGCAGTTGTTTTGCGCGTCGAAATGAAAAACAACAATCCGCTGATAATCCTTTCACGCACATCGCCCGTTTTCCTCGAACGCCTGTTCGAACTCGAAGTTCCCGAAATTTTCGACGGATTGATAACAATCAAAAAAGTAGTGCGTATGCCCGGCGAAAAAGCAAAAGTAGCCGTAGAATCGTATGACGACCGCATAGACCCCGTTGGAGCATGCGTGGGTATGAAAGGTTCAAGAATACATGGAATCGTGCGCGAACTGCGTAACGAAAACATAGACGTGATAAACTACACGACTAACATACAGTTGTACATCACCCGCGCATTAAGTCCCGCGAAAATTATTTCTATAAAAGTAAACGAAGACGAAAAACATGTAGAAGTTTTTCTGAAGGCAAGCGAAGTGTCGCTGGCAATCGGAAAAGGCGGCACAAATATCAAATTGGCGGGACAACTTACAGGTTTTGAGATAGACGTATATCGTGAAACAGAGGAAATATCAGAGGAAGACGTCGATCTCAACGAGTTTGTAGATGAAATAGAAGACTGGGTTATTCAGGCATTGAAAGGTATCGGATGCGACACAGCCAAGAGCGTTCTCGAACTATCGGTAGAGGATTTGGAAAAACGTACTGACCTTGAGGAAGAAACCATAAATGAAGTAGTGAGGATTTTGAAATCCGAATTTGAGCAGTAATACATTAAATTATATATGTCAGAAACAAAAGCATACAGATTAAGTAAGGTCGCAAGCGAATTTAATGTTGGGATACCCACAATAGTGGAGTTTCTCAATAAGAAGGGTCATAGTATTGATACAGACCCTAATAAAAAAATTGCTTCCGAATTGTATGCTTTGCTATTGAAGGAATACAGTTCCGATATTTCGGCAAAAATAGATGCAAAACGCGTAAACCTTCGCAGTTTTCGCGAAAAGAAGGGAACAATAGAAATAACGCCACAACACGACGAGCCTCACTATGAGGAAGAAGAAGACCTCGAACCGCCAATACTGATAAAGGATACAAGTCTGGGAATCAAAACGCCGTTGTTTACTCACCGCGATTTGGGATTCAAAGTGATTGGAAAAATTGACCTGAACGAAAATAAACCCAAAAAACAGGATTCCACCAGGTCAAAGAAAAAGAAAGACAGCAAACAGCAACCAAAAGACAGCAAGCAGCAGCAACCAATAGACGGCAAGCAGCAACAGCCAAAAGACGGCAAGCAACAGCAACCGAAAGACGGTAAACAGCAACAGCCGAAAGACGGCAAGCAGCAACCAAAAGATGGTAAGCAGCAACAAAAGGACATCAAGCAGCAGCAACCAAAAGAAAAGGATATCAAGCAGCAACAGGTTGCAGTAGATAAGCCTGTTCCGACGGCGGTAGAACTTGATATGCCCAAGAAACCTCTTGAAGACATACAGGAGCAGCCAACGCATACCGAACAGCCATCGGTAGCTGTTGTCGAAGAAACGGTTGAAGTAGCGGAACTCCCCACAACTCCGGAAAAAGAAATCAAAGAAAGAGAACTTTTGGTAGAACCTGAACTGGATGGCGAGTTGAAAGTTATTGGAAAAATCGATTTGAGCTCTATAAATCAGCGAACACGCCCCAAAAAGAAATCCAAAAAACAATTGGAACAGGAGCGTAAGGCGCGTACACCGCAACTCAAGTCGACGCAGACTCAAAAAAAGCGCACCCTTGAAACGCCAAGACAAAAACCAAAATCTGAAAAAGATAAGATTAAGGAAAAAATAAAAGATAAAGACAAGTCCGGCAGAGATAAGATTAAGGGTAAGGATACAGACAAGGTCTTAACGCCTGATATTAAAAAGGTTAAAAGGAAAGAAGAGCCGAAAAAGGATTTGGAAATCATACGTTCTGACGTAAAACTGACCGGACCAACGGTAGTAGGAAAAATAGACCTTTCGCAGGCGCTTGATGGACAAAAATCAAAGAAAAAACGAAGACGTATTCATAAAGACAAAGAAAAAGTTGTTTTATCCGACAAGTTAGTTGTTCAAAAGAGAACAGAGCAACTGCAATTGAAGACAAGAAAGAAAAAAACGACTCGACCTGAAGTCAGCGACGAAGACGTACAAAAGCAAATAAAGGAAACCCTATCCCGTTTGACCTCAAAGAGCGCTAAATCAAAATCGGCAAAATATCGCCGCGACAAGCGTGATGCTGTTAGCATGAAGATGATGGAGGAAGAGGAACTGCAACAAAGCATGAAGAATGTTTTGAAAGTAACCGAATTTATTTCGGTAAACGAATTTGCTTCACTGATGGAAGTGCCTGTAACTCAAGTTATCAGCACTTGTATGAGTATAGGAAAATTCGTATCTATCAATCAACGTTTGGATGCCGAAATGATGGTAATTGTTGCCGAGGAGTTCAATTTCAAAGTTGAATTTATCAGCGCCGATTCTCAAGATGTTCTTGTTGAAGAGGCAGACAGCGAAGAAGATTTGCAACCGCGTCCGCCTATTGTTACCGTTATGGGGCATGTTGACCACGGAAAAACCAAATTACTTGACTATGTACGAAATACCAACGTTATTGCCGGCGAAGCAGGCGGCATAACACAGCACATAGGCGCATACAGCGTCAGATTGGAAGACGAAAAACAGATTACCTTCCTTGATACTCCCGGTCACGAAGCGTTTACCGCAATGCGCGCCCGCGGAGCAAAAGTTACAGACGTTGCAATAATCGTTGTTGCTGCCGACGATGGCGTGAAGCAGCAAACGATAGAAGCCATAAATCATGCTTCGGCAGCGGGAGTGCCAATAGTGTTTGCTATCAATAAAATAGACAAACCCGAAGCCAGTTTGGACAAGGTAAGAGAAGAACTTGCAAATATGAACTACCTTGTTGAAGAATGGGGCGGAAAATATCAATCGCAGGCAATATCAGCCAAGGCAGGTTTGAATATCGAACTGTTGCTCGAAAAGGTTTTGCTCGAAGCGGAAATGCTCGATCTAAAAGCAAATCCCGACAGAAATGCTTCGGGTACCGTCATTGAATCGGCGCTTGACAAGGGACGCGGCTATGTAGCTACGGTACTTGTGCAAAACGGTACGCTTCGCAACGGCGACGTCGTATTGGCAGGAAGCTGCACCGGCAACGTGAAGGCGATGTACAACGAACGCAACCAGAAGATTAACGAAGCCGGACCAGCTACGCCTGTCCTGATTCTCGGATTAGACGGAGCGCCGCAGGCAGGCGACGTATTCAACGTGATGGACAATTTCCGCGAAGCCCGCGAAATAGCCTCTAAACGAAGCCAGCTACAACGCGAACAGGGAATGAGAACAAAGAAAATACTTACCCTCGAAGAAATAGGACGCCGTATAGCAATCGGCACCTTCAAAGAACTTAATATAATAGTGAAATGCGACGTAGACGGCTCGGTAGAAGCATTAGCAGGTTCGCTAATACAGTTGTCGACGCCCGAAATACAGATTAACGTCATCCACAGAGCAGTCGGGCAAATATCAGAATCCGACGTTTCGCTTGCAGCTGCATCGAATGCTGTAATTGTCGGGTTTCAGGTACGACCTTCGCAGAACGCGCGCAAACTTGCAGAACAGGAACAAATCGATATACGTATACATTCTATAATATACGACGCCATCGCAGAAATAAAATCGGCAATGGAAGGAATGTTATCGCCCGAAATAAAAGAAGAAATATCAGCCACGCTCGAAGTACGTGAAGTATTCAAAATCAGCAAAGTAGGTATGATAGCAGGCTGTATAGTCAGGGAAGGAAAAATTCTGCGTACATCGAAAATACGTATCATACGCGACGGAATAGTTATACATACCGGCGTACTCGGCTCCCTCAAGCGGTTCAAGGACGATGTGAAGGAAGTGGCGGCAGGCTTTGAATGTGGATTGGATGTGGCAAGCTTCAATGATATTCAAGTAGGAGATATTATCGAAGGATATGTGGAAATAGAGGTGAAAAGGAAACTGTAAAATTTTCAGTTTCATATCTCTTCATGCAAAAACGATAAATTTTGATTAGCATATACAGGGAAAATGAGTAAAATGTTCACAGTATCGCCTTCGCCGCACATTCACAGCGGTAACAGCATCGAACGACTGATGTATGACGTTTTGCTGGCGCTTGTTCCCGCATTTCTTGTATCAGTTTGGTTTTTCGGGATAGGCGCCCTGTATGTTACCGTAGTTTCGGTGTTGTGTTGCATGTTAGCCGAATATGTCATTCAAAAATTCCTGCTCGAACAGGAACCGACCCTGCGCGACGGCTCTGCAATAGTAACAGGCGTTCTGTTAGCCTTCAACGTGCCGACAAACATCCCTGTCTGGATATTGATTCTCGGCGCAATAGTGGCTATTGGCATAGGAAAAATGACTTTTGGCGGTTTGGGGCATAATCTGTTCAATCCCGCGTTAGTAGGGCGCGTTTTTATGCTTATTTCTTTTCCGGTGCAGATGACAAGTTGGCCCAAGCCAATTATTTCGCGCTGGAATCTTGAAACGATATTTAGTTTTGGCGAGTATTCTCCGGAATATATCAGCGCCGTAACAGGCGCCACGCCGCTGGGAGTGTTTAAGGAAGGCGTTGAAGAAATGACCCTGAGCCTCGATTTTTTCATCGGAAACATGGGCGGCTCAATGGGCGAAATTGCAGCGGCTGCGCTATTATTAGGACTTGTATATCTCCTTGCGCGAAAAGTCATAACATGGCATATTCCAATCAGTATTATCATTTCAACATCTGTTTTCACAGGCATATTATGGTTAGTTGACCATCATATATATGCTACTCCCGTATTTCATTTGCTTACGGGCGGTTTGCTGCTCGGCGCAATATTCATGGCAACCGACTACGTAACTTCGCCCATGAGCCATAAAGGAATGTTGATCTACGGTTTCGGTATAGGAGTGATTACCGTTGTGATACGCGTTTTCGGCTCGTATCCCGAAGGAGTGTCATTCGCAATACTGATAATGAACGCATTCGTACCGCTTATTAATACTTATTTTAAACCCGAACGATTCGGGAAGGAGGCAAAAAATGGATAAAAAAGAATCGTCACTTTTTAATATGGTACTCACTTTATTGGTGATAACCGCAATTTCTGCAACTTCGTTAGGTTTCATGTACGAATTGACAAAAGAACCGAAGGCTGCCGCCGAAAAATTGAAACAAAACTTCGCAATAATGGCAGTTTTACCCCAGTTCGACAACAATCCGTCGGACGAATCCTTCGAAATAGAAAGTTTTGACGGAGGCGAAAATTTGACTTGCTATCCGGCAACAAAAAATAACGAATTAGTCGGTATTGCCGTACAAACATGGACAATGAAAGGATTCAGCGGACTAATACGCTTGATGGTCGGGTTCGACAGATCTGGGAACATTTTCAATATATCAGTTCTTGAACATCAGGAAACTCCCGGACTCGGCACCAAAATGGCAGATGCCGGGTTCAAAGATCAATACATAAACAAAAATCCGGAAACGAACAATCTAAAAGTAAGAAAAGACGGCGGCGAGATAGACGGCATAACGGCGGCAACTATCAGCTCTCGTGCTTTTTCAGACGCGGTAGAACGAGCGTATAAAAGTTTGGAAAAAGCAGGGAAATTTGATCTTGGCAGGTAAGCAAAACATTTTGTGTTACTTAATCCTATATGCCATCAATGTATCGCCATGTCGAATGTACAACACTCCCTGATGAATTACCGGATGCGCCCAGTGTTGGTCGGTTCCCATTGTTATTTCAAAACTGCTAACTAATTCGAACCTGTCCGGATTGGGCTTAACTAAACTCATGGCGCCATTTTCGCCGTAACAGTATAGCATACCGTCGGCGTAAATCACAACGCATGGAGCCAGTTCGTTTACTTTGTATTTAGTTTCGCCGGTTTTCCAGTTCACGCAAAACCAAGACCTGTTATTTTGTCCCGAAGCGTAGATATAATCGCCTAATTTGATAGTTCCGCCCATCTGATTGTCTAATTCTTCGTTTTTCCAAGCCTCTTCAACGGATTTTCCACCATCTTTCAGACGAAGCATCAGAGAACCTCCGCCGCCGCCGGTAGAAGAAAGAATCATACCTTCGCTGTACATCGGGGTGTTGGTGTGAACGCCAAATCGGGTCTTTTGTGGAAAAGACCACAGTTTGTCGCCTGTATCGGCGTTAAACGCGATAATATGCTCTTGCGAGCTGGTTACTACTATTGGTACAGAGTAGCCTCCTATGTACTGTGGCGAACAGTATGCCGACGGCGTGCCTTCGCCCGGCGACGACCATATCAACTCGCCGGTATTTTTGTTAAGCGCCACCATATTATTCACTTCGCCGCCCGGATGCATAAAAATCTTTTCATCCACAATCAAAAGATTCTCCGTCATACCAAACGTAAGATTGACGCCGTCCAAATCGTTAAGGATATCCTTTGTCCAAACAACGTCAAGCGTCGTTTCGTCCAAGCAATAAAGATTGCCCAGAGCGTTGAAAACATACAGTTTCCCGTCGTTAATACAAACAGAAGAGCGCGTGCCGTTCCAGTTTGTATTCCATTCTTTGCCCAATTCTTTTTCTGTGAGCAACTTTCCCGTCAAATCGAACACGTAAAGAACGAGTCTGTCATCGTGCATTCCTGTGGCATAAAGTTTTCCGTTGGCAATAGACACCGATGTATGACCTTCGCCCAAGCCGTTGAAATGCCATAACAGTTGTGGACCGTCGGGGGACCACACTTTCAACAAACCTGTTTCGTTGTATATTCCATCACGGTTTTCGCCGCGCCATTGCCAGTTCTCTTGAACTACTTGCTGATGACAGGAAAACAACGTTACAACAGGTAAAATAAGTACGATAATAATCAAATACTTTTTTACGAACATATTCATTATATTACTATTAATGTAAAACAAAAATTAAATTTTCTAAATATGGCGCAAAGATACAACTTTTTTCTGAAAAAAAAATCGGTTCAAACAATTTTGATTGATTTTGATTTTGATTTTTTATTTTTACAAAAATTTTTCTTATCTTTGCGCGGTTAAAATTTTTTACGTATGACGATGATGTTATTATCACAAATATTGGATATCAGCGCGATAGAAATCTATCAGACGCAATTGAAAGCGTTAAAGACATGGAATTTTATCCTTATAATTGCGCTTGTGTTAATGTGTATTGTTGTGGCAGTCATTCTTTTTCTGAATCAAAAAACGCAAAAGGAGCGCATTCAGGCAAGAAAAGATATAGAAGAGAACCAACAGGCTAATTTGGAAATTTCGCAGATGTTGAGTGACAAGATGCAGGAAACCGAGCAAAAAGACCGCGAACTCAACGAAACCAAAATCGATTTGGAATGGCAGACCGAAAACGCTTTGCGGCTCTATGACGAAGTGGAAACGCAAAAAAGAGAAATGACCCAGAGTATAGAATATGCTCAAAAGATACAATCGGTTTTGTTGCCCGAAGAAAGTTTCATCAATGAAATATTGAACGATTACTTTGTGCTTTTTAATCCGCGTGATATAGTAAGCGGCGACTTCTACTGGGTAACGGCAAAAGCGAACAAAACAATCGTTGTTGCCGCCGACTGTACAGGTCACGGAGTTCCGGGAGCATTCATGAGCCTTTTAGGTATAACTTTTTTAAATTCAATTGTGAGAAATGAGGATAATCCACAAGCTGATTTGATCCTGAACCAAATGCGCGAAGATATTATCAAAGCTTTAAAACAGACTGGTAAAGAACTCGAAAACAGAGATGGGATGGATATGGCAATGTGTATTATAGACTGGGAAAATGAAAGAATAGAATACGCCGGCGCGAATATATCATTAGTATTACTTCGCAGTACAGCCCAATCGCCGCATGAATTGATTGAAGTACGCGCAGACCGAATGCCTATCGGATTGTTCGGAACTGATGATCTTGTGCCTTTCACGCGTCATTATATACCTATTATTCCCGGAGATTCATTCTACATGTTTTCAGATGGTTATTGCGACCAGTTTGGAGGCGCCGAAATAAAAAAATTCAAGAAAAAGAACCTGACAAAAATGCTTTCCGAAATACACATGCTAAACATGGCAGAACAAAAGAAAATAATACAAAAAACCATGGACGAATGGAAAGGAGACCTTCCGCAAGTAGACGATATGTTGATGATAGGAATAAAAATATAATGTAAAACATAAATAGCACAAATATGAAAGATGTCACAACCAAAGAAATACGTGAATGGGCAGAAATGTTTCTTGCGATGAGCGAAAAGGAAATTACGCCCGAAGAATTGAAGGAACAGAAGAAATATGCCGTTTTAGCGCAAAACCCCAACGATAAAGCGTTGCTGTCGAAAATGCTCGACGAATCATCGCAGATTGGAAACAACAAAAAGTTGGCGCAGCGAATAAAAATATTGTTAGAACGCTACGGAATACCGGAGTTTTTTCCAAAATCTGACGTTTACCTTATGAAACTTTTTACTTTGGTAGGCTATCACTTTCCGAACATAGCAATGCCCATTTTCAAAAAACGTTTGAGAATGGATACCGAAAAGGTTATCATTCAGGAAGAACGACCGGCGTTAGACAATCATCTAAATACCCGCCGTAAAGAACAAACAGTACAGAACATTAACCTGCTCGGCGAATCAAACAATCGCTACACACAATATTTAGAAATGCTGAAAGACCCGAAAATAAATTATATTTCAATAAAAATTTCGGGTATCTATTCACAGTTGAATCCGCTTAACTATACGCAACATAAAGAAGAACTTTGTCGCCGGATTGCCGCTATCTACCGGCAGGCAATAGATTATCCCCATACGGATGAACAAGGCGTTAGCCGTCCAAAATTCGTAAATATGGATATGGAAGATTATAAGGATTCAGAAATGACTTTGGATGCTTTTCTTACAGTAATGTCCATGCCGGAATTTTTTAATTACTATGCCGGTATTGTTATTCAGGCTTATTTGCCGGATGCGTGGCAGTTTCAAACGTCATTGCTTGAATTTGCAAAAAAACGCGTTGCCGAAGGCGGCGCGCCGATAAAAATAAGATTGGTAAAAGGCGCCAATCTGGGAATGGAAACCGTTACTTCGTCGCTTCGCGGCTGGGAAAACCCCGTTCTTCCGACAAAAGTGGAAGTAGACGCAAACTATATGCGTTTGATTGACCGTGCGCTGCTACCCGAAAATGCGGCTGCCGTGCATACAGGCGTGGCTTCGCATAACTTTTTTACAATTGGATATGCGCATCTGTTGAGCCTTGCAAATGGCGTTGAAAAATATGTAGATTTCGAAATGCTTGAAGGAATGGCAAATCATTTGGCGCGCGTAATGAAATCGCTTGGAAGACAGGTGATTTTATATACTCCGGTAGTAAAAAACAAACATTTTCTGAACGCTGTGTCGTATTTAGTGCGCCGCCTTGACGAAAATACGGGTAAAGATAATTTCTTGCGATACTCTTTCAATCTGAAAACCGATTCGGAAGAATGGAACTTCCTTTTTAACCAGTTTCAGCAAGCCTATGCGATGAAAGCAGATAACATTGATTTTGAACCTGCTCAAAAGCAAAATCGTAACTTGCCGACGCAACCCACAGACGACATCGAAACATATAAAAGCGAACCGGATACCAATTTCTTTTTGCGCGCAAATCGCGAGTGGGCTGAAGAAATACGCAACAAATGGCAAAAAAATTCTACGCATATACCTAATGTAATTTTTGTGCAGGTAGGCGGAAAAGAATTTCTGGGCGACAAAAAGTGGCGATACATGGACCGTAGCCAGAACGAAGATGTTTGCACGTACGAACTGCATCTGTCCAATCTTGAACAGATGAAAAACATCGTAGAGATTGCCCAAACCAATGTTCAAAAGTGGAGCGAAACCACGCTTGACGAACGTAACAGGATACTGCACAGCGTAGCCGACAATCTGTGTGCCGCGCGCGGAGACCTCATCGGATGCATGACGGCTATTACAGGAAAAACTTTTGTGGAAGGCGATGTGGAAATATCAGAAGCAATTGACTTCTGCCGATACTATCCAATCACTATGAAACGCTTTGCCGAATTGGAAACAGTACGTTTTACGCCAAAGGGAATTATTTTGGTTATTCCGCCATGGAATTTTCCGTTAGCGATACCTATTGGGGGCGTTGCGGCGGCGTTGGCGGGCGGCAATACTGTGATACTGAAACCGGCAACGGTCTCTTTCCCCGTCGCGTATGAATTTGCAAAATGTTTCTGGGCGGCAGGCGTTCCGAAAGAAACGTTGCAATTAGTGTGCAGCGACGGACGCGAACCGCTGAACTATCTCACAGCGCATCCGGCAATTAAACATGTTATCCTTACCGGAGGCACAGATACTGCTTTCCGACTGCTCGAAAAAAATCCCAAATGTCCGCTTTCGGCAGAAACGGGCGGTAAGAACGCTATCATACTCACCGGCAGCAGCGACCGCGACCACGCTATTTCGTGTATCGTAAGATCGGCGTTCAGCAATGCCGGACAAAAATGTTCGGCATGTTCGTTGCTGTTGGTCGAAAAAGACGTGTACGACGACCCCGAATTTGCCGCCAAATTGAAGAGCGCCGTTAGCAACATACCAACAGGCAGCGCATGGGAATTAAATAATATCGTCGGACCAATGGTAGATAACCAAAATGAAAAATTGATGCATGCCATAGAAAACCTTGAGCCGGGCGAATCATGGTTAGTGGAACCCGAATTTTTAGACAAAAAGAAATATATCCTGAAACCATGTGTGAAATGGGGCGTTCGCAAGGACAGTTATACCTTCCGCACCGAACTTTTCGCTCCTTTGCTGGCAGTGGTTCGCATCGAAAATCTTAAACAGGGTATCGAATACGTCAATTCTACCGAATATGGTCTTACTTCGGGTATGCACTCATTAGACGAAGCCGAGCGCGAACTGTGGCGCAACAGCATTGAAGCGGGAAATCTCTACATCAATCGCGGTATTACAGGCGCTATTGTAAGACGGCAACCTTTCGGCGGTATGAAATTATCGGCGTTTGGCGGCGGGATTAAGGCTGGCGGACCAAACTATGTATCATGTTTCCTGAATATAGAACACGCCGAAAATACGACAATTAGCGACGAGCAGCGTCTAAAATCGGCAATTGACAGTTACAAAAAGAATTGGGAAACGGAATTTTCGCAAGAGCGCGACGTAAGCCAAATCATCGGCGAAGAAAACATATTCCGTTACCTGCCGTTGAAAAATTGCGCTTTGCGAGTGCAGCCCAATGATAAAACGAACGACGTACTGATGATTGTCGCCGCATCGTGTATTGCAGGTACGCCCATAACAATCAGCGTTGAAGAAACCGATAAAAATCGTATTTCGTCGGCGTTAGCGACATTAAAATTAAATTCAGGCAAAAAATATTCCGTAAAAGTACAGGATGAGGCTTCTTTCGTTAATGAAATGGAAAAATATGATCGCATTCGTACATGCAGTCCCGAAATATCCGATGCAATCTATGAAAAAGCTGCGAAACTCGGCAAATATATTGCCACTGCGCCGCCGCTTGCCGAAGGACGTTTGGAAATGCTGCACTATCTTAAAGAACAAAGTATTACGTTTGAATATCACAGGTACGGAAGTATCTTGTCAAGTTGAAAATTGAAAATTGAAAATTGAAAATTGAAAATGAAAAATGATATAGTATTGGCAGGGGTAGGCGGACAGGGTATTTTGTCTATTTCTACGGTTATCGGACAGGCAGCCTTAAACAGCAATTTGAATATCAAGCAGTCCGAAGTTCATGGTATGAGTCAGCGCGGCGGCGCGGTTTATGCTCATCTTCGATTGAGCGATATGCCGATTGCTTCCGACCTGATTCCGTTAGGCATGGCAGACCTCGTACTGTCGGTAGAACCGATGGAAGCGCTGCGTTATTTGCCTTATTTAAAGCCAAAAGGCTGGTTAGTGACAAACATTCATCCGTTTGTGAACGTGGGCAACTATCCCGACAAGGAAAATCTGATGAAGCAGTTGAACGGTTTGCCCAACTGCATACTGATAGACGCCGACGCATTGGCTTCTGACTGTGGCGCCAATAAAGCGTCGAACATGGTGATGCTCGGAGCGGCTGTTCCTTTCATAAAAGTAGAAATGGAAGAATTGCAAAAAGCCGTCAGTTCGATTTTTCAAGCCAAAGGCGAAGAAACGGTCGAGATGAATATTCGCGCATTAAAAGCAGGATATTGTGAAGTAAAAAATAGGGTATAATAATATATTTACAGGAAAAATAATATTATGTACCTCCGGACATTTTGGCTTTTCTTTGTATTATCTACTGCGGTTCATGCGCAAAATTCTGACGAGCCATTGATGGCGAATAAACCCGAAGGTTCGCGCGTAGTTCGTCGAAAGGTAGACGTCGATTTCGGATATACCGAACTGACATTTATGAATGGGGTACAGATACTTCTGAAACCTACCGGTTTCGAAAATGAAGAAATACTGTTTGCGGGGTTCAGCCCGGGAGGCAGTTCTATCTATTTGGATGAAGACTACATGTCTGCTTTGATGGCTACAAGCATAGTTACTGAAAGCGGTTTGGGAAATTTTGATAAAATAGCGCTTGACAGGAAAATGACTGACAATACTGCGAAATTGTCGCCGTTCATCAAAGACATTTACGAAGGAGTTAGCGGCTCTGCAGCGCCTGATGACCTCGAAACAATGTTGCAACTTAACTATCTGTATTTTTCTTCATTACGTTACGACGTAGATGCGTTCAATACTATTATTTCACAATTAAGAAATCAGGCGGCAAACATGAGAGCAAATCCGTTGTATGTTTACAAGGATACTCTGTACAAAGTAATGACAGACAACAATCCGCGCACAATGACGATTCCCACAGAAAGTCAAATAAACCGCATCAGACACGATAACGCGCTGTACATTTTCAATGATCGTTTTTCTGATGCGAGCGATTTTAAGTTTGTGATGACAGGCAATTTCAATATCAATTCAATAACTCCTTTGCTCGAAACTTATTTAGGCGGACTTCCATCAAAACGGCGGGGAGAAACATGGCGCGATTTGACGCCGCAGTTTCCACCGGGGATAACGACTGTCAATATTACCGGCAACCCCACAGAACAAAGTCGCGTTAATATCATTATGAAGGGAGCGTTCAACTGGAATCCAAGAGAACGTATGCATTTTGCAATGTTTACAGAAATATTAAAAATCAGATTGAGCGAATCAATGCTTCGGGAAGAAGGCGAAGTATTAATTGTTTCCGGAAAGGTAAGCAGACACCCAAAGTCGCAGTATTCATTAGAGTTTGAATGGGATTGTGCGCCGGATAGCATCGAAAAAATAATTGATATCTTGTTTGAGGAAGCAAGAAAAATAAAAGCCAACGGTTCAACTGCGGCAGACCTCATAAAAGTAAAGGAAACACTGATAAACAAACATGAAAATGCAATTAAGGGAAATACATACTGGTTGCATGAACTGCTGAATACTTACCGGCAAGGCGACAAAATGATGAAACCCAATGAGTACAAAAAAATGGTTAATTCAGTAAGATCAAATGATATCCGCAGAATTGCAAGATCGTATTTCAATGAAACAAACTACCTGAGGGGAGTGTTGATGCCGAATGAATAAAAGTTAACGCTCGAAAAGTATTTTTTACCACAAAATACACAAAGAAAGCACAAAGTACACAACTTTTTGTTACTTCACACCAACTTTATATATCGTCAACTGCGTATATTTTTCTCCCGGTCTCAAAGTTGTTGTCGGGAAGTTTGGTTTATTAGGCGAATCGGGATAATGTTGCGCTTCGAAGCATAGTCCCATGAATGGCGTATATGCAACGCCTTGCGGGCTTCTGTTTCTGCCGTTGAGATTTACCGCTGTGTAGAATTGCACGCCGGGTTCGGTTGTGTATGTTTGCAGCAGACGACCACTCTTGGGCTCGTACAGTTCGGTTGCTAATACGGGATTGCCGGGCGTTCCCTTTACGCAGAAATTATCGTCGTAACCAAGTGGCAAGTCGGTCAGGCGGTCTTTTATTGTTTTCCATTCGCGCAAGTCGAAAGGAGTGCCTGCCACAGACCCTATTTCGCCTGTTGGAATATTTCCCTCTCCCATTGGAGTGTAGGAATCGGCGAAAATCTTGACCTGATGTTCGCGTATATCTTCCTTACAGCCAGTTAGGTTGAAATAACTGTGATTGGTGAGGTTTATTACGGTCGGCTTATCTGTAAAAGCAGTGTAATGAATCTGCAATTCATTGTCGTTGTTCAGAACGTAGTCTACCGTTACTGTCAGATTGCCCGGATATCCCTCTTCCATA
>Ga0099364_10007859_pt1 | contig 15125 bp, 12 predicted proteins | sample TergutTh196P3_FD_73070 | JGI IMG/M metagenome (GOLD analysis project Ga0099364, IMG submission 73070) | Microcerotermes parvus P3 segment gut microbial communities from Pointe-Noire, Republic of the Congo - Th196 P3 | ecosystem: Host-associated > Arthropoda: Insects > Digestive system > Gut ... | reverse complement strand
CTTTGCCTTGTCTTTTTGCCGCCATACTGCGTTGATTTTTGCTCAAATATAAGCGTATATTATCACAAAAATCGCCTTGTCTGCCGACAAAAATCCTGCGGCAAACAGTGTCAAGACTTCCGTTGCGGATTAATATTAAAAAATAATAAGGGGGAAAAGGAAAAATGTTGCGTTATCCTGAAAAAACTGACGTGTATAGTTTAGACCTAAGCTTATTTGACATTGACGAAAATGACAAAAAGAGGCAGGAAAAGAAGCGACAAGCGAGAATCAACAGGTTTAAAGACCCCAATTCTTCATTGTCAAAAAAGGGGAATTGGTTTGTGTGGATTTTGCTTGCGGCTTGTGTTCTGTGTGCATTTTTCATCTACAGCTCGGGCAAGATTAAACTTGACGGAATCAACAGCGAGAGCAGCGCGGTTGCAAGACGGGTTGACGAGGCTTCAAAAGAAAACCTGCGATTGCAGGCGGCTCTCGAGGCAATTGCCACGCCCGCAGATGTTGAGCGGTATGCTGTTGAAAACGGGTTAATCAAGGAGTTAAATTCACAGGTAACTCAAATTTATGTAAGTGTAGAAAAGCCAATTGAGGTAGCCGAACCGCGCAATAATGACATTTTAAGCAAAATCAACAAATGGTTCAGCGAAAAAATAGAGCACCTCGGTTTTTAGTTTTTTGGTTTTTTAGTTTTTTTAAGCATTTTTGAGCGGTTAAAGTAGTATAATGTGTAGGACAAGAATATAATTTCAACAGCGCGTTTGTGCAGAAAGGGCATGGGTAAAAGAATGAAGAAGCAGTTATCTGAGATACCGATTAAGTCAATGAAGGTAAAGCTGTGGATTGTTGCGGCTGTTTTGGTCGGGTTTGTTGTGTTTGTCGGCTACAATTTATATGGAGTTGCGGTCACTAATTCGGAATATTACCGAGGGAAAGCGAACAATCAACAGCTTGATGACTTTGAAATAAACGCAAACCGCGGCGCGATTTATGACCGAAACAACAAAATTCTCGCAAAAAGCACCACAGTCTGGAATGTGGTATTGTCGCCATACGACATAATTGCGAATGACGACAGCCCCGAAAAAATCAGCCGAATGTTAGCTGATGTGCTTGAGCTTGATTACGACAGAATGCTCGAAATCTGCAAAAATCCCAATAACAGCGGCAAACGCTATGAAATAGTCAAAAGGCGAATCCCTAAGGAATTGCACGATGAAATCAATCGGATTAAGCTTGAAGAGAATATCGGGTTTTATTCGGTGTACCTCGTGGAAGATACAATGCGGACGTATCCCAACAATTCCCTCGCGTCGAATATAATCGGGTTTACGGGTCATGACAATACGGGTCAGTATGGCGTTGAAGCCTATTATGACAAATACCTGCAAGGGCGTAACGGGCGGCTTGTTATGCTCAAAGACGGCACGGGAAGGACAATGGCGAGCGAATTTGAGCGGCGTTTTGACGCGCTTGACGGGAACAATCTGTACATGACAATTGACGTGGTTTTACAACATTATCTCGAAAAAAACCTTGATGCAATTATTAATCAGCATAATGTAGCCAACCGCGCAACCGGGATTGTAATGGACCCGAATACAGGTGCGATTTTGGCAATGGCGACGACTCCCGGTTATGACTTGAATAACCAGACAGAATTGAGCGAGAATGACGAGGCATTGGTAGAAGAGACAAGACAGCGTGTAACTGAGGAGGCACTTGCCGAAAACCCGTCCTACACAGGGGTTTGCGGGCGGAGTGGTGACGAAGCCTGCGACAATCTTGAGAAAATTTTTGAAGAGGATGAAAACGGCGAAAAAAAGGATTTACGTTGTACCCAGTGTATAATAAGGGAGAAAATAAACTCGGCGGTTCAAAACGAAAGAGCGAAACGCTGGGAAATTCAGTGGCGGAACAAGGCGATTACCGAGTTGTACTATCCCGGTTCGGTATTTAAGGCGATTACGGCTGCGGCGGCGTTAGAGGAAAAGGCTGTTTCGCTTAACTCAAGCTTTCACTGTGAAGGGCGGGTAACTGTGCAGGGTGAAGCCATTGGTTGTTGGTTTCCTTCCGGTCACGGGACTCTTGACTTAATCGGCGCGATTACAAAATCGTGCAACCCCGCGCTTATAAATATGGGCGACAGATTGGGGATTCAGCGGTTTTATGATTATTTGGACGCATTCGGATTTACCGAAAAGTCGGGAATAGACCTTTTTGCGGAAGCATATCCTATTGTAAGAAAGCGCAATGAAATGAGCCGGGTGGATTTGGCGACCTCTTCATTCGGTCAGACAAATAAAATAACTCCGTTGCAGATGATTACGGCGTTTGCATCCTGCATTAACGGAGGATACTTGGTAACTCCCCATGTTGTGGATAAAATTACCGATAATGACGGGAATGTAGTCAAAAGCAATCAGTCGGGTGCGAAAAGGCAAATTCTGAGCCTGGAAACATCAAACCAAATGCGGCATATCCTTGAAGAAGTGGTAAAGGCGAACGGCGGCTCAAATGCATATATATCCGGCTTCAGAATCGGCGGAAAAAGCGGAACAAGCCAAAAACTCGATGAATACCCCGAGGATGACAGAATGCGGTATGTCGCCTCTTTTTGTGCGTTTGCCCCTGCCGATAATCCCAAGGTAATCATGCTTGTAGTAGTTGACGAGCCAAATCCGGGCGGGCAGCCCTATTACGGGAGCTTAGTTGCTGCGCCTGTCGTATCTGCTGTATTTAAAGAGAGTTTTCAACATCTTGAAATATACCCGCAATTCACGGCGGAGGAACAAGCTCTCCAAGATACATCAGTTCCGCATTTGCTCGGATTAAGCCAAATAGATGCAGGCACTGCTCTTAATACGGTAGGTCTTGAGTTGCGTGTAATCGGAAGTGGCTCAAGGGTTGTAAAAACAGTCCCCGCTGCGGGTGCGAAAATAAGGCGCGGCTCTACAGTTGTGCTGTATATGGAAAATCAAGAACCACATACCGCAGTAGTCCCGTATGTGCAGGGAATGTCGGTTGTGCAGGCTATCCGCGCCATTACAGATGCGGGTCTGAATATAAGGCTTACCGGCGGCTCGGTCGGGAACGAAAATGCAACTGCCGAGAGCATGAGTGCGGAACCCGGTGAAGTGTTAGAAGCGGGAGCGGTCATTGACGTTTGGTTTGCGGTTAATGACGGTCACGGCGGATAAATGACTTTTCAGAATTTGAAATTATACAAGAATTTAGTGTGGAGTTATAGTGTGGAGTTATAGTGTGGAGTTATTAGATGTTTTTGAGAAATATAAAATAACCAATGTTACCGATGACACTCGTAATGTAAGCGAAGGAAGCCTTTTCGTTGCAATTAAAGGAGATAATTTCGACGGGGAGCTTTCCGCCGCGAAAATGCTGTCGGAAAAAGGTGCGGCGGCGGTAATTACGCAAAATGATTTGGGGCTTGAACGTCAAGTAATAGTTGAAAATGCGCGACTTGCATATGCGCAAGCTGTGTCACTGTTTTACGGAAACCCGACTTCAAAGCTGAAGCTAATCGCTGTCACAGGGACTAACGGCAAAAGCACGGTTGCGACTTTAATTAAGGCTGTATTGGAAAAGAACGCTCATAAAACGGGCTTTATAGGAACAACTTGTTATGATGTGTGCAATCCGTGCGGCAAAGTCTATGAGGCGAAACTGTCAACTCCGCGGCAGGATGAATTGTATAGGCTTTTTGCGGAAATGGTTGAAAACAATGCCGAATACTGTGTAATGGAAGCATCGTCGCAAGCTTTAGACCAATTCAGAATAGCGGGGGAGAGCTTTGAAACAGGCGTTTTCACCAACCTGACTCAAGACCACCTCGACTGGCACAAGACAATGGAAAACTATTACAAGGCGAAAAAATCTCTTTTTTATATGTGTAAATCGGCAGTAATATGTGTGGATGATAAGTACGGTAAGCGGCTTGCAGGCGAATTACGGAAAGAATTAAATATGCCGATTACGACTTACAGTATAAATGAACTCGCCGATGTCTACGGCGTGAATATCAAGACTTCAAGCGGCGGCGTATCGTATTGGTTTAGCGATTCAAAGGCGGAAAAGTCGTTCCCTTTTAAGTTTAAGATGCCGGGTATATTTAATGTTGCCAATTCGATGGCGGCGGTTGCCGCTTGCCGAATGTTGGGAAATGTCGGGGGAGAGGGTTTAAAATTAAGCGTTGAGGAATGTATTACCGCTTTGGAGGGTTGCCCGGGAGTCCGCGGGAGGTGCGAGGTAATCCATGACGGGGAATTTACTGTTATATGCGATTATGCTCATACTGAGGATGCGTTGGTAAAAATATTGACTTGTGTTCGCGATTTTGCCGCTCGGCGAATAATTTGCCTTTTCGGCGCGGCAGGTGAGCGCGATGCGGACAAACGCCCCTCAATGGGTGCGACTGCCGCAAAGTACGCCGACTTTTTAATAATCACATCGGATAATCCGCGGTTTGAAGAACCCGAAAAGATTATTTCGGAAGTAAAAGAAGGGATTCCCAAAATTGCCCCGCCTTGCGTGACTTTTGTTGACAGGCATGAGGCGATAAAATTCGCTGTTGCCGAGGCTGAAAAAGGTGATATAGTCTTGTTATGCGGAAAAGGGCATGAAACCTATCAAGTAATCGGCGATGATTATACTCGGTTTGATGAACGGGAAATAGTCGCGCAATTGGTTTAAGTAGCACATTTGTGCAGAAGGCAAGAGCAAATTTTAAAGGCACATTAGGCACATTGGTGCAGAAAGGGCAAGAGTGAAAATATGAGTATGTGGGTTCTTTCTGTTACGGCTGTTGCCGCGCTTATAGTCACGTTTGCATTGGGATTTCCCGTGATTCCGATGTTGCGCAGACTGAAATTCGGGCAGACTATTCTTGACATCGGACCGGCGTGGCACAAGAATAAAAAACAAGGTACACCTACTATGGGCGGGTTTATGTTTATAATCGGCATAACTCTGTCATTCTCGCTCGGGCTGTTTATGCTTTGGCGGGAGGGGTTTACGACTTTTGATTCGGTAGGTCGGCTTACTTTTTTTAATGCTGTAACGGGATTTCTTATGGCGGTGAGCTTTGGGCTTATGGGATTTTTGGACGACTGGATTAAAGTCTGTAAAAAGCGCAACGAAGGGCTTTCGGTCAATCAGAAGTTATTTTTGCAGGTGTTTATTGTCGCCGCGTATTTTACCTCGCGGATTATCGCGGGCGATGTCAACACATCAATTAATTTTCCGTTGCTCGGTTCGTTTGACTTTTGGTATTTTTATTACGTTATAATGGGTCTCGGCATAATCTATATTGTCAACGCGGTGAACATTACCGACGGAGTAGACGGGTTGTGCAGCTCGATTACAACTGTCTACTGTGCGGCATTTATGATTATATGCGGAATTTTGACTTTAAGCGAGCTTTCTGTATTGGCGGCGGCGACTGCGGGAGCTTGTATCGGCTTCCTTATTTGGAATTTTAACCCCGCCAAAGTGTTTATGGGGGACACAGGCTCTTTATTCCTCGGCGGAATCGTCTGCGCATTGGGAATAGGTGCGAGGTGCGAAGTTGTAATGGTAATTGCGGCTGCGGTGTATATTTGGGAGGCATTGACGGTTTTAATTCAAACGACATTCTATAAAGCAACAGGCGGAAAACGGTTGTTTAAAATGACACCCATTCATCACAGCTTTGAGATGAGAGGCTGGAAAGAAAAAAAGATTGTAGGCTTTTTCTCGCTGATAGCGGCAGTATTCGGTATAATAGCAATTTCACTTGTTATTTTAGAAGTGTTTTAGCCTTTATAGAGGGGGGTAAAAGTTTGAAAGTCAATCTGCGTAAATGCGGAAAACGAAGCTTTCAACAGCACATTTGTGCAGAAAGGAATGGTCATAAAAATGGATAATATTCGTCATCGGGGCGGTACAAGAGCGCCTGTTAATAATCGCTCACATCCGCGTAATAAAATTACGCCGAAGAGCAAACGGGCGGCGGTTAAACAACCGCGGGAAAGGCTCGCCAAATTTGATATACCTTTCTTTATAATTATACTTATATTGTCGGTTTTCGGGCTTGTAATGCTGTTGTCGGCGAGCAGCTCATTTGCCGCCCGTGAATTCGGGAACAGTCATCACTTTTTTAACAATCAATTGGGCTTTGCTGTTGCGGGGCTTGCTGTAATGATTGTGGTTTCTTTTGTGCCTTATCGTATTTTCCTTGACAGAAGAATTCTCACCCTTGTGATAGTCGGCTCAATTGTGATGATGATTGCGGTATTTACTCCGTTGGGGGTAACTCAAGGGGGGGCAAGACGCTGGCTCGGATTGGCGGGGATTACTTTTCAGCCTTCGGAGGTAATGAAATTCGCTTTAATTGTGGTTTTGGGCTACATAGTCCATAAACACCCGGAGTATTTGAAAAACCACAGGAGAGGCTTTTCCGGGTTTTTCCTGTTCGGTATTATTATCGGGCTTGCCTGTATTCTCACAGTAACACAGCGGCATCTGTCGGGGACGATTATCATGTTTGCAATCGGCGTTACGCTCATGTTTGTCAGCCCTGTTCGAACTAAATATGTGGCGATTGCTATTGGGGTGCTTATATTGGGGGTTGTGATTGCCCCGCCTATATTAGAATCGGTGGGATTCAATCACTTTGAAGCACGGCTTTTGAGTTGGCGCAACCCCGAGGCTGATATAACAGACAGGACATTTCAGACTTATCAATCATTGGTGACAATCGGCTCGGGCGGATGGTTCGGTTTGGGTTTGGGCAATTCGCGGCAGAAATTTTCCTACCTGCCGGCAACTCACAATGATTTTGTTTTTTCGGTAATTTGCGAGGAACTCGGATTTGTAGGCGGGGTTTTGGTTCTTATACTGTTTGTGGTCTTTATTTTAAGAGGTTTTTATATTGCGGCACACGCACGCGACCGTTTCGGAATGATGCTTGCAACCGGGATAAGTGCGCAAATAGGGATTCAGGCGTTTTTGAACATTGCCGTTGTTACGAACAGCGTACCTAATACCGGCATTACTCTGCCCTTTTTCAGCTATGGGGGGACGGCAATTGTAATGCTTATGGCGCAGTTGGGGGTTCTTTTGAATATATCGCGGAAAGCCGCTATTAAGTAATTAGGGGGAAAGGAACGTGGCAAACTGCGATTTTCACTGCTCGGCTACGTCAAGCAAGCAAAGCTTGCTCTTGGTGGCTTTGGTGCGTGCGGTAAACCACACAAGGTGTGTGTTATGAGAGTGTTACTTGCGGCGGGGGGGAGTGCTGGTCATGTTAATCCCGCTTTGGCAATTGCCGACAAAATTGTGGAGGTTTTCCCGGAAAGTAATATACTTTTTGCGGGGACTGCCGTTGGTCTGGAAGCTAAATTGGTTGCGAGGGCGGGGTATGATTTTTCGCCGATTAAAGCGGCGGGATTTCAGCGGAAAATTACCCCCGTTAATATCGGACGCAACGCCAAAGCCGCCTATTATTTCATCACCGCCGGGGGAGAGTCAAAAAAAATCATACAAAGCTTTAAGCCCGATATAGTAGTCGGTACGGGTGGCTATGTAACTGCACCTGTACTCAGGACTGCGGCAAAAATGGGGATAAAGACGGTTACTCATGAAAGCAATTCGCTCCCCGGTGCGGCGACAAAAATGCTTTCGAGGACTGCCGATAAAGTGTTTGTGTCAAGCCACGACACGCTGAAATTTTTTCCCGATGCCAAAAATTCGGGCAGTTCGGACAAATATATAGTAACCGGCAATCCTTTGCGCAAGGGTTATCGCAAAGGTGAAGGCGGACGCAACCGCGCGGGTGCGCTTGCTTCATTGGGTTTGAACGGTTCAATGACGATATTGTCATTCGGCGGAAGTCTCGGCTCGAATGCTATTACCGAAGCGGTAATCCGGCTTCTCAAGTGGGAACGGGGCGGAGATGAGCGTGGGGGCGGGGAAACTTCAACTCCGCGTGATATTAACCATATTCACGCTTACGGCGGAAACGGAAAAGCTATTTTTGAAAAGCTTCTGCTTGAAAACGGCATTACTCCCGACAGGGGTAAGAACATTTTCGTAGAGTATATCCACAATATGTACACCTGCATAACTGCGGCGGATTTAGTAATATGCCGAGCGGGTTCAATGACGCAGACCGAGCTTAAAGCGTTTGGTCGGGCATCAATACAAATTCCTTGGTCGGGTGCGGCGGAAAATCACCAGTATTACAACGCGCTTACCATGAAAGAGGCGGGTGCGGCAATCCTAATCAACGATTCGGAGATAAGCGGCAAAAAGCTAATCGAAGTTGTGTCCGCGCTTTATAATGACAGGCTTCGCATAAGGCTTATGGAGGAAAATGCGGCGCGGCTGTCAACACCGAATGCCGCAGGTATAATTTTGAGCGAAATTATTGACTTAATTTGATACCATTATCACTTTTTGCATTTTAGGCATAGAATGAGGATAAATGCTTTAAGTGAGGTGTGTATATGGTTGAACAAAAATTAGTAATTGAAGGCGGGAGGAGGTTACAGGGCGAAATACAGATTCAAGGCGCGAAGAATTCGGTTCTCCCTTTGCTTGCCGCAACTGTTTTGTGTAAAGGGGAGGCAGTGTTGCATAACTGCCCGCGGCTGACCGATGCGGACGCGGCATTTAGGATTCTTGACTGTCTCGGTTGTAAGTGCAGTCGTGAGAAATCTGTAATCACGGTAAACGCCGAGCAGATGTCAAACAATCATGTTCCGGATGCTTTGACAAGGGAAATGCGTTCATCAATTGTGTTCTTAGGCGCGATTCTCGGGAGGTGCGGTCATTGCAGGTGGTCAATGCCGGGCGGGTGTCAAATCGGGCAGCGTCCCATCGGCTTTCACCTTTACGCACTGAAACGCATGGGAGTAGTGGTGGAAAACGACGGCGGGTTCATGGATTGCACTGCGCCGAAAGGAATCCAAGGCGCGAAGATTTCACTGCCTTTCCCGTCGGTTGGGGCGACCGAAAACATAATGCTGGCTGCGGTGACTGCAAAAGGACGTACCGAGATACATAATGCGGCAAGGGAACCGGAGGTGGTAGATTTAGCAGAGTTCCTTAACAAATGCGGCGCGAAAGTCACGGGGGCGGGTGGTTCGACTATTGTTATAGAGGGAGTCGAGAAGCTTTCGGGCGGGGAGCATACCGTAATCCCCGACAGAATTGTTACCGCTACATATATGTGTTGCGCGGCAATTACAAGGGGCGAGTTGCTTTTGACAAAGACGAAGCACGACGATTTATCGCCGGTATTTCCCATTTTTGAAAAAATGGGGTGCAGTGTTTATTGTTTTGACAAAGACCGCATTTATGTCAATGCACGTAAGGCAATGGTTTCACCGGGGAAAATAGTAACCCATGTCCACCCCGGATTCCCCACCGATTCGCAGCCGCTGTTAATGGCGTTGACTTCGGTTTTGTCGGGAACTACCATATTTGAGGAAACCATTTTCGAGAGCCGCTTTAATCACGCGCCCGAGTTGATAAGGCTCGGCGCGAAAATAGACGTGATAGAGCGGGTGGCAATAGTCGAATGGGTTGAGAGGCTTTCGGGGGCGAACGTGAGAGCGTTTGATTTGCGCGGCGGGGCTGCGCTGGTGACTGCTGCACTTGCCTGTGAGGGCGTGACTAAAATAAGCGAAATCCACTACATTGACAGAGGGTATGAAGCAATAGAGGAAGTTTTAAGAAGTGTAGGCGCAAATATTAAGCGTAAATGAACTGATGTATAATAGACCTCCACGGAAAATTTGCCGAAAATACGCCGTGTGTTAGTTTCCGTGGAGGTCTAATAAAGGAAGGAGAGAGTGTAAAATGCCGGAATTTCACTCATATAACAGAAATAATAAGAACGGGCGGAGACCTGAAAACGAGGAAAACTCCGCCCAAAAAGACAATAAAGTATCCATGAAAATGCCTAAAATGAATAAAAAGGCAAAAAAAACCAAAGAACTGAAAAAGCGGGATTCGGGTTATTTCTCGACCTCGCCCGAAAAAAGAAAAGTCCGCAAAAGCTATGTAATTCACTTAACATTACTTTCAATTTTTTGTGTAATTTTACTCGGCGTACTTTCGGTAACGGTTTTGTTTAATGTCGATGAAGTGTTTGTACTCGGAGACAGCCCGTATTCCGCCGAAGAAATTATGGAAGCGGGCGGGATTGAGATAGCTCAAAACCTGAGCCGTTTTAAAAGCGGACAAGCACAACAAAGCATATTAAGCTCGTTAGTCCGCCTTGACGATGTAATGGTCAGGCGTGTGTTCCCGAATGCGATTGAGGTCACTGTTGAGTACGCCGAAAGTGTGTTCAGTGTTTACAGTGGGGGGGAATTTCACGAAATATCGCCGAAAGGGCGTATTATCGGTATAGGCTCAAAACGCCCCAAAGGATTGGTTGTAGACGGATTTGACACCGAATCGGCTGTGGCGGGTGATTATCTTGAATATGTAGTAAGTCTTGACGAAAACGGCAAGACAAACGCCGATGACATTGAAAAAATCGAGCTTATATTCAGCCTTGCCGCACTAATCGAGAAGCACGGACTTTCCGAAATAGTCCGCATTGATATTTCCGACAGGTATGATGTTAAGCTGTTTAACGGAATTAATGAGCGGGTTGAGGTAAAACTCGGCGCACCTACTCAGCTTGATGAAAAGCTCGCGATTACTGCGAGTATAATCAATGATGAAATAGCAGAAAACGAAAAAGGTATACTAAGGGTATCGACTCCGCGAAAAGCATCGTTTAATCCTGTGTTGAATTAGGTAAAATTTGGAAATTTACCAAATATAGCGACATTTTTCTTAAATAATACCAAATATTTAAAAAAATTTTTAAAAACACTTGAAATTTTAACATTTATTTGTTATAATCATAAAGTGTATTGATTTTAAAGAGAAAATGGGAACAAAAAACACGGAGGAAAGGTTAATGGCTAAGTTTGAAGTTGTAAACGATGTAACTGACGAAATGGAAGACGAGATTGATGCGTTAGACGATGAGCTTTATAATGTCATAATAAAGGTTATCGGCGTAGGCGGCGGCGGCGGAAACGCGCTTGAATACATGGCGAAAAACGGTATTGACGGCGTTGAATACATCGCAATCAATACGGATGTTCCCGCTTTGAGAAGTAAGGACAAGCGTCTTATGAGGCGTATGCAAATCGGCAAAAAGAAGACTAAGGGACGTGGCGCGGGAGGTAATCCCGAAGTCGGGAGCGAGTCCGCACTTGAGGACAAGGCGGAGATTGAAAAAATGCTCGCCGATACCGCTATGGTATTTGTTTCTGCCGGAATGGGCGGGGGTACGGGGACGGGTGCCGCTCCTGTAATTGCTCAAATTGCAAAGGAGATGGGGATTCTCACAATCGGAGTGGTTACAAAGCCGTTTGATTTTGAGCGTCAGCAAAAGATGAACACCGCGCTTAAAGGGATTGTTGAAATGCGTAAGCACGTTGACGCGCTTATTGTAATCCCGAATCAAAAGCTACTCGGCATAAACGAAAAAGGGATTAATATAAAGACCGCTTTTGAAATGGTTGATAACGTGCTTTATAAAGTCGTCAAGAGCATTTCCGCGGTTTTAAACGAGACCTCTTACATTAATGTCGATTTTTCCGATGTCGAATCGACTTTGAAGGATTCCGGGGTTGCGCATATAGCAATCGGAACTGCGAGCGGTGAAAACAAGGTTGAGGAAGCGGTTGCACAGGTAATAAACAGCCCGCTTTTGGAAACATCGATTGAAAATGCCGGCAAAATGCTCGTGCATATTACTATGTCGGGTGATGCTATTTTAGATGATGTAAACACTGTAATTGACAATTTGACTCAAGCCGCACACCTTGACGTTGATGTTATTACCGGGGTTGAATTGAGCGATGAACTCAAGGACACTGTTGAAGTGACCGTAGTTGCGACTTCTTTCCGAGATGACAAAGGCGGAGTTGCCCATGCGGGGACGAATTCCGCGAACAAGTACAGGTCAGAGCCAATTGAAAAAGGAAGTACTCAGCAGCTTCGTGATGCGCATTCTATATTCGGAGCAGTACGCAGCGACCCGAGCGTGTTGCCGCAACAGCCGTCGCTGGACAAGTTTATAACGCAGAGTCTTGATTCCACCGCTGTTGACGATGACCCGTTCCGCGCTTTGGATGATATATTCAGGAAATAACCGGACATGACAAAACCCCTCACTTAATATGAGGGGTTTTACACTTTCTCTATTTACCTTGATTAATGAAAGGTTTTTTACACTTTCTCTATTTACCTTGATTAATGAAAGGTTTTTTACACTTTCTCTATTTACCTTGATTAATGAAAGGTTTTTTACACTTTTTCTATTTACTCGCACTCCCGATTGCTTTGTTCAGCACCGGGATTACCGCCAATGCAAGCGTACCGCCTATTCCCGCGGTAAACAATTGCGGGAACGAGAACGGGATTGACAAAGGCGCGGGCAGAATTTCCAATGTATGCACGAGGATATGCACTACGCCTAAATACAACACTGCGAACTTTGCCGTCGCGCCGATTGCGAGAGCCGCTATCTGCGATACCAACAGCGGCGCGTTTCCGAACCTCCTTTTGCCGATAAAGTGCCACGCGAGAACTAAGACTATGTTTGCCGTTGCCGTAATCGGGACTAAAACCCAAAAAGGCGGCGCGATTCCGATGATTTGCGCCATGACGGGCGAGATTGCCGCAACGCTCACCCCTACAGGCAGGGAGCAGGACGCAACTGCGATTATCAAAATGAAGTTTATACCGCTCCCCGTTACTAATGTCGTTGTCGGGAATAATGTCCTTGAGCCCCACTGCCACCCCACCAAAAGCGCGATTAGCAGTGCCGATTGTGTAATCCAACGTATCTTGTTATTCTCCAATGTTTTTACCCCTTACTTTCTGCACTGTTAGTAGTGCCAAAATTCGTTTTCCGCATTTACGCAGATTTACTTTCAAACTTTTACCCCTTCCTTACTGTAAATCTCGTTTTCTTATCAATTATAATATAATATTTTCACAATATATGTTGCTTATGCAACGAGAAAGGATAAAAAATTGAATTACAGCGAAATGGAAAGAATTGGGCTGTTCCGAAAACTTAACAGCTCGGAAATCCGAAAGGTGTGTACTTGTTTCGGGGCATATACCCGTAACTATGCCAAGGGCAAAACAGTAGTCCGCGAGGGAGATGTGCTAAAACAGTTCGGCGTTGTACTCGGGGGGCAAGCCCGCGCGTTTAAGAGCGATGTTTCCGGGAAGGAATTCACGGTTTCGGTTATAAACGAGGGAGGGTACATAGGTCTGCTCCTTGCGGGCGGTTCAAGCTCCTGCCCGAGGTGCAGCCCCGTAACAGTCACCGCGTCGGACAGGCTCACAGTCTTGTTTTTGCCGCTTAACAAGCTTTTGCGGCAATGCTCCGGGAATTGTTCCGCTCACGTAAAAGTCCTCGGCAACCTTATCGGCGGCATTTCCGAAAAGGCGATGCTTTTGTATGAGCGGATTGACTGCCTCATTAAACCGACTATCCGCGAAAAGGTGAGCGAATATTTGTCCCAACAGTCAAAGCTGGCGGGGGGTGACTCATTTACGGTAGCATTTGACAGGGAGGGTATGGCGGATTACCTCAACACGGAACGCAGCGCGTTGTCGCGGGAGCTTTCAAAAATGAAAAACGATGGTCTTATCGACTATCGGAAAAGCAGTTTTAAAATATTTTGGTGATTTTTAACAAAAAATCATAAAACTGTTTGTATGAATTGTAGAAAATGCAAATTCCCCTTTTAATTTGCGTTTTTATGTTGTATAATTAAATTGTAATGCGCCGGAAATTTTTAAGAAGGGGAAGGTGAAAACGTGAAAAGGACAGAAAATAAGCGTAAATCGCTGTTCATTGTAGACGACAATTTGACCAACCTGAATATTGCACGCGACATTTTGTCTAAAAAGTACAACGTCATTACTATTCCTTCCGCGCTGAAAATGTTTGAAATGCTTAACAAGACTATTCCCGATATTATTTTGCTTGATATTGAAATGCCGGAGATGAACGGGTATGATGCGATAAAACTCCTTAAAGATGACGATAGGTACAAAAGTATTCCCGTTATATTTATAACGGTCAGGGGGGACAGCGCGAGCGAGCTTGCCGGTCTTGCGTTAGGTGCGGTGGATTATATTTCCAAGCCTTTCGCGCCGCAGTTGCTTGCTAAAAGGATTGAGATTCATGCAACGCTTGAAAGCCAAAAGGAACAGCTTAAAGAATATAACGACAACTTAACTGAAATGGTCAGTGAAAAAGTTAAGGAGGTAATGGGGCTTCAGGACACTATAATAAGCACTATTGCCGAGTTGATGGAATGTCGTGAGCTTACGACTAACGGGCATATCTTCCGCACACAAAAATACCTTAAAATCTTCCTTGAAGTACTCGGCAAAAATGAAATGTATAAAGACGAGGTCGGAAGATGGAGGATTGATGAGATTGTCCAATCCTGCCGATTGCATGATTTGGGTAAAATTGCTATTCGGGACAGTGTTTTAAAAAAGACCTCGAAGCTTACTCATGAGGAATTTGAGGAGATTAAGTCTCATGCGGCTTATGGAGTTGAAATGATTGATAAAATTGAGCGCAATTCGGGTAATGATGCATTCCTTGAACACGCGAGGATTTTTGCGGGAACTCATCATGAAAAATGGGACGGTACCGGCTATCCGGAAGGTCTCAAGGGTGAGGAAATCCCGTTGCAGGGCAGACTTATGGCAATTGCGGATGTTTATGATGCACTTATATCGGAACGTCCTTATAAAAAAGCGTTCCCCCATGGGGAGGCTGTGCGTATTATCGAAGAGGGGAGCGGCACTTATTTTGACCCTAATTTAGTCGATGTGTTTTTAATGTTGCAGGATGACTTTAAAAATGCAAGCATAGAGCGGGTTGACGCGCCGCAGTTTACTCACTTTACTACTACTCCCCCCCCCCCCCCCCCCCCCCCCCCCCCCCCAATAAAAAAAGGGGCAGAAAAAAAAAAAAAAAATATTTAAAAAAAATAAAAATAGACAAAGGGGGGGGAGAC
>Ga0099364_10007858_pt1 | contig 15126 bp, 11 predicted proteins | sample TergutTh196P3_FD_73070 | JGI IMG/M metagenome (GOLD analysis project Ga0099364, IMG submission 73070) | Microcerotermes parvus P3 segment gut microbial communities from Pointe-Noire, Republic of the Congo - Th196 P3 | ecosystem: Host-associated > Arthropoda: Insects > Digestive system > Gut ... | reverse complement strand
GCTCTTGCCTGAAAAAGTAAGTGGTTTTCACAACGGCAGGTTTGCCATTTTTTTCACCGATTGGCTTAACACAAATGCCGCCGTCTGTGTAGAATTTGCCCCAACCATTGGTGTCAACCGTTTTGCCGGGTTTGCCCTTGTCGTTCAGTCCGGCAATGCCGATTTGTATGTTGGTTTTTACAGCTGTGCTGCTGTTTTTCTCAGTCAAAACCCATTGCCCAAAATCCCCTCCTGATGCTACAAGTTCATAGTTGACGGAAAATTTCGGCTTAGGCCGGGGGTTGATTGCCGGGAAGGTTACTTCCGTTCCGGCTGCGTTTTTGAGTTTTAGTGTCAAGCCTTTGTTCAGCAGTTTGGGGAATTTTTTGTCACCGAATGTGTCAGCCTTTACCGCCTTGTACCCCTTGCCGTTGCCAATGTCAAACTCAGCAGGCACAAATCCGCCTAAGTCTAGGATTTCAGTGCTGAGGTTGATTTTTGGCGTACCGCTGGAGTTGACGATAATGTCAGTGGATGGGTTGCTGTAGTCGATGCAGCAGTCATCGGTTGTTGCAGGGGACGGCGTGGGACTAGGCGTTGACGTGCCGGGAAAGGGAGTTGGCGAGGGGGTTGTTGTGTCAGGTGAGGGGGAGGGGCTAGGCGTACCGGGGGATGGCGTGGGGGCAGCTACGTTGCTCCATGTGTAGGTAATGGAGGAGTCTACATTTTGATACAGGGTTGAAACAAAGAGGTAAGCATCCCTGCCTTGTGTGTCGATGCTAGATTGAACGCCCTTGGTTAGGGGGTATACATCGGCACCGTTTGCACCGGAAGAAAACGCAACATCGTCACCGTATACGTTGCACCTTTTTACACCTGCATCGTCATTGGCGAGTACCGCATAATACAGTGTACGTTCGTTGCCGTCATTCGGGGCAGTGATATTCAGCCATTGTTTGCCTGCTTCGGGCTTCTCCAACTTATAAAGCATCTCGTGGGTCGCACCTTTGACTGCTACAGGAGAACCATAGCCTTTAAGTACGGCAGAATTGCCTGATTTTAAGTCAGGAATGCGCTCATAAAAACTTGCATTTTGCCGAGTGCTATTACCTGGCTCACCAGAATAAACACGCCCATTCTCAAGCCCAGCAACAGGTCGAATTGCCCATAGATTGCATCTAGGGGTGGCTCCTTCTGAAAAAAAATGAATAGTTGCTTCTGAAAAAAATTTAATTGTCGATGTAGATAAATCCCCATCTATAATTTTCCCACCGTCAGAGGCGAACTGTTCCATAAATACAGCATACAGCAAAGCGAGGGTGTCATCCTTATTCCCCACACCTGTGCCTCCATATAAAAATTTTCCTATGGAAAGGTCTTCCCCATCTTTTTCTGCATTTTTTCGGTTGTTATTCATATCAACTGCATTTTTTGCAAGAGGATATTCTGCTTTCATTTGAGTATAAACATCACGAGCAAATGTATTATTATATACTTTCTGCATAGACGTGGCAAACAATTGGGACATCATACACGGCAATTTAGTTTTGTAATTTTTGCAGTTCTCAATGTAGAGGATGCCGTCCTCGGCATCCTGCAAACCCGCATTGCACCGTTCTGGAGCGGTAGGTTGATGGCGGCGTACCCTACAAACGGTTACGAAACTAAATCGCCGTGGACATCATATAACTTTTATGTCCATTGAAATGGAAAAAATCTCTATACCCGCTACCTTCATAGGTGTTTTGAACGCCTATTCTGAGTTCAGTAGCGGTGATTGCAGTAAATACCTCCGCATTTTCTCTGATATAGAGAGTTCCCGCCAATTCACTTAACCCCTCGTTAAACCATGCAGGACTAATCCCATAAATACCAGCGTACATAAAAAACAATAAATGCTGAAATTCATGCGCCATTGTGCTGTAGAGATTTAGCCAGTTTTCCTCACTTGGCGTTGCGATAACAGTATTGAACTGAGACACATTCACATGGAACATATCTAGTCTATTAGAGCTGACCTCGAAATCGGTTCTGCGAAAAAAACCGCCTCCAACCGCCATATCATCGTGAAACAGCACATTTATTCTGCCATCACCATCAATGTCGCCAACTGTTGGCATATAGCTGTCGCCTGTGATTATCACCACACCATCGTGTTCGGCAAACCCATTACTCATACGCTTGTAAATCGCATCAAATTCGGTTGCTGCTTTAGTTGCTTGCGTACCAGCGTTTGCAAGAGTAAACCCTGTACTTTCCAAAACCCAAATATTTGTATGTTCGCCTTGTCCGATTAGTGTTGCTTGCCCTTGCTGAAACAATCGTGTAGACCCAACTCCACCGGGCGGCGATGGCATTACATATTCTGCATCATCCGTATCCTCGGAAAACTGCATCATCTTTTCTGGCAACGATTGTTCCGGCTTAGAATATTCAGGGGGAATATGTTCTAACCCATCGTCCTCCAGTATAATTGTTTCTAAGTCCATAGCCCCAGAGTTTGCACTTTCAGCGAACTTTCCACGAAGCTCGGATAGTTCTTGTTCAAAAGATTTGGGTAAATCGTCTTGTGCACTTATTGGCAGTATACGACTCGGTAAGAATGCTGCCAGTATTGCTAAAGCCAAAACGAAACTTGTGATTTTCCTTTTCAAACTAATCATCCTCCAGATTAAGATTGTTTATGACAAGCATATCATAATACTTATTGAAAGTAAAGTACAAATTCATGTGCGGATTTTGTGCAATTTGACGAAAGGCCCATAGCCCTATTCCGAAAACGGCACAACCGGCTTGGGGGTCCACATTGGAAATGGGGTGCGGTCAGACCTTTGCCTGCCAAAGGAAGACCGAGGAGGGGCTGAAGGGGTAGGTGCTTGGCCCTCTTCCGCGGCGGCTGGCGGCTGGGGGGTGGCTGGCTGACCATTGTCTGCCGGTGCGCTTTGCAGGGCGGCGGGCGTAGGCGCGGGCGGTCTGGGTGTGGAGACTGGGGACGGCTCCGGCTTTAAGGCAAGCGGCTGAGGGGTAGGCTGCTCAGCGGGCCCGGCCTGTCCGGCGCGGTGCAGCGCGTATGTGCCGATTGCCCCGCCGGCAAGAAGCGCGGTACCCTTGCTGTCGGTGTCAAGCAGCCATAACCCATGATTTTCCTCCGCGCCGCCTTTGTATATAAATATAATTGTCTTGCCGTCAAAAAGCATTTGCGGGGCAGAGGCGGGAAGGGCTTTTTTATTATCGGCATAAATCTCCTGAGTAGAGGGCTTGTTTTTTTGCATATCTGTTATCCATATCCTTTGATTATCTGCAAAAACAGCCTTAGAACGGTCCGCGGAGAGACCCGGCTCTTGTATTCCGGTCTCTGAAATAACCTCTGTTTTATCAGTCAGGCAGTCGTATAGCGTTAGCTTTTGCTCCTTTCCGCCGTACAATAGAATACGGCTGTCATTCATGGGAAGGACTGCCCCTGAATCGGGGATAATGATATTGTGCTCATACAGGTGCTTTTCGGCAACGCTATATGATGAAAGGAGGTGTTCGCCGCCGCCGTCGAGATAAACGCTGTCGCGCATAAATAAATGAACCCACCTGCCATCGCCTGAGACCCCGGCTATTTCAGGCCAAAAACCGCTTTCCCCGGTTACCAGAAGCTCGCTGGTTTGGTTTTCTAGATCAAGCCTTGACAAGCCGTACAGGGCAATGCCACCTGGCTTCCTTGTGGGCAGGGAGGTGTAATACAGCGATGCACCGTCAGGGGAAACAGCCAGCCCGGCATACTGCTGCTTGCTTTGGTGGGGGGCAATTTCATCGGCCTTATTTTCAACCGGGTCATAAGCGCGTATACGGCTGTCAGCCCCCTCCACAGCATATAAAACGTCCTTTTTGGCTCCCCAGGTAAAATCATGTACGCCGCCCCCATCGGCATGGGCGAGCCGCTTTACTATGCCGGAGGCATTGTCGGCTAACAGTAAATCATCCTTGCGGCGGAAGGCGAGATATTTTCCGCTTGGCGAAAATTTAATATCCGTTATGCCATCGCCCTCATACAGCCTTGCTTCGGCTTGCCCCGGCTCAATTATATACAGCCCATCCGGCCTGGTGAATGCCGCACTGTCTCCCGAGGAGAGCAGCATGTCGGCACCGCTAATGGGCGTTGGCCCTGGGGAGGCGGATGGTGTTGGCACCTGTGTGGGTACTGGGGTAGCATCAGGCTGTGAATCAAAGGGGTTGCCGAAAATATCAAGCAAGGCAAAGGCAGCCACTGTACAGAGTGCGGCAGCTGTCAGGCAAATTGTCACAATGACCCCGGGGCTGCACTTTTTTTGCCGGGGCATTTTCTTTCGCGGGCGTTTTGGCATGGGAAAACCTCCAAAAAACATCTTTTCAATTGTGCAGTAATGCTGTATACTATCAGTACTCGGTGAAAACTACGGGAAAGGGGAGCCTCAGGCTATGTTCATCACAATAGACGGTCCTGACGGTGCGGGGAAAACCACGGCGGCACAGAAGCTAGCCTCAAGCCTTTCGGAAAAAAACGAAATATTCTATACATCCCAGCCATCAAATTCAAAATACGGTGCTGAAATACGAAGGCTTCTGGCAAATACCCCAAGCCCTGACCCTCGTAAAATGACCGGCCTTTTTATCGCCGACCGTGCAGAGCATATAAAGTCCGAAATCAAGCCCAGGCTCGACAGGGGCATCTGGGTTGTGTGCGACCGTTACAAATATTCTACCATAGTGTATCAACAGATACAAGGCATATCCAAACAAAGCCTGATTGAAGGCAACCAGGGCTTTTTGATTCCTGATGTAGTTTTTATACTCACTGTCAGCCGGGTTGAGCAATTGCTTAACAGAATTCAAAGCAGAGAGAAGTCCCTGGAGCTGTTTGAAACTCGGGAAATAATGGAAAAAACCTTAATGCTGTATGCCCAAATGCCTGAATGCTTCCCTGATGAAAATATTCACATGATTGATGCCGGAGGTTCCGCTGATATCTCGGTGAAGCAAATGCTTGCCAAATTAAATACGTGACGAATTAACTCCAGGCTAGTCTTTGGGGAGACCAGTTATAACTGACTGGGTTTTTGCATGACAAAAACAGGGGATTATGCCGCACCTTATAAGCATATAATAGTTCTGTTATCAGCTGTTACTTGTCAACCGCTAATTTTAAGCTGGAGATGAGCAATTTGTTCAGAACGATTTTATGTGTGTTGCCCTCACAGGCATGGGTTGCCGCCAAAACAGGATACCCCGTTGCCCATATGGCATATGGCATAGGCCCTGGGTTGTCCCTTATCTCACGCTACACCGGGACAAAAACCCCAGGAGGTATTATGATGCTTGATGATACGGCATATGACAATACCCGGGGTAATGCTGAGGAACTCGCCAAAGAATGCCTGTACCTGTGCCAAAGCTTAGGCTTTGAGGGACTCTGCTGCGATTTTGAACAGCCTGTACGCAGGGGGTTAGAGGCGTTTGTAACAGAGTGCGGCGGGATTTTCTCCAATATTTCGATATATGTCCCTGGACGGTATGCCCAGTGCCACAGCATGGTCAAGGTATATATCCCTACAGCCATAACCTCCGGGTCATTAAGCAATCGGTTGGAAAATGCCGTTTCCATTTACGGAGCAGGACGGTTGGCCTTAGAAATAGAAAGGCTCTCACGTGATATTATGTTGCCCTCCGAAAATCAATTCGGCACCCCGCTGCCGTGCGACAAAATAAGAGATATTCTATCGGGACGCGGGGGTGCCTCATTTTATTCAAATGAGCTTTGCGCCCATTATTTCACAGAAAGAGACAATGAAGGGAGAACGCATTTTTACATATATGACGATGCCCAAAGCTTCAAAAGGAAAACTGACCTGGCTCTATCAATGGGGATACGGGAGGGTTTTCTTCTCTACCCTGATGCCGCAGAGCTTGGTGTTTTTTAGGGACACTTTTCCCCCGGGTTGATATGTATCATACAGTGCTTTACCATTGAAATGCGAGCTTCTATTTCAACATGTATGCACTCGCCTATGTCATGCGCCTGCGTCAGCGTGGAGGATCCATCCAGGCTAAGTTCTAAGTCAACATAAATTTTATTGCCAAACAATCTTGTTTTCAGGTCATCAATGCCCAAAACACCATCATGCTCAAGCACAATCTCCCTGATTTGACATATGGTTTCGTCATCGCAGGCAGTATCGGTCATTTTGCAAACCGCGGCACGGAAAATATCATACGCCGCCTTGACTATAAAGAGGCATATAATGACCCCTGCCAATGAATCCAGTACAGGAAAGCCCAGACGCGCTCCTAATATCCCGGCAAAGCTGCCTACTGAGGACAGGGAGTCAGAACGGTGATGCCAGGCATCTGCCATCATTGCCCCCGAACCGATTTTTTTGGCAGCGGCGCGAGTATGCCAGTACATCCACTCCTTGACGAGAACAGTAATTGCGGCGGTACACAGTGCTAATATACCTATCAGCCCCTTTGCCGGATTTTCATCAGGCCCGCCATGTATGATATTTAGAACTGCCGAATATCCTATCCCTATTCCTGTTGCACAGAGTATCCCGGCTAAAACCATTGCGGCAATGGGCTCCATCCGCTCGTGACCGTAAGGATGCTCTTTGTCTGATGCTTTTGATGCCATTCTTACACCGATGATGACAACAACTGTGCTGAATATGTCTGAGGCGGTATGCACGGCATCTGAGATCATGGCAGATGACCGAGAGAATATTCCTATAATCATCTGGATTATTGTCAATATAATATTAATGGTGATTGTCCGCAAAGATACACGCGTAGCAAGCTGTGTGTCAGACATTTCATTTTTGTTTGACATTATAACATCACCCTACTTTTCTCTTTTTTCATAATTGAGCTTGGCAAGATACCCCTCTAAAATCAGAGATGCTGCAACTGCATCAACATTATCACGGTTCTTCCTTCCATGCCTACCGCTGGAGTGCAAAATTTCAGCCGCGCTTACAGATGTACGGCGTTCGTCCCATAAAACTGCTTCAAGCCCCCTTCGCTCCAGAGTATGCGCCAGCCTTTCGCTTGTTTCGGATCTAGGGCTTTTTGAGCCGTCCATATTCAGCGGATTCCCTATAACTACACGAGAAACTTCTTTTTCTTGACATTGTGAAACAATTTTTTCAATAAGCTCTTTACGTTTTTTCTCATGTATTACAAAAGCCTCACCACACAGGATTTCGGAGATATCGCTAACGGCAACTCCGGTACGGCTGTCGCCTAAATCCAATGCCATAATGCGCAAGCTTGCACCCTCCTCATACTGCTTCACCCCCGCCGTAAGGCGGGGGGATGAAGCAACATTAAACGCTGTTTATTACATAATCGACACGCTCATAACAAACGCGGCAAAAACAATTGAAACCATAGACATGAGCTTTATCAGAATGTCAACAGCCGGGCCGGCAGTATCCTTGAACGGATCGCCCACAGTGTCACCTACCACAGCTGCCTTATGATTATTTGAGCCTTTTCCATCGAGGTTTCCGGCTTCAATGTATTTTTTAGCGTTATCCCATGCCCCGCCGGAGTTGTTTACGAAAAAGGCCAGGGCAAAGCCAGTAACCAGGCCTCCTGCCAGCATACCCGCAACACCGTTTACCCCTAAGAAGAAGCCGACTGCAATGGGAATTACTATTGCCAAAACTGAGGGCAAGATCATTTCTCTCAGCGCGTTCTTAGTGCAAATATCCACACAACTGGCGTAATCAGCTTCAGCTTTGCCTTCCATAAGCCCTGTAATCTCTTTAAACTGGCGGCGTACCTCCCGGACAATACCCTGTGCTGCCCGGTTAACTGATTTGATAAGCAGTGCGGCAAATGTAAAGGCTAATGCAGCACCAATAAACAGACCGACCATAACAGGGGGATTAGTAATGCTCAAATCAAGCATCCCCGGGCGGATTTTCTCCCCGGCAGCTTCCATCATACCCGTAATCTTATCTAAGTCCGTTACAGCATCCAAGTTGTGTGTTTCTGCAAATCTTTGCACCTCAGCTGATATTTTTATTCCAATCTGCTCAATATACGAGACCATCAGAGCCAATGCGGTCAGTGCCGCCGCACCAATACAAAATCCCTTGCCGGTGGCGGCGGTGGTATTTCCTAATGAATCAAGGGCATCGGTTCTTTCGCGAACCTGCTTAGGCAGGGCCGACATTTCAGCGATGCCGCCCGCATTATCTGCAATGGGACCATAAGCATCGGTGGCCAAAGTTATCCCCAGGGTACTCAGCATACCCACAGCCGATATTGCCACAGCATACATACCCTCGCTGAACTCGTTGAATCCATTGGCTACGATGAAGCTTCCGATGATTGTAGCACCCGCAACGAGAGCCGGGAAAAAGGTGGACATCATTCCTAAGGAAATGCCCCCGATAATCAGCGTTGCCGAGCCGGTTTTGGCAGATGCCGCTAACTCTTTTGTAGGTTTATAGGCATCAGAGGTGTAGTACTCGGTGAGAAATCCTATTACATTGCCAGCAACCAAGCCTAGCAGTATTGCCCAATATATGCCCATTTTGTCAGCTCCGAGAAATTCCCGCACTAAGAAGAAGCTGACAACTGCAATGATGGCTGAACTGCCGTATACACCGCGGCGCAACGCACCCAGCAGCTTTGACTGCGAAGCATTTTCGCCGGTACGCACTAAAAACGTACCCAAAATAGAGGCTAATATTCCAATCGCCGCCATGATGATGGGAATAGCAACGGCACCCATAGTGGTGCTTTCTTTGCCATCACCTATAAAGGCTGCGACACCTAAGGAGCAAGTAGCTACAATAGAACCCACATAGGATTCATACAGATCGGCACCCATGCCGCACACATCGCCTACATTATCGCCCACGTTATCGGCAATGGTAGCGGGGTTGCGCGGGTCGTCCTCGGGGATGCCGGCCTCTACCTTGCCTACCAGGTCGGCACCCACATCGGCTGCCTTGGTAAAGATGCCGCCGCCCACACGAGCAAACAGAGCCATACTTGAGGCTCCCATGCCAAAGGTAATCATAGCACTGGTGATGTATTGCAACCTGACGGAGAGTTCGTCAGTGCCGAGAGCTACTGCTTCCCGCAGAACATCCTGCAGGCCGGGTCCTGAGTACCACCACTGAAGGAAATAATACCAAACGGCGATGTCCAAAACACCCAAGCCAACCACAGTCATGCCCATGACCGCGCCGCTGTTGAAGGCAACGCGCAGTCCTCTGTTCAGGCTTGACCGGCAGGCATTGGCAGTCCGGCTGTTGGCGTATGTAGCGGCTTTCATGCCGACCAATCCAGCCAGGCCGGAGAAAAATGCCCCGGTAATAAAAGCGAACGGCACAAAGATAGTCAGGAACCCAAAATAGGCAAGAACGCCTAACAACAGCGTCATTCCAATGAAAAAGATTCCTGCCGTTGTGTACTGCCTTTTGATGAAGGCGTTGGCCCCCTGACGGATTGAAGCTGAGATTTTCTTCATCTCATCCGTGCCCTCATCCTGCCTCTTCATCCAGAAGAAGAGATAGACGGCGAAAAGTAGCGCAGCCACTGCGCCAATGGGTGCTAGGAGCATCAATGCTGGTGAATCCATGAAAAATTCCTCCCTTTTTTTCGCCCGGCATACGCCGGAAGTATGCACCGGAATATGCCATAGAAACTATTGTTTCAATCACACCAATTCCCGGCTCATTATATACTATCATAAAAATAAAAAGAACGCAACAGTTTTTTATGCTTTTTTTGAAAAAGATCTCACGCGACAAAAGCGGGCTGTTTAGCAGAATAACAGCCCGCTTAAGTATAATTATTGTGCGAATTTTTTCAACGGCTTGCACACATAAAGTCCTACAACCCAGGCGGCAACGGCTTCGGGGATGCCGTTTGTTAGGACAATACTGCTCAAAACTGCCCACATAGCCCCAGCTGTATATTCGGTATCTCCTAGAAAGGGTTGCGCGAAAAACCGCCAGATGCCGCCTAAAACCAATACCGTATTGGTCAGCGAGCCTAAGATTGCGGGAAGTGCATAGGTAACCTCAGATCGTACATCGTGCTTTTTCAAGGCATCGTATACCAGCCCTGTTACAACCCCAATTAATATGCGCGGAACAAAGCAAATGACCAAGCTCCATCCGTTGCCCTGAGGGAATTCATCACCGGCATTGTGGAATGGGGTGAATACAAATGACATTACTCCGGGAGAAACGAATGAGAAAACCAAAAAGCTAAAGGTACCGAAGAAAAATCCCATCACGGCACCTGCCTTCCAGCCTAACAGGATTGCGGTGGCGATGACGGGGATGTGGCTCAATGTACCTACCATTACCGGGGCAAGAATTGAGCCGAGCGGGGTAAAGCAAACGATGGCCTCAATGGCCAGGAGAAGGGAAAATTGCGCCAGGAACAGAGTTTTTTTGCGTGTGCTGGTGTTTTGCATTGGAAATTCCTCCTTGCTGCTGTTCTCTTTCGGAGATACAGCGCATTTTTTATTATGAAACGCCTTTCGGCGGTTCATTCACAGTTTTTTGCGTAAATTTTATGCAGGCCCTCCAAGAGGAGGGTGGGGATATGGCTTGCCTCTATTCGCAGGCATCTGGAAATAATCTCCGAGTGTCCCCCTGTGATTAAGACGGTACACGCTGAACCTAATTCCTGCTCAATGCGTTCAGTCATGCCCTCGATCATGGCGGCCGCTCCGAACAATGCGCCTGACTGCATACAGTCGATGGTGTTTTTGCCGATTACTCTCTTTGGAACAGCATCCAATGCTACATGGGGGAGTTGGCTTGCCTTGGCACTCAAAGCATCCAGTGCCGTGCGTATCCCGGGGACAATAGCCCCGCCTGAAAACCGCCCCTTAGTATCCAGAACACTAACCGAGGTAGCGGTACCCATGTCAAAAATGATAATAGGCAGAGTATACAGCTCCAATGCCGCCACGGCATTGCATACCATATCGCTTCCCAGCTGGGCAGGGTCGTCAATGGTAATATCCAAACCGGTTTTTATTCCCGGTCCAACGACCACGGGTTCACAGCCGAAGGCAAGGGCGATTCCCTGAGACAAGGAGGCTGTAATCGGGGGAACAACGCAGGACAAAGCTGCTCCCATAATTTGCTCCGGTGAAATATCCCCCAGCTTCATTATGTCACGGAGCAATAATGCCCATTCCTGAACGGTACGTTGCGCTAGGGTAAAGGTTCTCCCGGTATGGGCGATGCTATCGTCCTGCCAGCACCCAAGCAGAGTATGCGTGTTTCCTGCATCAACTGTTAAAATCATTGTCCTGGCAGTCCTTTCATTGATGGTTACTACTCAGTTCTTAGGGCAACAACCGGATCCTTCTTAGCGGCGATTTTTGACGGAATCAGCCCGGCGATAAGGGTTAAGCTCATACTGAGGAGTATCAAAAATACCGCCCCATTAATCGGCAATACGGCAATCCCGGAAACCCCGGAAACGTGTTTTATTATCACATTTGCCGGTATGGTCAGTAGCGCGCTTATAATTACACCTAACGATCCTGAGACAAAGCCGACAATCAGCGTCTCCGTGTTGAACACCCTTGATATGTCACTTTTGCTTGCCCCGATACTCTTGAGAATGCCGATTTCCTTAGTTCTCTCAAGAACTGATACATAGGTGATTATGCCAATCATCATCGATGAAACCACTAATGAAATCCCCACAAACGCCATGAGAATATAACCGATCATGTTGATAACGGTACTGACAGAGGAAATCATCATACCTACATAATCCGTGTAATGTATGGTTTTGCTGTCGTCCTCTGTGTTTTGATTATAATCGGTGATGAAACTCTCAATTTCCCCTTTGGAGGCAAAATCCTTGGGGTAGATATGAATCATGCTGGGTGTTTTCTGGTCTGCTACACCCAGCTTAGCGATGTTTTCCTCAAACGTGGCATTAGACGATGGCGCGAAAGCTGCCAGCACAGCTGCTCGTTCTTCCTCCGGCATGGCTAAAAGATTTAATTTTGCCTCATCATCCATTGGGAGGGACTCTATATCAACCTCTTCAGGCTCTGCATCCAGGTCGGCAAAGGGCTTGCCGGTAAAAACATCTGTATCCTTATCAGCTTTCTGCTCTTTTACAATCTTTGAGGCATTGACCTCTTTAATAATATACTCAGTCAAGCCGGAGGTATATCCGATAACCCCGCTTATCGCGCTCGAATTAGCCTCTGGAATCGGGCGGATAATTCCGGTTACATCAATGTTAAGAGATTTTTTCAAAATATTTTTCATATACTTTTCATCATTTCGCATATCCTGCCATATGCCATCCGTTTTTTTGTAGAACTCCGGGCTTAATACCAGCTTGTACTCCAAGGCAAGCAACTCGTCATATGAAAAGTTCATTTCCTCCGAGTCAAGCTTTTTCGGCGTTTTGCCTGATGTTAGGTCGCTCATTAAATCTTCAAGGTCATCTGAGTTTTTGATTCCCAGGGCGTACAGGGCATAATCGGTAATCTCGTTGTTTTCGTCAACAACCAGCACAACCTCATGCTTTTCCTGCGGCCACCGTCCTTTCAGCACATCGTATTGACTGGCGAGAAGCTCTTTGTTGTCCATCATCTGAGTCCAAACATTAGCCCCGCTCTGCTCTATCTGGGCATCGCTCTGAAATCCCAGCCCACCGCCTCCCATTGCCGACAGGCTTGCCATAAACTCAAATGGGTTAATTTGCTTGACTCCGTCTGATGTATCGGCATCGTAAATGTTGAGGTTGATATTGTAGCCGTAGGTTATGGCGTTTGTCAGCTCACCGAGCTCTTGGGAATTATTTTCTATATGCTTTTTGAATGCGGCCAGGTCGTTGTCCTCCCTGCTGGAGGTCATTGCCTCAACCATTCCGCTCATAATGTTGCCCGAGTAAATCCTGTTTCCCCTGTCCCTGCTCCCTGTTTCTCTATGGCTCAAATCATGCATGGAGGTAATCATTGAGCCTATGTCATTGGTACGCTCCTCAATTGAAAGGGGGTATGCCGATAGGGTATCTTCCTGAACCTTATCAATATACGCCCTCGAGCCGCTTGACAGGGCCAAAATCAACGCGATACCAATAATCCCTATGCTACCGGCGAAGGAGGTCATGAATGTGCGTGTTTTTTTTGTAAGCAGATTGTTGTAGCTCAAAGACAATGCCGTAAAGAAAGGCATTGCCGTTTTTCTGCCGCCCTTTTTCTTAGCTGACTGTGCAGCCTCGCCAGGCAGTCCAGTGGCCGGGTTGCTGTCGTCTACAAGCTTGCCATCGAAGAGCTTTATTATGCGAGTTGAATATTTTTCAGCTAATTCGCCGTTGTGAGTGACCATTATAACCAGGCGTTCCTTAGCAATATCCCGTATCAGATCCATAATCTGCTCGCTTGTCTGGGAATCTAATGCACCTGTGGGTTCATCGGCTAAGAGTATGTCCGGGTTGTTAATCAGTGCGCGTGCTATAGATACGCGTTGCATCTGGCCTCCCGACATCTGATTGGGCTTTTTGTTAATTTGGTCGGAAAGCCCGACTTTCCCCAGCACCTCCACTGCCCTTCGTCTGCGTTCTGATTTGGATACGCCCGCTAATGTCAGAGCTAGTTCCACATTTCCCAGTACTGTCTGGTGAGGGATAAGGTTATAGTTTTGGAAAACAAATCCTATGCGGCGATTACGGTAAGCATCCCAATCTCTGCCTGAAAAATCCTTTGTTGATTTGCCGCTGATTATCAAATCCCCGGAGGTGTATCTATCCAGCCCACCTAATAGGTTTAGCAGTGTGGTTTTCCCGCAGCCGCTGGGGCCGAGTACCGATACAAACTCATTTTCCCTGAAGCTCAGGTTAAGTCCAATCAATGCTTCCACCGAACCGGCATCCAATTCATAAATTTTTGTAACATTTTTTAGTTGTAACATTCAATTTTCTCCTCTCGTTCCTAAAGCTGACGCCGTTATATTCTATCAGCGATGGCTTCTTTCGTCAAGAGGGCTGAGAAAATTTTTTGGAGAAGGTGTGCAAATTGTTTAATAAGCTGGCAGATGACATCTAAGCCCTTAGCTTTTGACAAGAGGCGGATTATATGTTAAGCTTGACTTAACAGGCGGGGACACGGCATTCGTCCTCGTACTATAAACTGAAAGGGGATTGATTGCCATGGTTAAGGTTATTATGGGAGTCAGGGGACTCGGAAAAACAAAACAGATGATCGATCTTATTAACGCGAGGTCGCGTGAATCTGAAGGGGCTACCGTTTGCTTAGTGCATGGAAGAAAGCTTAATTTTGACATTAGTCATAATGCCCGATTGATTGACACCACTGACTATAACATCAAAAGCTATCAGGTTCTGCGAGGGTTTATCACCGGTATATATGCCGGGAACTATGACCTGAAGGATGTTTTTATAGACAGCTTGTTCAAAATCTCCAATAACAACGATATGAACGATTGCGAAAGGTTTTTGAGCTGGTGCGAGACCTTTGGTGGGGAAAATAATATTGACTTCACTATTTCCATATCTGCCGACCCCGACACAGCCCCTCAGGCTGTGAAAAAATACATCGGAAGCTAATATAGGGGCAAGGGCAGAAAAAAACTTTATCCGCAAATTTTAAAGCAATACTTTGCGTTCAGGCTAAACTGTGCTAAAAATAACCGGAAGAAAACCGTACAGGCTTCACCGAGCTGTGTTCCCTTGATTTTTCTGTGGCAGAGAGAAAAGCTTTTTCATATGATGGGGTACTACATGAAAAGTGAGGTGAAAAAAATGGGATTCTGTGGATTCAATGGTTTCGGTGATAACGGATGTCTGTGGATCATCCTCATCATCCTGGTCCTGTGTTGTTGCTGCGGTTAACAGGGAAAAGCAAAGGATAATACTGAATGAAGACCGGCGCGGCAGCTACCACGCCGGTCTTTGTCGCTGTTCACTGCCCAACGCAAAAGCTGCTGCCGGGGGATATCTCCCGGCAGCAGCTTTTATTATGCTCTCAGGTATTTTTTCCAGAAGTGCTCTACAGTCGCTGCCTCACGGTAGCGGGTTTTTTGCCATTAAGGCTCGCGCCAATCCAGATCTGCGTTGCCCCCGGTGAAACCGCCCACTCAATCTTCGGGG
>Ga0099364_10007857_pt1 | contig 15127 bp, 12 predicted proteins | sample TergutTh196P3_FD_73070 | JGI IMG/M metagenome (GOLD analysis project Ga0099364, IMG submission 73070) | Microcerotermes parvus P3 segment gut microbial communities from Pointe-Noire, Republic of the Congo - Th196 P3 | ecosystem: Host-associated > Arthropoda: Insects > Digestive system > Gut ... | reverse complement strand
TGTCGGTCGAGAGGTGTGTCATGGATCCCTTTCCCCATCGGAAGCAGACCGTGATTGCGCAAGAGATTGAACAGTTTGAGCGTTCGCCGTTTGTGTCGCCACTGATTTCTTCGAGCACTACGAGCGGCACGGCGTTTGAGATTCCGCGATTCGTCTTTTCCTTGTTCGATTTCGGATTCGGTACCGGTTCCGCTGTCAAAACAGCGAGCGCCGAGGCGGATCGGCGGACCGTTTTGTTCGTCAAGCGGAAAAATCGCCCAACCGATTGATTGAACGCCCAGATCAAGGCCAAGAACGTAAGACATTTGCTCTATCTCCTCAAAAAGTGGTAAAAAGCCCAGGAAAAGAGGAATTTTATCATTTTTTTGCAAAGAATCAACAAAAATCTTGACAGACGAGATTTTTCAGGTAGAATGAGGGGCGTATATCCGAGCAGCGATTGCTACAAATCTTAGTAAAGAAGTAACTTTCGTTGTGCGAGGCCATTGCTTGTTTACAAGCACCCTCGGCGCACCCCTGTGGTGCGCCTTTTTTGTTTCTTGGAGGACGAGGAGCGATTTCCGTCAGTAGGTAGCCCAGCATTCCTCGTCGATGCCGAGCGTCGTCTGGAAGTGCTGGAAAAGATCAATGAATTCGTCCTTCGTCGAATGGATATGCTCCGCCTCGGTCAAGAACCGCATCCGTTCGTTGCGGACGATCTTCCGGTCGGCGAAAATCCTCTCGAATGGTGCCAGTTTTTCCGCATAGACAATGAGCATTTTGTGTTCGTCGAACTGGACTTCCATCGGAATCGCCGGATTCAATACCGCGATGCCCGTACAGCCGTCGTCCAAGAGCATCTCTTCGAATTCGTAGAGGTAGCTTTTCAGGATCGGCAGGTCGATTCGCTCACGATAGAGGTCGGAGTGGTCGCCGCACTTCCGCCGATGGCTTGTTTCCAATACGACGTCGACGACGTTGCCGAGCGGGTCCAAAAGGTCGAGAAATGTTTCGAAAAGTTGTTCTTTCGACACGGAGGCCATCAGGACGGGCACGGAAATTCGGTTGTGTTCGTCACGGTATCGGTCGTGGCGGTAGCCTTGCTTCGGGACGATCCGCAGGTCGAACGAAGGTCGCACGGCGTCGGTGAGTGTGAATTCACCGTACCTGGCGACGCTCAAGTGGGATTCCAGTTCGATTCTCGGAATTCGGTCGAGAACGTTTTCGGTCGGCAACAAAGAGCCTTCACGAAAGATATTGAGAAAAAATCGTTTGAGAAGCCCCATACCACACTCCACTTCGCCTCAAAATGGCATTGTTTTAGTTGTCGTGATTTGACAAGGAGATACCGCACATCGTCGACAAGATGATTTTAGGTTATCTCTGGCGATAAGGATTCTTTTCTCGCCGATTTTCTCGAAAAAGTGTCGGGCAAAACAATGCTATTGCTTGCCTAATCGATACGAACCACAAGGCCGGTTTGTTCAGCAGGACCAGTATTCTTCGAAAACGGTGGAGGATTTTTGGAGAAAGTCACAGGACATTCACCCACCTTGCCACCTCTCACCCCAATGGGTATAATCTACGACAGGTTTGATCGCATTTCCCATTGAATCAAGGAGATTATCATGAGTGACCACGTCCAGACCATTACCTCGGAAAGCGAGTTCGACTCTGTCACGCAGTCAGGTGTCGTCCTCGTCGATTTTTTCGCCCCGTGGTGTGGTCCCTGTAAGCGGCTGGCTCCGATTCTCGAAGAGATCGCCGCCGCCGGAACGGGAAAAATTGCCAAGGTTGACATTGATGTCCTCGGTACATTGGCACAGAAATTCAGCGTCGACAGCGTTCCAACCCTGATCGTCTTCAAGGACGGTCAAGTCACACAACGTTTTGTCGGACTCCAACAGGCCGATACACTCAAAAACGCCCTACTGAAAGCCGCTCAATGAAAGACGCAAAACCATTGCCGCTTCTCGGATTGGTATTGATGCTACTCTGCGGTTGTCAGGAGGTTCCCCAAGAACCGGAGCAGCCGCCGAAGCCGAGTTTCGTTGTCGAACTCTCCGACGTGGATTTTCTGGAAAAAACACGCAAAGGCGTTGTCCTGCTCGTTGCCTACGCCGTGGGTTGTGGTCCCTGTCACGCAATGGAACCGCATCTGGAAAAAGTCGCCGAAACCTTGCAGGACAAGGTAATGGTCGCCCGGATCAATGGTATGGCCAATCGGGAGTTTACCGGACTCTTTCGAGTCAACGCTTTTCCGACACTGTTCGTTCTCATCGACGGAAAAACAACCGAAACTGTTCTCGGTTATCACACCGAAGAGCAACTCCTCAAACTCGTCGAGGAGTCTATCAACACCACCGAACCGGGACCTGTGACTCCGCCGTCCCAAGAATAACAATGACCTATTGCAAAGTCATCCCTTGCCTCGACGTCAAAGACGGTCGATTGGTCAAAGGTGTCAACTTCGTGAACCTGAAGGAAGTTGGCGACCCGGCGGAAAATGCGGCGGCGTACAGCGCGGCGGGGGCCGACGAACTGGTCTTCCTCGACATCACGGCAACGGTCGAAGGCCGACAAACACTCCTTGATGCCGTGAAGCGAACGGTCGCCGCCATCGACATTCCGCTGACGGTCGGCGGCGGCATTCGGTCGTTGGACGACATAAAAACGCTGTTCGATCTCGGTGTTTCGAAGGTTTCGATGAACAGTGCCGCCGTTCGGAATCCGGAACTTATTCGCCAAGCAGCCCAAGCATTCGGTAGCGAAAGGATTACCGTTGCCATCGACACGCGAAAATCGGCAATGTTGCCGAGCGGATTCGAAGTCGTCGTTCGCGGCGGAACCAAAGGAGCCGGACTCGACGCCGTGGGCTGGGCAAAGCGTGCCGAAGAACTTGGAGCCGGAGCGATTCTTCCGACCAGTATGGACACGGACGGCAAACAAAGCGGTTACGATATTCCAATGACCCGTGCGGTAGCAGATGCCGTGAGTCTTCCGGTCATTGCTTCCGGCGGAGCGGGCACGCTGGAACATCTCTTCGAGGCCGTCGATCAAGGGCGGGCCGCCGCCGTCTTGGTTGCGTCCATCGCCCATTTCGGTACGTTTTCGATCCGTCAGATGAAAGAGTTCCTCGCCTCCAAAGGTATCAAGGTTCGGCTCCAATAAAGAATATCAATAAAGAGCCCCGAATAAAGAGCCGGGGATGGAGCGCAGTCCCCGACGGAAAGATGTAAAATCTAACAGAAATGCCGTCAAAATTTGATCCCATGTCTTGGAAAGAAACATTCGATTCTCTCTCGACTGACGCCAAAGATTTGCTTTGCCTCCTTGCAATTTATGCCGTTCCGACGGGAAACTTGCTACTTAAACAGGCATGCGAGAGTTTGCACACAGACTCAGACGTCCAAACGTCTTCTTTGAGTACAAATTCCCCCAGTGCGTGGAGCTTCGATAAACTCAAAAAAATCGTCAAACAACTCGAACAGAGTGGGTGGGTCGAAGTCGACGTGAGTGGGGCACCGCTTTGCAAAAACAGCCTGCGAGAGCAAATCCTCTATTACCTTGCCAATACCGGACAATATCAACGGTTTGCCAATGTTCTTGCTGCATGCCACGGCGGATTTTCTTGGGAAAAGGACTGGACGGGAGGGAGTTGGTACTGCCTGCTCAACAACAAGGTTCCGCGCAGCATCGATGAGCAATCGTTCCGGGCGATCTGGAATCTTTTCATTCCCCGAGGCGGAGTCAACTGGTTGAACGAAGGAAATTTTGAGTCTCGATGTCAATTGCTCGGATACCTGTTGGTTTGCGTCCTCTTTTCGGGGCAGAAATGTGACTTTGATGTGCTTTGGAATATCCTCATTGAGACAGGATGTGACTCGAAATGTGATCCGGCCACGCAAGTATTGATTCTCGATTACGTCCTTTGCGCCGGAAAGATTGACGACCTCCCCCTGTTGAAATTCCCCGGACTGGCCCTTACGCTTTGTGCCGCACACCGGGCTTTTGTCAGTGGTAACTATCCTAAAGCCGTTGAACAGTATCGACTCGCCTTGAAATCGTTCGACATCGGAAACAGAAACAAGGTACTTCCGTTTTTATCCGGCATTTTTCACGCCCTTGCTGAACTGAGTGCCGAAAACAGTGCCGAAAACTACGCCTATGTACAAACACTCGCAGAATACGGGCCGAAAACGGGTTGCTGGCAACAGATACAAACGATGGCGCAACGGCTGTTGGGGCTTTCGCCTCATCAAATTCCGCAAGCAGCAAATACTGATTGGCTTTCACTTCTGCTTTCCGCTTACGAAAGCGTGTGGTTTCAATTGGAACTGGTACCGGGAACCGAGCACGCCTTAAAGCGAACTCTCCGGCAAGCCACAATCGGTTTGCCTTGGATCGCTGCAGAAATTACAGACGTTTGCGAATCACTCGGCACCGATCAAGCGTTCATCCGTCCGCATCTGACAACAGCGGCGGAATTTCGCAAGCGAACGGAGACGAAGTCGCTACTCGGTTTGTTCCCTATTAAGGCGAACTGGGAACGTTGCCTCGAAAGGCTACAATTTCTGGCAAACGAAATTTCAGAAAACCCGAAACAGAATGCAGTAACGAATAAAGAGCAAACCCAAGTACATTTGACGAAAAAAGTCAAGGCACGTTTGATTTGGCTGGTCAACGATGAAGGCGGACGCTTAACGTTTACCCCTCGTGAACAAAAATGGTTGAAATCCGGCAAGTGGCAGAAAAGGCCAACTGAGATATGGAGAATGAGTACATTCGAACCCGATTACCTTATGCAGCAAGATAAACTTCTCAATGGCAAGCGGTCCCCCTTGGACTTTGTGGGGCATCCGCTTCTTTTTTCCAAACCGTGTGCAAGAACGGAAGATCTTGTTCCTATCGAATTAGCCAATGCCAGGCCAAAATTTTCGATACAGGAAAAAGACGATCAGTTGCATGTCTCTTTTGAACCGTCCCTGACCAAGTGTCACCAAGGCGATGATTCAGACAAAACCGTTTTTACGATCAAAGCGTCGCCAACCCGGTACAACGTCATCAAACTGACGGAGCCGGAAAGGCAAATACGGAAACTCTTCGGTGTGGACGGTCTTATGTTTCCGAAAAAGGCAAAAGATCAGTTGTCAATGCTGCTCAGACAACTGGCAGAAACAATGATTGTGGACACCGGCAACATTGAGATCACCGATGATCAGATACCTGCCGACTTGAAAATACACATTCGCCTTTCTCCACACGATGACGGCATTCAAGCGGAATTTGTCGTACACCCTCTGGGACCTGGCGGCCCTCATTATCATCCCGGCTTCGGCCTTGAACGACCGCTCGATAACGTCGAAGGGAAAAGCGTCCAAACAGTCCGTAATTTCACGGAGGAAAAAAGACTTCGTGACGCGGTGATCGCTGCTTTCCCCGCATTTCAAAAAGGTATCGCCAAAACGGAAAATCTGTACATTTTCAACTCTCTTCTCGATTCTCTCTCGCTCCTTTCCGAACTGAAAACCCTTAAAGAGGGGACTCCCGAATTTGTACTCTATTGGCCCGATGACAGGAAGAAGTACGCCATAACATCGAAAGCCTCGGTTCATAATCTCAACATTTCATTGGCCCCGGCGGAGGATTGGCTGGCTTCCACAGGGTTCGTTGTTACGGGAATGCTTGAAATCGGCGGCGAAGCCATTGAACTACAGGACCTGCTCGCCCGATTGAAAAATAATCCCGAAGATCGATTCATTGAATTGACTCCACAAAAATTTCTGGCCTTGACAAAAGAGTTCCGTGAACGGCTCGGCGAATTCAAAAAACTCGTGCATCCCAAAGGCAAAACGATACTAATCCACCCATATGCCGCCAACAACTTGAAAGACTTCTTCGATGAGATTCCGTCATTGCAAAAAGACGCTTACTGGATCGACGTGAAAAAGCGGATTGCAGCGTTAAATGACTACAAAGCACCGGTTCCGAGTGAACTCAAGGGCGAACTGTTTGATTATCAGCGAGAAGGGTATGAGTGGCTCACTCAACACGCAGAGTGGGGAACCGGTTGCTGTCTCGCCGATGACATGGGAGTCGGTAAAACGATTCAAGCCATCGCCGTGCTTCTGAATCGCGCCGATGACGGACCGGCTCTGGTTGTTGCTCCAACCTCCGTCTGCTTCAACTGGGAAAACGAAGCCAAAAAGTTTGCGCCCGCACTGAAAATCAAACGACTTCATTCGGGATTGTCGAAGGAAGAGCGACACAATCTGATTGCCTTCGCAAACAAGTGGGACGTGTTGCTCATGAGTTACACATTGCTGCAACGTGAAATTGACCTCCTTACAAAAAAGAAATACGCAACAGTGATTCTTGACGAGGCTCAAGCGATCAAGACTTCTACATCACGTCGGGCGAAAGCGGCATGCAGACTCCAGGCAGGTTTTCGCCTTGCCATGACCGGGACACCTGTCGAAAACAATTTGATGGAACTTTGGAGCCTGTTTCATTTCTTGAATCCGGGACTGCTCGGTTCTCCGAAGGCGTTCAAAGAGCACTTTGTCGTGAATGTCTCAGAATCGGCCAATGACACGCTCCGTCGGCACGTCCACCCGTTTATCAAGCGGCGCAATCTATCGGATGTGTGGAAAGAATGTCCGCCGCTCACAAGACGTATTTTGAAAATCAAACTGTCCCAAAATGAATTGGAACTGTACGAAGAGGAAAGACGCAAGGCTCTCGACGATCTGGATGAGAACAATGGCCAGGATTCCGACCCAAAGCGATTCCAGATACTGAGTGCGATCAATCGGTTGCGCCAACTTTGTTGTAACCCTAAAATGGTGTGGCCTGACATCCCTATCGAAAGTTCAAAACTCAAAGTCTTTCGCAAGATCATGGGAAAATTGGCGGCGAACCGGCACAAAGTTCTGGTTTTCAGCCAATTTGTGAAACACTTGGAGATTCTGAAAGAAGAGTTGATAAAGATGAAAATTTCTTTTCAATATCTCGATGGGTCGACGAAGGAGGAAGATCGAAAAGAACGGGTCGGGGCTTTTCAATCAGGCGAGTCGGACGCTTTTCTCATCAGCATTAAGGCAGGAGGTAGCGGTCTGAATTTGCCGAGAGCAAATTTCGTAATTCATGTCGATCCGTGGTGGAACCCAGCCGTCGAAGATCAGGCGACCGCAAGAGCACATCGAAGAGGGCAAACGCAACCGGTAACAGAGTATCGCCTGATTACGCGGGGAACAATTGAAGAAACGATTGTTCGATTGCATCGAAAAAAACGGAACCTTGCGGACAAACTACTCGAAAGCACTGACCAAGCAACAAGCCTAACCGTTGAGGAACTGACCGAAATTTTGCGTTTCTCTCCCCTGCTGGAATTTGGACACGATGGTGAGGGGAATGTTTTATCGTAACGTTAAAGGCAAGGAGAGTTGCGATGTTCGTAACATGATCTGTGATTTGTGTTGTGATCAGGTGGAGCGATTGGGCCGTGGAGCGGAGAACTTGGACAAAGTGCGTCGTTTGGCATTGGGGTTAATGCAAAAAGTGAAGCGAATCTCCGGGGCTTACGCCCCCGGCTCTGTTTGTGTTGGCGGTTCTTGAGCCGGGGCGGCGGCGTCCATTCCTTTGCCCAGTCCGAGAATGCAGACGGCAATCACGAGGACAAGGATTCCGGCAAGGATCCAACGGACCGCTCTTTTTCCGGCGTTGCGCCATTCGCCAGTCAGAAAACCATTGAAGTTGCCAACGATAATCGCAAAGGCCATAAAAACAGTGTAACCCACCGACACGCCGAGACCGCCGAGTTTGCTCGCACCGAGACCAAAGAGCGCAACGGCGGCATCGTGCAAAACCGCCATAAAGAGCGCAATGGCAATCGCAAACACGGCCTTCGGAGACAGAAAGCGATTCCACGTCTTGTTCTGAGTCAATTTCATCACGCAGTACAGACAGGACGAAAAGAAGCCGCCGAAAAGAATCAGGAAGGTTGCCGAAAGCGATTGCCGCCAATCGGCAACGCCGGCTTCGCCTGTTGCTTTCGAGATCTCACCGGCGAAACTGAACGCAATGGCGTAACAAGCGCACAGGACTCCGGAAACCAGTGCGAGTAGCAAGCCGGGCAATCCGCTGCGTTTCGGCTTGGCGTCTTCCGTGGCCGGGGCGTTGTTGGCTTCGTTGTCAGCTTTGAGGATTCCGGCGCGACCGCAGATCACGACCCCAACGAGACAAACTGCCACGCCGATCAGAATAACGATTCCCGGCGTCGTTTGGAACTTTTCCGGCGATTCGATCAGCATCGGACCGATTGAGCCGACGATAATTTGTCCGCCGTAATTGATCGCGTAGGCAAGCGACAGTCCAATGAAGGCGAAACTGAGTCCGAGTGTCATGGAACCGAGACCCCATAGGAAGCCGAACATAAACGGCAAGAGCAGTCCGTGGAATCCGACCTTCGTGTAAATACCGATGAGACCCGGTACAAGCATCGGTCCGGCGACCAGCGGCAACAGCAAGGTCGCAAAGAGAAAGAACGGTCCCCAAAGGATTTCCCACGGAAGGTCCTTCGGTACGAATTTACTCGGCAGACCAAAGGACCCGCCACACATTGCGCCCAACAAAAGGAGCGCGAAACCAAAAATAAGATCAAGCATTGTAAGTGGAGAGTGGAAAGTGTAGAGTATGGAGTGTAGCACCTCACCGAATCTAAAATTGTGAGTACCAGTCATCCCCGCGAAAGCGGGGACCTAGACGAAAAGTATTATAATTCCTTGTACAGACCATGAACATCTTCCCCCTAGATTCCCGCTTTCGCGGGAATGACGATGGGGGGATGGAACAAGTCCCACACTTTTCACTTTACACTCTATCCCCAAGGGTTAGCCCAGTCGCCCCAGTTATCGAGGTAAAGCCGGTATGCCGCCGAAGTCTCGACTTGCGTTTGCAACCATTCTTTTGTTTTTGTTACGAGCATCTGTTCCTCTTCGAGTTTGAGGCTGCCGATCAAAAGCATTGCACGCAGAAAAACAAAATATGTATCGAGAACGTCACAACGGCAATAATCGTTAATCTCCGCCAATCGGCCTTCGTCGTACATTTGCTGAACCATAAAGCCCTGGACGTCCATCTTGCCGGGTTTGCCAAGGATGTTCGCCGCAAGGTTCAAACCGCCGTTAAATCGCGTGGAACCGAAGTTCGTGAGCAAATCGCAGAGATCAAGATGAGTCTTCGTGTTGTACCGATAACGCGGCTGTTCAAAAGACTTGGCATTGATCGCAAACCAGTTGGGGATCGAAATACCGTAACGAAATGCCGCGAGTTCCAATAGCGGAAGGTCGAATCCGCGACCATTGAAACTTACGAGCGTCGGTTGATTGTACGCCGTCCAACCACGCCAGAATTTGCTGCAGATTTCGTGAGGACGGAACTGCGGTTCATCGAGCAACACGATGTCCAACAGCGATAGGTCGGCGGCGACTTTCCCGACGGCGAGGGAAACCGGAATCTGGAACGTGTACGGAATGAAGTCCGTGTTGTTCACCGCTCGCAGTTCTTCCTGATATTTTTGAACGGCGTCGGCAACGGGAACTTTTCCGTCGAAATGGACCTTGGCGATCAGTGAGGCGTCGGCGACGCTTTCGATGTCGAACACGAAAAAAGCAGGACGTTCGGGCATGGGACGGATGGGAAGAGGACTTTTTGCTATTATCCCTTATCGCCGGAACAATTGCAAGGACCATTCCATTCTGGGGGGCGTCGGTGCGTCAGGGGCGAGTAAAAAAATTGGCGGGTATTTTTATTTGCCCTGTAAGGGCAAGATAATCCCGGTCTTATCTTGCCCTTCCGAGGCGTCGATCCAGTTTTTCCGCTTGCTGCACGATGAGATCGAGACGTTCCTGAATGGAATCCAAGTCGTTGCGGAATGCCATTGCAGCGGTCGTCGTTTCTTCCAGGTCGGCAAATAGTCCTTCGAGTGATGGCAACCTATTCCATTTGGTGGAGCTCTCGCCAATCTCACGATCCAGTCCTCTACGAAGCATCAGCGTAAACAAGCCGAGAAGAATTGCTCCCCATAGGAATAGCCAAAATAACATAATGAGATAAAAATCCGCTCCGTAGAGTGTCGCTTCCTTGTCGAACAACGTATCGTAGAAAAAGTTCTTTGCCGGGCGGAGGAGTAGGAACAACACCATTCCTCCGAAGAGAGCTTCATACGTCCAGCGCAACCACCAACAATTGTTCTTTGCGACCAGACGGTCGCAGCTTGTTTCCAGTTCCCTTGCAATTTCCAGCAGGAAGTTTTCGCCTGTTTTTCGGGCTTCCTTTAGAACGTGTTCCGGTGCCACTTGGGTCGTCGGCAACTTCGCATCGCAGGCAAACCCTGCCAGGATCAGAGCTGATTCACGCAAGCGGCTTTCCTCCCAGTTCGAAATGAGTTCTGCTCCCAGCCCGGCTTTCGTTTTTTTTGCATTTGCCCAGTTTCGGAGCGAGCGCATTCCTTCGAAGGCCCCCCAAATTGCCAGTTGCGGTGCCGAGCGTACCCGCGCAAGCAGAGTCCCGGAGACGATCATCCCGGCCCCTTGATACATCCGCAGGACCATCGCAAACGGACTGTAGCCCCACTGCGACGCCACACGTTCCAGTAAACGAGATTCCCACAGGCGTCGATCACGGATCAATTCTTCCCGCAACTTTTCCGCGACACGTATGCCAAACCGGTGCCGCTCCTCGGTAATACGTTCCCGTAGTTTCCGGACCGGCGTCCAGTGTCGCGTGATCGCCACCTGACAGTCCGCAACGGTTTCCAGAGCTAGCGAGACGTAATTGGCCTGCCGAATGTAAACGGCGGACTCGTCGTTCAGTTCCACCGTTAAAAGACGCTTTAATTCCCTGAATTCCTTCGACGATGGGGAGTCACCCTGTTTGGTTTCCTGTATTGACGTTGAATCCACAAAGAAGATACGTCCCGGTTCGTAGTCTTTTGAGAGCAACTTCGTCCAATCTTCCCGAATATCAATGTCTTTATCGGCGTGAGTCTGCACGAAGACCAAGCGTGCTCCCGGTGCAGCATCTGCCAATTCGTCGAGGACACGTCGACTTTTGTACTTCTGTTGTGTTGCCGTGACTAAGAGAATATCACAGAGCGGCAACACTTTCCGCAGACGAGACAGGTTCGACTCCCGTAGTTGGGCGTCTTCCGTCGTGTCCGGGTCGGGGCAGTCGAGAATGACTAGGTTTTCCAGACTGGCCGATTCTCGTTTCTCGATACGGACCCCGCTGAGGTCGACCCCCCACTCTTCGGTATTGGTTGATGAGTGGCAGACGAGGACAGGAGCGTTCGTAGTGGGTCGGGTTTTACCTTCTTCGACGACTTGCTCGCCGATCAATGCGTTGAGGAGCGTACTTTTACCAGTACCGGTTCCGCCGAGCATGGCCACGATGAGCGGCATGGATTCCCGACGGACAAGCGACGCCGCACGGTGCAGAAACCGCTGTGTTCGTTCTTGGCAGTATTCTGCCGCTTCCCATTTCGGCGCGGACTCCCACCAGGCTCGGAGCCGGTCACCGATTGCTCCCGAGCACGAATAAATGGATTGCGATTTCACTAACGAAACGGACATTTTGGTTGACTGTGAAGTATCCAGCTTGTTTTTTTGCTGATCGTTGTCCTTCTTAAGAGATGTTGGATATTGAGACAGTAGCATGAAAGTTGACCCCTCCGCTCTGAAAGAGCACAATACCTAGCCTAGGGCAAAGCGTACTCGCTGCCGCCCGGGGAGACGGCAATCTGCCGTCTTATCCGAGACAAACAGCGGTTATGCAACGGTCTAATAAAATCCTCAAATTTTTAGCACTTTCCCCTAACTTCAATTGTCGACCTGTTTACAGATTGCGTGACGTTATGTTACCTTGCAATCATCTCAGCGAGCTGCCGCAGATTGGAAAGAACGTCATGTTGTAGCGGCGAATGAACGATGATATTGCCACCGGTTGCTTCGGCAATCGCGTTGGCCGGTCCTTGGTTGAACTCCGGCTGAACGAAGATCGTCGGCGGCGTCTCTTCCTTTTTCGCCGAAGCAATGAGTTCGGCAAGTTGCGTTGCTGACGGCGATTTACCTTCGAACTCAATGGCGAGTTGCCGCAAGCCGAATTCGTCGCAGAAATATCCGTAAGCTGGATGAAACACGAAAACGTTTTTGCTCCGCTTTGGGAGGAGAACTTCCGCAATTTCCGAACGGATTGTCTCAATCTCAGCGAGCAACGCCTCGCAATGTCGTCGGTACTTTGGCTCCCCCAATGGGTCCAACTCGACGAGCGTTCGCAGAATCGTTTCAGCCTGCGTTTTGATCGCCGACGGCCCCAGCCAAATGTGGGGATCGTTCCCTTCTTCATCGCAACAAAGATGCCCATTCGCTTCGCTGTGAGCGTGAAGCTCCAGTTTCCGCAACGGGATTCCTTGGCGCAGATCGACGAATTTCATCGTCGGGGCAAGCGACGCAAGTTTTGGCTGAAATGCTACTTCGAACGGCATTCCGGTTTGAAACCAGACCTTGGCCTTACTAAGAGCGGCGACCTTTTCCACCGTCGGCTGATAGTTTTCCGGTTCGCGTCCGGCGGGAACGACGACGATATTCCGCACCCGATCGCCGCCGATCCGGTCGATGAGAAATGCCTGTGGTTCCAGCGAAACGGCAACGATCAATCGCGTTTCCGTTTCCGTCGGCTGGCAACCGCAGAGCAAAACAACCGATAGCAGAACGAACGCCACGAGAAAACTACTCTTTAAACGGATCGTCGTCATCGTCGTCCATTTTGTCTTTTGTTTCATCTTGTTTTGACTCGCCATCGTCCTCCTCGTTTTCGTCGTCATTATTGGAAGACAACATTCCGAAGGGATCGTTATCATCAACGTTTGTTTCGTCTTTCTCCGCATCTTTTTTCGACTCATCGGCCTTATTTTCATCGACGGAGGGCCAACCGAAAGGATCTGTGTCGTCTTCTTCGTCGTCTTCGGTTCCGAAGGGGTCCTCGTCGTCTATTTCGTTGTCCGTAGTCCCGAACAGGTCGTCCTCTTTGACGGCGGGGGCTGCGGGGCCACTGGTTTGCGTCTTTACGGGTTTTGCTATTGGTATAATGTCGTCAGTGGGAATCAGCCTACTGGGGGCGTCCGTTCCATCGGGATTGCGGAACGGATCAACCGAGCGGGCACCGAACGGAGCGGCCCCAATGAACGGCTTCGGTTCCGGCGGTGGAGGCAGTTCGGAACCTTTTGACAGCAGGGCAAGAATTGATCTGTCTCTGACTTGGTCTTGTCCGTATCGTTCCTGTTGGCGTATTTGGTCCGTCTTTTCCCAATCCGACTTTGCCTGTCGACGGAACGACTCGACATAAAGTCGCTCTTTGCCTTGGATACGCTTCAGGGCGTCAGACACTTTGTAATCGGCGGCACTACGGCCTTCCCATTCAAATTTCGCCGCTTTTTTGAACGTTGCCTCGGCTTCGTCGTTTAGTTTCAGACGCCACTGAGCGAGACCGAGAAAGAAATAGGGCCGCGGATCGTCGCTACCGAGTTCTTCGACTTTCGTGAGCAGTTCGATAGTTTTCTGATAGTCAGCGTCGAAAAAGGCGTGGACTCCTTTACCGTAGAGGCTTTCGGCCTCGTTTTTCTTATCGAAGACACTTGCGGTAAGATGTCCAACACACAACACCACGAAACAAATGGCAACGAGAAAAGAGACCTTTTTACTCATTTTATCTCCCCCGAACGGAGCAGTGAAAAAACAAAATAGAAAAACTACGTAACTTATTATAACCCACTTTGCGTTTTTTGCAAGACCATCGAAAAAATCGACGGGATTTTCAGGATTGTTTTTGCCCTGTCAGAAACTCCCTCTCCGGGAGAGATCGGAAAAATGACACGACACTCCCAAGCAAATACCGAAAGACCCTCAAAGCTGTTAAGACGTGTAATTTCCGTTTAATCGTTTTTTTTGTCGTTTCGAATAATCTGGATTTCGTAGAGTACCGGCCAGTTTTTGCCAGTAATGAACAATCGGTCGGTTGCTTTGTCGAAAGCAATGCCGTTGAGCACACTGTCGCCACCCTGGCCAGTATGTTCCCGCCTGAACGGTTCCGGTATGAAGTTCGTAAAGTCAATCCACGCTATGACGTCACCGGTATTCGGATTGATTCGGGCGATATTTGGCGTCTGCCAGACGTTGGCCCAGATTTCGCCATGGATGTATTCCAGTTCGTTCAAGTTGTTGACGGGCACCGACTTCTTCGTTTTTGCATCTCGGTAAGAAACAGCAACTTTACCCTTCTGTTTGAAAGTCGCCGGGTCGAAGAACCGTAGCGTTGCACTGCCATCGCTGAGAATCAGTCGTTTGCCATCGTAGGCGAGTCCCCAACCTTCGCCGGAGTATTTGAATTTATCCAGTAAGCGAAACGTCTTCTTGTCGTAAACGAGGCAGATTCCTTCTTGCCAAGTCAACTGGTAGATTTTATCGCCCACGATGTCCATTCCTTCGGCAAAAAAAAGTCTCGGTAGCGAAAAATTCATCAGTGGCACCCCGGTTTTCAGATCGACCTTGCGGAGTGTCGATTGACCGTACTGTCCGGTGCTTTCGTAGAGAAAGCCGTCCTCGAAGGCCAATCCTTGTGTGTAGGCCCGGTTGTCGTGCGGGTGCACCGCCAAAGTTTTCAGATTCAGAACAAGCGGTAACGACTCCTGCGAATAGGCGGAGGGAACCGAAAAAAGTGTGACTAGAAAAAGTATGAATCGCATGTTCTCATTTAGTCGGTACTCTGGCACAATCTCTTTATCGTCCGGATGTCATTCTCGTATTTCAAAATGTCCGATCAATGCCGTTTCACGGTATCAATCGAGGAACCCCCGGCAATGAAAAAAACATACATCCCCTTCTAACGTTGTACACGAATTCACGAAACAACACAATCCCGATTAACCGGGATTGCCGGATTGCCTAGAATGGGGGGTAAAAATTGGGGAGGTGTTTATTTTTTGCATCGTTTCGTCCCGAAGCGACGTTATGTCTCTAGAGCGTATTAAAAATCGGTTTGGGCTCCAAACCAGCATCCCCGCCCCCTCGGGTGAGGGTCAGGGTTGGGGGCG
>Ga0099364_10007856_pt1 | contig 15128 bp, 15 predicted proteins | sample TergutTh196P3_FD_73070 | JGI IMG/M metagenome (GOLD analysis project Ga0099364, IMG submission 73070) | Microcerotermes parvus P3 segment gut microbial communities from Pointe-Noire, Republic of the Congo - Th196 P3 | ecosystem: Host-associated > Arthropoda: Insects > Digestive system > Gut ... | reverse complement strand
TAATCAACAGTAATATTTTTACGGTGATTTTTATCAATAATTATATCACTTACTTTTGTATTATATCACTAACTTTTGTCATTGTCAATATCTTTTGTAAAATATCAATAACTTTTGTCAATTATCACACTTAAAAAAGGTCGGAAAGCAGGGGAATAAGCATGATTCCGACGAGGGCAACCCCAGCACCAGCCATGAGTTGCTTCATACCTTGGCTTTTCGCGCCCGGATTGTCGTTACCACATCCTTCCAGTAAATTGATAACGCCCCAAACTGCCAAACCTGCGCCGAGTGCGATTACGAGGGTTTTCATTGTGTCGATTGCGCTTGTGAAAAAATCCATGCCGCCCGCAGGGGCAGCCGGTGCCGCGAATACAGAAATATTGAAAATCCCTGTAAAAATGAGCATTGCGGCGACGCTGAAAAATTGCGTGACTTTGCGGAATCCTTTGATAAATTTGTTAAACATACGAAAATATCTCCTTTTTATATAATTTTGTGATGAAAAAAGAGCCGAAAGGCTCTTGATTAATTTTAATTGTATAAATCGCCGAACAGCGATAAATGGCGCGCATAATAAATATGATACTCGAAACCGTTATGCGGAATTTCCCTCGGTGAATCATTTTCTTCTAACCACCGGCGAACCATTTCAATTACGCGGAAATCGTACCGCATTGACATTCCGGAAAGTCCGTAAGGCATGACTACCGAATGACGATTTGCGTCGGGAATCTTTGAGATAACCGCTGAAACCGCGCGTCCGTGAGGATTGCCCGTTTCAGAGTAAATTCCAAGCATTTCAGCTATTTCCGTCGCGGTGAAATATATTAAATAATCGTCGTACCCGTGAGGCAGAACCTTGATTCCGAGCGGCTCATATACTCCGCGCAGAAACTTCATAACAGTATCTGACGTTGCGTAACATTGCGATAAACCATTCAGCACTATTCTTGCCGCGCCGTTGAACTCGCTTAATTTTGGTTTTGCCTGCGCTTTGATTTCCGCTTCGCGTTCGGCGGTTTCTAACTCATTGAAGCGCGTCACGTAAGCAACGGTGAACAGTATGCCGCGTTCGCCTATGAGCTTATTTGCGATAAGTTCGCACCCCATTTTCGAGAGCAGGTAACAGGGAAGTTCGCGCCCTGTTCTGTCGAAATACGAAGTTTCAAGGAAAAAATCACTGGGCGTAAGATTGCGCTCAGTAAATTTGTCCAAAATTGTGATGTACCCGCGAATATCACGGAGTAAATCTTTATGCTGTTTGCCGATTGCCTTGGCAACCTCGCGGCTGTCGATATATGAGCCGCTGTTTTGCTTGATTATTGTTAATTGGTACATAAAAATCTCCTTCTAACTAAATTTTATTTTTGTTTATAAACGTAAAAAAGCCCCTTTTTCCGCGTTAGTTTTTAATGGAAAAAGGGGATTTCAAGCGTATTAAATTGTGTTTTAGACTGGCTCTAAGTCGTCCGGGTCGTAATTCTCAAAATCGCCGAAGGCTTCCTCCGGCATTTCCTCGTCTGATACTACGCACTCAACAAATTCGTATTCGTCGTCCGGCTTCACTTTCAATTTATTCTGTTTTTTCTCTACGAATTTCTCAATGTTGAAGGCGTTTTTCGGGTTAAAGTCAGATAAATACCGATAATTTTTGTGCTTGGTTATATCAAATTTTTCAGACAAAAACGGTCTTTCACCGCGTAACTGCAGCACGCATTTGCCGCCGTCCATGACGGATAACTCGTCAATCGACATTAACTCTTTGCCTAATTTTTGCATATTTTGACTGTATGACGGCGATTGCCCTTTGCTGACGTTGTTTGTTAGCATATACACAGTTTCTTTGCCGAGCGATTCGGATAAATCTTTGAGGGTGGTTTTCTCTTTGCCGCCCAAGAAAAGCACGGTATCGCAGTTGCCCGTAATCGTTTCGGCGTTGTCTTTATAGGCTGATTTAAGCTGTGACTGCGCCTGTAAGATGATACACGCGGAGATTTCACGGCTTCGTATTGTGGCAATTAATTTATCGAATTTTGGAATTTGACCGATGTTCGCAAATTCGTCTAAAAGAAAGCGAACATGGACGGGAAGCCTTCCGTTATAGAAATTATCGGCTTTATCACAGAGCAGATTGAATAGCTGACTGTACATAAGCGCGGCTATGAAGTTGAAACTGTCGTCCGTATCGCTGATAATAATGAACAGAGCCGTTTTGCGGTCGCCGATTGTATCAAGGCTCATCTCGTCAAAACTCATCAAATCTCTGACTTCTTTGATGTCGAAGGTCGCAAGCCTCGCGCCGCATGAAATAAGTATGCTTTTAGCGGTTTTTCCTGTGACAAAAAATCAAGAACATTTTAATCAATAACAGGTTAATTTTCTGTGAACAAACCAGATAATCATAGAATTTTACCAAAATTTCTGATATACTGTATATAAGCAAAATAATGAGTGGAAAAATTATATTAAGAGGGGGCATATAATGAAAAAAATATCGAAAATTATCGCTCTTTTGCTGTGCATAATTGCTCCATTAATGTCAATGACAGCTGTTGGTTTCGTTTTATCTGATAATTGGGTTGGTTTTGAATTTTTATCCAATGCACACAGCAAGGATTCTGAAACACGTAATAATAATCAAGATGGAGGTGGTATGTTGATTGCGACTGTTGATGATATAGGGGGAATAATTCCTCGTAGTAACAATGATTTTTGTGGTGAGTGGGTTGGAGATATTGATATAACTGGAATAGGAATTTTTGAAGTAAATATTGATATTACAGAATCCACTATAATAATGGAATTTGAATTTATGGTATTTGGACAAAATAATTCAGTAAAAGAAATGATTGAAATAATTTCTTGGTCTGAAACGGCTAATAATAGTTTCAACAGGAATGATTTTCCTAATGGTTTTAACTTAGAAACGAGAACACGAGATGGAACTGTCTCGACATTGTCAATTTATATTTCTGAAGACAAAAAACGTCTTGTTGTTTCTGCCCTAAATTCTTTGTTACCAACATTGCCCTCATTAAATGAGGATAATATAAGGATTATGACCTTTACGAAAAAATAAAAACGGTCAAAACGTCGCCTAACAGGATTGTATATGTACGCCCGCTTGAAGCGGGCTAGGTTACACAAAACACTATTCGGGCTTTCAGCCTTTTGTGATATTTTGTTCCGCCACATTCCAGCCCACCGTAAACCTACGGTTTGCTTTATAAGGTGGGTTGGGACATCATATACAGCCGGAACGTTAAATCTTCGTTGAAGTCTTTGCCCTGCGGCGGTTCAATTCGCGTATGATAGCCTTTATCGGCGTACTTACGCGCCATTTGTACAGATGCTTCACGCCCTGCGGGGTCATTGTCAAGGCAGAATACCAGCGTTTTAATATAATTATGCTTATTCAAAAAGAAAATTAGCGCACTGTCCGACGTTCCTGCTAACGACAAGCGGTTGTGCTGTGTCCATGCAGATTTATTAAGACTGGCGTGGCTCATAGCGTCGATAGGACTTTCAAAAATATACAACCGTTCAGATTGCGAGAACACCATGCTGAAGCTGTAACGCTTGTCGCTTCCAGCACAGTCACCGCGAAAATCGCCGTAAGTGCCGCGCAGACCGGCAAATCTGGGCTTTTTATGCTCATCATAACCGATAAACACAATGTTTCCGCGCTTATCTTCGTATAATATTTCTTTTTGAATCAGCGTGTTTACAACCTCACTATCAATACCGCGCTTGACGCAGAGATAATCGTACAAGCGCAGTTGCATACTCGATTTTTCGGGCAGAATTAGGGCTTTCGGATGTTCCTGCGTAATTCTGACGTGTGGCTCATTTACTGTTGCAGAGGTTACAGTTTCTACTGCTTGACGGAACGGCATATTTTCAACTTTCATGAGGTAGTCCAACACGCCGAAGCCGCCGACGCCTTTGCTGTGCCAGTAAAATGAGCGGCGGTCAGCTTTAACGGCAAGGCTTTTGTGCTGTTGGCATCGGTACGCACCGCTGTACTCAACGAATGTAAAGCCGCAATGTTTTTCAAAAAAGGCGATAATATCGGTATTTCTCGCCTGTTCAATTATGGTTTTATCAATCATCATATATATTATTTCTCCTGTAAAATTTAATAAATGCAGAACCTCTCGGGTTTTGCTGTCACAAGTATCACTGCTATCACACAGCCCATTTTATCGGGGGTTTAAGCGTGACAGCACGTGACGCTTGTGATACTTGTAATAATTGGCATTGCGTGATACCTGTGACACCGCAGCATGTCACGCTATCACACCGAAACCTATGGTAGAATGGACGATGTGACAGCGGTGATACTTGTGATACCATTTTCGGGTTACTCTCACATTTTTATCTTGAACCCGACAATTACATTGCCTTTTTCCCTGTCGCGCAGTATCTCGAAACGGCGGCGGAGTTCAGCTACAAACTCATGGTTATTCACGGTTTTGTATCCGTTGGATTTCGCCCATGACTGATAGCGTTTGTGCAAATCGGACGTTTTAAGTCGGTTATCCTCCAACTCTATGAGAATTTCCTCAAAGAAAGCGGTAAACTGGTCGCCGTCCTGCTGATATGCGTCAATAGCGGCTCGTATCTTGTCAGGAATGGTCAGCCCGTCAGCTTGTAACAGGCTGTAGCCTTGTATCAGCCAATTAAATATACTGCTCATATTTTCGCGTCTGCGGAAAAATTTCTTCAAGCCCGTGTCCTGTTCTGCCGGCGTGAAATGGCGGTCAAACGGTATGAGCTTAACCCTGCCGCTTGCGAACACGGTATCATCTGAAGCGTGGGGCAAATGGTTAGTGTTGACAAATATTTTAAATTCCGGCGAGAACTCAACAGGATTCTCGTGCAAAAAGCGTCCTGTGTAGGTATCGCCGCCCGTGAGTTGTTTCACAAGGGCGATATTGAGTTCGAGCCCCTTTTCAGGTTCGGGCATATTAACAAGCCGCGCTCCTTTAAGTCTTGCGATGTCGGGGGAAGCCGCCGCACCGTCATTAGGGCGGCGGGCAAGCGTCTGCGGCTGAATTGTCCGGGCATAGTCACCCAAGATATACGCTATAGTTTCAGTGAGCGTTGTCTTACCGTTGCGCGTGGTACTGCCGTGTAAGATGAAGAAGCACTCCAATGCTGTTTCACCCGACAGGCAGTACCCGAACGCTTTTTGCAGGAAACGGGCGGTGTCAGCGTCGCCGTTCATTACCTCGCTGATGAACCGCTCCCAGCGTTCGCATGACACTTCGGCATCATACTTGACCCGTGATATTTTAGTTATATAATCCTCCGCGCTGTGCGGGCGCAGAGCCATATCATTCAGGCTGAACGTGCCGTTCTGACAGTTGAACAGCGTCTTGTCGCGGTCAAAATGTGCAAGAGTTTTAGGGGCGACAGACCGCGCATCGGAGAGCAGCCCCTCTCGCTTCCTGCGGCTGTGAAAGCCGGACGCATACTTGACAAAGGCTTTGCCTTCATCGCCGCCGTCGTCAGCAACTTTGGCGTATTTGATAAACGCCTGCGCGAAATCTTTGCATTTCTCCATGACTAACAAGCCACCGTCGTCTTTAACCCATCGCTTGCCAGTGTAGACATACCATGTTTTGGCTTCAACTACATAACACATCGCCGCACTATGCAAATCATAGAATAACTGCGCGATACTTATGTCATTATGGGGATAATTGGGATTGCTGACAATATTATTTTCTTTGAATAAGCTGAAATAATCCATAATTAACGAACCTCCCTGTTTTGTGTTTTATTAAGTTTCTGTTCGGCTATGAATTGCAGAAGCCTGTTAGGGATACTGCGTATAGCCTTGATAAAATCCTTGACTTCGTTCCAAAGGCTGTTGTAATTTGCTCTCCATGTGTCGCGGTCAACTCTGAGAGCGTCTATTTGCTTTTGGGTATCTTTCATTTTTTCATCAAGCAGAATACAGCGTTTCGCCATCTCTGAAACATTTTTCCAATCAGCGTTGGCAACAATTTTGTTCTTGCCGGATTTGCCCGGCTTCGCCATCGTGCTGATTTCATTCTGTGACGCTAAAATAGCCGACCTTACTTTAGTGGCTTCTACGAGGGTATCAACGTCTGCTCTTGCCTTAGCTTTCTGTTCGGTAAGTTCAGCGAGAGCCTTTTTATCCTGCTGTATTTTGTAATCTAATACTTCAAGATGCTCTGTTGTACTGCCGCGCTCGCCCCGCTCGAAGCCATCAAATCCTATCGCTTTCATGTGGTCGTAATAACGGTCTTGCAGAAACGCATACGAGTTAAGCGTAACCGTTTTCCCGTCGCGTTCTCCCTGCATACGAAGCGGCCATTTCATTGACTGGCTGATTTGCGGAATAACTTCTTTAAGCTTCCCGGCAAGTTCAGGATTTTTATTATTTTTCTTGAAGTACAGATTCTTTTCCACAACGGGAACATACACGACGTGCAGATGATAATGATAAACATCGCGTCCCAATTTTTCCGACAGACGCGAGTTGCGTTCATCGGCGTGCATGACAGCAGAGATTATATAGTCCTCGCTTCCAGCTTCTTTGACAGCGCATTTATACGCTTCTTCAAAGAAAGATTTAGCGTAATCATATCCGCCGCGTTCATCGAAATAGGTCGTGTTAATATCGAAAACCATTTCACAGAATAATTTCGCATCAGGCTTCGTGCCATGCTTGACGATTTTCTTTTCAGCCAGTAGTCTGCTGAATGTTTCCTGATAGGTTTCGGTTTCGCCGTTTTCTTTAAAATGCTGTTTGTAATGAACATTAAGATTAGCGCGTTCAAGCTGAACATCGCCGTTGAAATAGTCCTCGTTCTTACGTTCATTATGCCGTTCGACCGTGTTGAAACTTCCTGTTTGATATGCTTTGTTTCTTACAACTGTTTTGTGTGCCATAGACTGATTCCTCCTTGATAATTAGATTTTGGGCCCGGAATATATCACACCTTTTTCAAAGTGTGTGACCCACTCATGTACTTTCCGGCTAAAGCCGGCAAAGTACGTGGGCTCTGCGAGGCGGAACGACCGCCGAGGGCGGGGCAGGATTGCGCCGTCTTCGGACGGCTTGGGGCAGACTGAACCTCACCGCCCTGCGCTTTACAGTTATGCCTCCCCCCCCGAAATTGAGCTGCTCCGGCTTACGCCCGTGCTACTCAATTTCGTATGCGCCATCGGGTGCATGAGCGAGTACGTCCGCGCCGAGTGTTACTCCGTCTGCGAGAAGCGCGGCTTTATTCTCGGCATACCTCGCCCGCCTTTTTTCATTGTAACGCTGTTCCCATTCTTTCTGTTTGCCGCTCTCTTTGCGCTTCAGATAATTTTGATGCAGACGGTCTTTGCGTTCCTCTTTTTTACGCCGCTCTTCCTCCTGTTCGGGGGTAAGGGTACGCTCGGCTTCCATTTGCGGCGATACAAATTGCCCGATGAAGTTAAGATAAATATCAACATTTTGTGTAGTGTCGATACTGCCTTTGCGGTCGCGTTCATGAACGACTATTTTTTCTACAAACTCATTGAGCATTGTTACAGTTAGTTCTGTAAAATCTGTATACCGTTCCACTAACTCAATGAAGCGTTTGGCGCGTCCGCTCCCATCGGCGTAACGCTCGACTGATGATTGCAGTTCGTTTATCTCTTTTTCAAGCGTGTCCTGCTCCTGCCCATAGATTTTGGTTAAATCTTCGTAACGATTGTCAGGCAGTTTACCGAGTGCGTTATCTTCATATATTTTTCTGAAAAGTGTTTCAAGTTCGACGGCGCGTTTATTACAAACTGCTAATCGTTTCTGCTGTTTCTTAACCTCATCAGTCTGCTGTGAAGCTATGAGTTCCTGAACCGATTTAGTGAACGCCGCCTTATCACTTTTGGCAAAGTCGGAAATGGCTCTAAGTGTGTTGCGGACAAGTTCAATTACTGCCGCCGCTTCGATACGATGACCAGTTTCGCATACTACCCAGTCACGCTCTATCTTTTCCGAGCCGCGAGCGTAATTGCCGCATACTGCCGTTGGTCTGTCCTTGCCGTTGTATATGCGGTGAATATACAATTTACAGCCGCAGTCCGCGCAGAACAGCAGTCCGCTTAACGGATGAATATATCCGTAACCGTCAGGACGGCGGCGGGTATTGTTGTTGCGTATGCGCTGTACGTTTTCGAACGTCACTCTGTCGATAATAGGTTCGTGCGTGTCCTCGAATACTGTCCATTGGCTCTTGTCAACATAATGGCTTTTCTTGTCTTTGAGGTGCTTGCGCGTCTTAAAGTTGACGGTATCACCGCAATATTCGCGCTTCTCCAGTATGGAGCAAACCGTGCTGCTGTTCCAAGCGTAAGGGTCTTTGATTATACGGTTCTTCCATAAGCCGATGCCCTGCTGTGCTTGATAATATGCGGGAATAGCTATCTTCTCATTTGATAATATACAGCATATCTGATATGGTCCGTGTCCTGCCATACAAAGCTGAAATATACGCCGAACGACAGCGGCGGCGGGTTCGTCTGCTATCCACAAGTCCTTGTTGGCCGGGCATTTGATATATCCGTAGGGCGGTATGCTCGCGGTGTGCTTGCCCGCCATGCCCTTTGCCTTGAATACAGACCGTATTTTCTTTGAACAGTCCTTGGCGAACCACTCCGACATAATATTGATAAACGGTGCAAACTCAAGGCTTTCAGGATTAATGCTGTCTATGCTGTTGTTAATTGCTATGAAACGCACATCATGTTTACGGAATGTTTCCATGGCGATACCCACCTGAACATGGTCGCGTCCCCAGCGTGTAAGGTCTTTCATGATGACAACGCCGATTTTGCCGCTCTCTACGTCCTCCATCATCTGCGAGTAACCCGAACGGTCAAAGAACCGCCCGGATTCATCATCATCTGTATAATGGCGAATATTTGCGAAGCCGTGCTGTACGGCATATTGTTCCAACTGTGATTTCTGATTTTGAATGGAATTGCTGTCACTTCCGTTGCGCTGCTCGTCGCCTATGGAAAGGCGTTCGTACAACGCTGTAATTTTGTTAGACTGCTTCATATTTTCCTCTTCTCTCCGGCAGTCAGTTATTACGGCATAAGCGTTAGGCACTGTCACGCACCTCACTTTCAATCAGCCTGATAACCTTATCTTCAAGCGTTTCTGCGCTTGTCAGGCTGAAATGGACGGCTACCACATACGTGGTAGAGCCAATCTTTTTGCTGAATTTCGGCGGTTCGGCAGGGATTATTCTCTCCTGCTTTACGGCTTCATTTTGCATATCTGTTACATAATTTTGCATAAATATTGGCTCCTTTCGTTAATTTTGATTTTGTGTTTGAATAGTGCTGATTATATGCAACCCTCCTTTCAAAAAATCGGCTTTGTAAATGTTCCTCTACTATATAGCCAAAAACAGGGGGTAAATCGGAACTGTTTTAAAAAACTTTTAAAAAATTATCCCCTCATATATCTATTGCTGACTTTTTTGAGTTTTTAATCCCAATATTTACAAAATTCTGATTATTCAGGTATATCTGTTCTGCTTTGTAACTGAAGCATGAACACAACGCAAAAAAGCCCTGCCTATATAGCAGGGAGTGCCTGTGTAAAAACGGATAACTGTCCATATTATGCCGCAACTGTGTGACTTCCTGCTGTATTAGACGTTTGATTAAAACGTCCTTTACAGAGTAACACACCGGCTGCAAGCAGGTACTTACGGTATTGACGCACGGCGAAATGCTGCGGGTTTTCTTTTTCTAATTCCTCAAACAGATAATCCACGGCGTTTTTGAAATTTTCATCTTCTTCCTTGACTTCCATTGAGTTAATCATTTCAACAAGTGAGTTGAGATTTTTTTCTTCATCTGCCGCTTCATAGTGAATATACCCAATCAAAGCGCAGTATAACAGGGTTTCGCTTTTCGTCCAGAACGGGTCGCCGCCTTTTTGGTCGCTCGGTGTTGTATTGGCGATGAGAGCCGTGACGAGTTTCAAAATATCTTTCTCACTCCTGATATATGCGAACGGGTTATAGTGCATACTCTTGGTAAAATCAATGGTATTCAGCACTTTTATTTCATAGCCGTTGCGCTTCAGCATTTTACCACATTCTACCAAAATACTCCCTTTAGGAAGCGTTTGTCAAGGACATATTTTTTATTTAAAAAAATTTTAACACTAAAGAAATAAATTCCAACAATAATTATTTTTATTTTATATTGAAATTTTTGTTTTTCTATGATATAATGTATATAATAAAAATAAGTAGGTTTAATATGAGTAGAAAACTTGATTCAAGCAGGGAATATAAAGATAATATCTTCCGATTACTGTTCGGGGACGCAAGCAAATCAGCCGAATTATATAATGCTATCATGGGAACAAACTATGCGCCGGACGTGTTGAAAATGAATACGCTACAAAATCCGTTGTTCGTCGGGTTGCGTAATGATATATCGTTTACCCTTGAAGATAAATTCGTAATCCTAATAGAGCACCAAGCATCTGTCAATCCGAATATGGGGTTAAGATGCCTGCTCTATATAACGCAGATTTACGAGCGGTTAATAGATAAGGATGGTCTGTACAAGACAAAGGCGATGAGTATAGAAAATCCTGAGTTCATAGTGATGTATAATGGGAAAGAGGACTATCCTGAAAAATCAATGGTGAAGCTATCGGATTTATACAAAGTCAAAGACGGCAGCGAGCCTAAGCTTGAACTTATCGTCACAGTATATAATATAAACGCGGGGTATAATAAAGACATGATGAAGCGCAGCCGGACGTTGGACGAATATGCGGCGTTTGTGGCAAAAGTTCGCAAATTTGTTGAGGGCGGCGGATATGAGCGTACAGAGGCGATAAATAAAGCAGTGGCGGAGTGCGTAAGAGAGGGCGTATTACGAGAATTTTTAGAAAAATACGGGGGTGATGTAGTGAGTATTTTATACAGAGAGTTTAGCATAGATGACCTTATCAGAGTCAGAATAGAAGAAGCGGTAGAAGAAGCGAATGAAAAGAAGGAAAAGGATACGCAGGAAAAAATAGCTGAAAATCTAATAAGACTTGGGCTTTCAACAAATCAAATTGCCGAAGCAACAAAACTTTCTCTTGAAAGAGTTAAGCAATTAGCCGAAAAATAAAATAATAAAAAACAAGGAATGTAAATAAATGAACGCAAGTTTTATATCTACAGACAAGCTGATGAAATTTCTGAGAAGTCAGCCTGATGAGTTAAAAAAAATCAAGTTTGACGAGGTATGCACATTTGCAGAACTGCTTGAACAGTTCAGAGAAAAATCAGGCATATCAAAAAAAGAGCTTGTCGTTATTCTGCAGCTAAGCAAGTCGCATTTATATAAAATATTTGACGGTACACGTATTCCAAGCCGCGATGTGATTTTGTGTCTTGCTCTTATATTGTATATTGAGCTTGATGATGTCCAGCGGCTTCTTGCGCTTGCGCGGGAAAGCGCATTATATCCGAAAATACGGCGCGACGCGATAATTATAGCGAGCATCTCGCAAAAACTGTCTGTTGAAGAAACAGATGAGCTTTTACTCGGCATGGGGGAGGATTCCCTGCTATGAACGCAAGCGTTATTGAGCATATAAATAATCTGTATCAACCGGAAAAACTCCCGGATTATTTTTCTGAATACAGGCTGTTGTCCTGCTTAAAGCACAGCGTTGAAAGTCAAGTTTATCTTATCGAAAGAAACGGCGATAAATTTATTTTAAAACAAGGCTCAGGGCAGATGCGGAATATTATCGCGGAAGAATACGGGCAAATGCAATCGGTTGGATTTTCGTTTATTCCTAAAGCGTTAAGTTTGATTAATGCGGAGAGCGGCAGTTGGCTAATCAGGGAATATATAGAAGGTCGTACTCTGTATGATTCAGTCGGGAAACGCGGCGTTTACAGTGAACGTGAAGCAATGCGCGTAATGCTGTCAATTGTCGGTTTCGTCACAGAAATGCACTCTAATAACCCGCCGGTAATTCACCGGGACTTAAAGCCGCAGAATATAGTAATTACGCCGGACGGCCAATATAAAATAATAGACATGGGAACGGCGAGGAAATATTCGGCGGACAAGAACGGCGATACTTTTTATTTGGGTACGCATGAAATCGCCGCGCCTGAACAGTTCGGCTATGCGCAGACAGACGAGCGCACGGATATTTACGCGCTGGGAATATTGCTGCTGTTTATGCTCACGGGCAGTTTTGATAAAAAAGAGATTTCGGCTGTACCGTATAAGTTACAGGCTGTTATAAAAAAATGTATCGAATTTGACCCTAAACGACGTTATCAAAACGCTGGCGAGTTAAAAAAAGCTCTCGTCAGAACACAAGAGAGAAATAATATTATAAAAATCAAAATGTCTTCAGCAATACTCGGCGTATCTGCGGCTATTGGTCTGTTATTTTTGTTCTCAAATCCGCCGCTTGATTTACAGCCTGTTCTGCCCGTTCCCGAACCGGCAGAACGTCCTTTTGTTTTAACCGTGCAGACACAATCGCAGACAGTTAATTTTATTGAGCCGCTGATTGAACAAGCGGTGCGCGCCGCGTTGAATTTATCCGGAACTGATATTATTACTAATGAACATTTAGAAAAAGTCACGGAGCTTTGCATTTTCGCAAACGAAATTATTCCGCCGGAGGAAGCGATGCATTATCAGCATATCCCGTCGGCCTATCGTGAAAACCCGGAGATGCACGGAACGATAATTGATATATCGGATATAGCTATGCTGGTAAATTTAAAGCAGCTTACGTTGATGGCACAGCAAATCGAAGATATTTCGCCGCTTGCGGGGCTTCCGCTCAGGTTTTTATCGTTGCAGCTTAATCCGCTTACTGATATTTCGCCGTTAAGCGAGTGCAAGCTAATCGAAACTTTATATCTTGGATACACGCAAATCAATGATTTATCGGTGATATGCGAATTGCCGTACTTGAACAGGCTTGTTATTATGGGCTGTGATAATATCAGAACGCTTGAGCCTCTGCGCGGTTTATATATCACGTATCTGGATATGGTCAATATGTCCGCGCAGGATTTTGAAGCTGTCGCAACTTTGCCTTTAAGTCATTTCGCGGCGTTCTGGATAGGCGAATACGAGCAGGATTTACTGTGTTCAGTTGAAACTTTAAGAGATGTATATTTGAGTTACGTAACTGTCAGAGATTTTAATAAATATGCGCGACTGCCTAATTTAAATATGCTGTCATTCGGCAGTTCTGTGATATTAAATTATGATGGTTCTGAAAATCTTGTATCTTTGCGCAATCTTGAACTGCATTATACGATGATAGATGTCGCTCAGCTCTTTAAGATGCCGGCACTGAGGCACGTGCTTATAAGTGCCGCGCAGGCTGAACAAATCTACGCGATTAATGCTGACCCGCCGTTTGAAGTTCGAGTGAGATAATATATAAATATAGTGTAATTTTACCTCTGAAAATCAGGGGTAAAATTTTTTTGAAAAGTCTACTCTGCAGTCGACCAAAAGTGGTTTTAGTTGTGATATAATAGATTTGTCCGTGATTTATTAAAATATGAAAGGCGTATATTTATGTTCGGGTATACCGGCGGTTTTGTCGCGCAGAACAGCGGCGAAGTTGAGGATTGTTTTACTCTTGTAAAACTAAATAATAAAAAAGATACAAGCGGCGGATTTTCCGGCGAAAATACCGGCGGCATTTCGCGGAGTTTTCACAGCAGTTATAATATGCCGGAAAGCAAGGACGAAGCCGAAAAACTCGGATTTGACACGGAAAATATCTGGGATTATAAATCTCAAGCTATGCGCTTTGTTCCCGAAAAATGGCTGTTTAACGCGGCGCAGTCTAAGCTATATCAAAAATATATAAAAGATGACGGGCAGGCTGAAATCACGCTGATAGAAACTGCGGAAGAGTTATTTGATTTAGCGAGGGCAGTCAACGGCGGCGACCGTAAACTTGCGTCCGCGTATATAAAACTTGAGAGCGATATAGATTTAGGCGGCAAAGAATGGGAGCCGATTGGCGTTGATTTATCAAAAGCGTTCAGCGGATTATTTGACGGCAGCGGTTTTACTGTCAAAAATTTTGTTATAAAGTCTAAGCAAGTAAACGCGAAAGGCTTTTTCGGCTATCTTAAAGGCGAAGCATATAATTTAACTGTGGACTGCAATATAAAAGGCGGGACTGCCGCCGGAGGTATTGCCGCGTATTGCGAGGGAGTTATCGGCTGCTGTGCGGCACTCACTAATATTAGATTAAAACGCGGCGATGCTAAATGCGGCGGGCTTGCGGGGATAAACACGGGGAAAATATTTCACAGTTACGCGGCAGGTAAAATCGCTGTTCAGATAATTAACCCGAAAATATTGCTGCCTCTGCTCTTGCTTTTGATTGCGCTGCCGCTTACATGGGCGTTATTAGAGCTCGGCGGCGGCGACGGCGAACGTCTGCCGATATATGCGCCCGTGCCGACTGATTCGCATATCGAGAGAATACCTAACGAGCGAATAAGACCGGCAACCGGCCAGAACTCTGCGTCTTTTCAGTTTGACAGATTAATAAATATAAATTTAAGCACGGGCGAGTGCCTATTTAATTTTAGAAATCCGGGCAGTTCAAATCATGATATAGTCGTACAGCTCCAGATTACGGACGCGCAAGCAGTTATAATCATGGGCAGTACAGGCAGAACGGCTGAAGCACAGCAAAGATTAGACGCGCACCCGGATTATGACCCGGAGAATCATAGAGTAATATTAGCAGAATCCGGCGCGGTGCCGCCCGGTTACGGGCTTGAATTTATGCGGCTCGCAGAACAGCCTGACGGCGCGGCACTCCCGCCGGGAGAATATGACGCTATAATATTCCTGCTCTTTTATGATATAGAAACGCACAGCCGCGCAATGCTCGAATCGCAGCTGCCCGTTATAATATCAGTGAGCGAATAAACAGGACAATCCCGAAATTAAAAATTTCGGTTGTTATATATCCGTCCAACATAAATAAATTTTTTAGGAGGTAATCTTAATTTATGAAAAGAAGAAATATTTTAGCAATTTTAATCGCCGCAGCTATGATGTTCACTCTGGCA
>Ga0099364_10007855_pt1 | contig 15131 bp, 5 predicted proteins | sample TergutTh196P3_FD_73070 | JGI IMG/M metagenome (GOLD analysis project Ga0099364, IMG submission 73070) | Microcerotermes parvus P3 segment gut microbial communities from Pointe-Noire, Republic of the Congo - Th196 P3 | ecosystem: Host-associated > Arthropoda: Insects > Digestive system > Gut ... | reverse complement strand
GCCGGTGCATGGTATTTACCGGACGGGGCGCGGCCGGTGTTATCATTTGGCTTATATCCTGTGCCGGAAAGCTGATCACGTCCAGGGCCTTGTCCAGATGAAGCGGACGGGGCTTGCCGTTCTCCAGCCGGCCATAGTCGTACAGGCGATATGTGATGTCGCTGGCCTGTTGTATCTCCAGCAGGCGGATACCGCCGCCAATGGCGTGGACGCTGCCCGGTTCTATCTGAATAAAATCACCACGGCCCACCTGGACTTTCTGGGCCCGTTCCATAAAACAACCTGTGTCGATCGCTTCGCGCAATGCATTTTTATCCTTTGTATCGTGGCCCAGGACTAAAAAAGAACCGGGCTGGGCATCCAATATATACCAGCACTCGGTCTTTCCCAGCGAGCCGTTTTCATGGGCGGCAGCGTATGCGTCGTCTGGATGGACCTGGATGCTCAGGTCTGTTTTTGCATCTATGATTTTGACCAGCAAGGGAAAGGGTTGGCCCGCAACTGCCGCACTGCGGCCAAAGAGGGCGGGGTTTTCCTCCCACAGGCGCGACAGTGTCATCCCGGCATGGGGGCCTGTTTTTATCTGTACATCACCGTGGGCGTGGGCGCTGATGGTCCAATCCTCGCTACCCCAGACCAGATTTTTTATCACGGGATGGAAGAAAATCATTGGGCATACCTCATATTTTAGCGGCGCGCCGAGTCGTCGCGCCCTACAGGCTAATTATTTCGAAACACATGCGCCCATTATGATAGGGGCATTTCCATTCGTCCACTATTGCCATCTCCGGGTCCGGGTAGCCCAGCTTATCCACCTCGTTGTACCATTCGCCGCCATAGCGCTCATCCACGATATGCTGCTTGATGAACTCCCATATATGCTCCGCCGCCGCCAGATACTCCCCTCGCTGCGGTTCGCGTTTGTAGGCGTGGAAGAAGCCCGTCACGGCCTCGGCCTGCACCCACCACGTCCGGGTCTCGTTCACCACGCCCCTCACGCTCTCGTAGGGGACAGACTGCGCTTTGTAGGCCGTTTTGTATATCTCGTCCGTCAGGTGGGCGGCGATGGGGGTCATGCGGACAAAGTATGAACGGTTTCCCAGCACCTCAACCGCCCGGTCTATCAGCCAGGCGGCCTCGATGTCATGGCCGTATGAGTGGAGGTCGATGATGGGGGTCATTTTGGCATCGAAGAACACTTCCAGGCGGCGCAAATCCGGGTTATAGACCTTTTCCGCGATGGTGGAGAGCAGCCATTCCAATTTGTGTTTTAGTTTGGTGCGGGCGGGGGTGACGGTAGACACGCGGTAGAGTTCCGTGTAGGCTTCCATCAGGTGGAGTATGGTGTTCATCGTCTTGTCGGCGATGACATCATTTTCCGAGAGCTGGTCGTTTTCTATTTCCACGAAAAACTCGTCGAAGGCTTCCCTGTAGCCCATCTTGTCCGTGCATTTTTCCTCGATCAAGTCAAAGAGCTCAAAAGCCAACGACAGGGCCCCTTCGTCCTTGGAGGCCTCGTAGTAGGAGGAAAGGGCGTATACGGCAAAGGCTTGATTATAGGTATATTTTTGGGTATTCTCGGCCACGCCGTTATGACGGATGGACCAGAAGATGCCGCCATTTTGTGTATCCAGGCAGTTTTCACGCAAAAACTGATAGGCGTGCGTGGCCTCGTCCAGGAGGCTGGCGTCGCCCAGCAAGGTATAGGCGTTGGAGAAAAACCACAGGATACGGCTGTTTAGGATGCAGCCCTTGTCGGCTTTTTTGTCTACTTTCAGGTCATATCCCACGTAGCCGTAGTAGCCGCCGCAGTCATAGTCCCTAAGGCCTTTCCAAAAGGGAATGATGACCTCTTCCAGGTGGGTCTGTAGTTCTTGTTTTAGCATGCGGGTTCTCCTTTGTTCCCTACCCTGCGATATGGGCCAGGCGTTCCATGATCGGCAAGTGCTGGGTGCACAGTTTTTCACAGGCGCCGCATTTGATACAGGCACCCGCGCCGTCGGCGGTCACGTCCCAATGCCAGGCCAGGCGGTTCTTGAAGCTGTCGCCCAGCAGCACCATATTATAGGCATCCATGTATTTGGGGATTTGCACCCCAACGGGGCAATGGTCGCAGTAGCCGCAGCCGGTACACATATCGTTTATGGATTGCCCTTTGTCCGCGTACTGGGCGTAAATTTCCACGGCGGGTTTTTCCGTGAGGCCTTCCACGGCTTTCAGGGCATCGTCCACATGGGCCTTGGTGGTACAGCCCGGCAGGGCGACGGTGATTTCCTTATGCGAGGCGACAAAACGCAGGGCCGCTTGGGCCACGCTTAGGTCGCTGCCTTCGGCCAGATAGGCAAAGCGATCGGGGTTTTGCGGGATCAGTCCGCCACCCAGGGGGTTCATCACGACCACGCCCATGCCTTTTGCGTGAGCGGCAGCGATACCGCTTTGACGGAAGCGGAAGTTCAGGGCGTTGTAGCCGATCAGCATGCCCTTATACAGGCCGGTGCCGACCGCTTCTTCCAGCTCTTCACCCGGCATGTGGGAGGAGATGGTGATATTCTTGATCAGGCCCTCGGCTTTTGCTTCTTCGTAGAATTTATAGGTGCTGTCGTGGACTTTTTTATACTCTTCCAGGTTTTTGATGCACCAGAGGTGATAAAAGTCTATGTAATCCACCTTCAGGCGCTTAAGCGACGTTTCCAGACGGCGGCGGAAGTTCTCCCTGGTGGCTTTGCCATCCCCCAGGAGGGTGCCGAGGTTGGCTTTAGTGGACACATAAAAGCTATCGCGCTTTAGCTGACCCAGGGCGATGCCGGTGATTTCCTCGCTTTTGTCATTGCAGTAAAAAGGGGCGGTGTCAAAATAGTTTACGCCGTTTTCGTGGGCGTACAAGGGTACTTCGGCGCATTTTTCCAGGCGACCGGCCTGCACGTCGGCATCGTCGTAGCGCATACAACCAAAGCCTATTGCTGATACTTTCATGTTTGTGTTGCCATAGTTTTTGTAATACATAGTTTTTCCTCCGGGTGTGTTGTGATGGGGTGATGGTTTTTATTTTACACCAAAAAAGGGGGTAATGCAAGGGGGGTGACGACAAAGAGACCCCCGCCTTAGCGGGAGCCTCTTTGGGTGAACTTTCCCAAGTTCCGTATAAACTTATCTTACGTTTACCTTGACTTTTACGACAATGGGTTTCGTGGCATTTTTGTTTTTGCTGTTTAGTATTGGCTGCGGTCGGCCGGCGCCGTCCAATATCGCCTCGCCGAACTCATCCATCTGATAGCTGCCGACGGGCCACAGCTCAACATTGACCGTGTAGGATGATTTCAGCTTTCCTTTCACGGGGCTGAGCGCTCCGCGTATCCCGTCTTCCTGGCTGAGCATCCGGAATGTCCAGTCGGTAATGCCGGCCCTGGTGAGCTCCAAGCCAGTGGGAGCGGCAAAGCCCAGCCGCTCGTTGGCAGACTGCGGCACACCCTTCACCAGTCTGGCACCGCCGATGGTGACATGCTCGACATCGAAGGCGGCGGCCGCGCCGGTCAGGGCGATGGTGGCGGTCTCCGAGCGATAAGGTGAGCTGTTGTACAGGGTGACGGCGCTCTTGGAACTTTGTCCTTTGGCGGCATTTTGCCGGGGCGTGACATTGATGGCGGCATCCTTCACATTGTATCTGCCTGCACTTCTGAACGTATTTGACCAAGAATCAATTTGCTGGCCATTATCCAGTATTATCCTCCAGCTCAGGTTCTGTCTGATACCCGGCACCACATAGCCAAAGCCCTGCTGCGCTTCCCTGTCGGAGTTAAGGTCGTTTTTCATCACGATATTGAAACTCCTGCCGCTGGTCACTTCGGCGATATAATGCTTGCTTTCCGCTCCCATGTTCGGCCAATAGCCGGGCTTATTGTTACCCGTGCTGCCCGCCGGCTGGTCATAGAGGACGACCTCGCTGATGATGGCGGTAGTGTTTCGCAGGGTGACATTGACGCTCATGAGCGAGGCCGGGTTTATCACGTCTATGCGCCCGGAAGCCCTGACAGAGGCCGTGGCCGCCCTGGGCGGCGTGATGGTGAGCTTCACGGCGGGCGTGGTGGTATCGCGGCTGGCATTGGCGGGGCGCTCGTTCTTATCCCTCACACGCAGATTGAGGACCAGGTTTTTGGTGAAACGCTGGCTGGCGTTTGCCGCTTCTGCCGCCTCCCGTATTTCATAATCGTCTATTTCCACCTCTATACTGCTGCCGCTTATGCTGACAGCACCGATGAAATAGTATTCCTCCCCGCCGATTGTGTGTACATAAGCACCGACGGTGGGATTGGTCGGATCAAAGCCGCTGCCAATCAATTCATGCCATGTGGCGTTCTTGCCCGAACCCACGCGGTACTCCAATACCATGTCCGGGGCCAGGTTCAATGGGTTGGTAGCCACATTTATCCGCGCCGCTTCATCCCACTGGCCGCCGTTTAGGGTAATGCTTTTGGGGCTGGCAGTAAGGGTCGGCTTGTCGGTGTTGGTGATACGCAGCCGCAGGTTGGGCGTGGCGACGACACTCACGCCACCATCGTAGGTGACCTCCACCTGATAGCGGGCTTTGCCCACATTGGCGGGGAGGTTGCCAGGGATGGTGAGGGTGGCCAGGCCGGAGCCCGCCGGGTCATCGAAACTCCAACTGCCGCTATCCCAGCCGTCCACTAAATCACCATTTGGGTCTAACAGGCGGATGTCGGTAATGGTACCCCAACTGGCCACGCTGCGGTTTTTGGTGCGGGATGTCAGGTTGATGGTGACGCTGCCCGCGCCCGCATCCTCATGATGGCGCATACTGAGGCTACTGCGGCTAAGGCCCAGGTTGGGCCGGCTGTTTTGCACCCGCACACTGACGGTAAAGGTATTTGTGCCGCTGGCATTCAGGCGCCGGTAACCCTGCACGGCATCCACGTCCGCCAGGGTGACATTGGCCCTGTATGTGCCGGTTTTGGGGTCTTCGCCCAATTTGACCGCGGAATCACTCACTCTTGTCAGGCGGGTGGCGTGGTTCGCCTGCACGACCAGATTTTCGAAGCTGAATACGGCCGCGCGGTCATTGGTGGCAACAACACTTATGACCGCCTCGTTTGCCGGCTTGAAGAGATCCAGCCCCGGCGCGACGCTAAAGCTAAAGCGCGGGTAAGTGGTGTTCACGTTCAAGGTGATGCGGTCATGGTTGCCGGTGGTGGTGCTGGCGGCTACCCAATCCGCCGCGTTTGCCGCATCGCCGCCTATGGGCAGGATCCAGACATTGACATTGCTGGCCTTCTTGGCGGTGGCAGTTTTGCCGTCATGGTCTTTTAAGTCGGCGGCAAATTCTATCGCGCTGTTGTCGGCGCTGGGCCAGGCCTTAAAAGTGCTGACTTCCGTACCCGTGCCGCTCACCGGGTTCGTGTCGCCAGTACCCGATATGAGCTTGATGTCCTGGATGACATTGGAGCCGTTTTCACCGATGACGTAGTCTTCGGGCAAATCCACCATGCCGCTCAGGCGGATGGGGATGGAGCCGCCGGTTTTCTTGGCGGCGTTTACCGATACGCTGTTCGCCAACAGGCTCATGCCAAAGTCTCCGGCATCAAAGAGCTCGATACGTACCTTATCTTGATATACCCGGCCTTCGTATGTTGTGTATGTGGCCGTCAGCTCTACCGTGTAGCCGGTGGGCGGGGCATCAGGGCCATAGCGCTCACGCGTTACCTCCACGATATTGCTTTCCGCCACGGGCCCGCCGGATGCATCCACCGGCTGTACCCAGACATAATCCGTGTCCGCGTCGCGCACACTCCAGTTGACGACGGCATCGGCGTCAATGTTTTGGCCGCTGAGGGTGGCCGTGAAGGTGGCGGTGTCGTTGGCAATCTTCTCACCCTTCACCAAGACGGACTGACCGGGGTTAATATTTACCAGGACGGCCGAGTCTCTTTGGTTTTCCACGCTGATGTAGACCTCGCGGACTTCACCCCTCTCATCATTGGCGGTGGCGCGAACTACTGCCGGCTGGCCATCAGGCGTGTCTTTGCCGCTGGCTCTCACCAGGCCGTCTGCATCCACGCTGATATATTGCCTGTCAGCAGGGGCGACGTACCAAGTAACCGTGTCATCCTCCGGATCGTCATCGTCATCGGTCGTGTTGGGACGGATGTTTTCTATGTGCAGTTGCAAATCGCCGCGATTTACCGTGATTTCCGCAGTACTTATTCCCACTTCATCACCCAGCGTAATCTCAAAAGCACGCATGAAGATGGGGATGTCCACCGTGGCGGTGATGGGATCGCTGGCGGCGTATAGCTCGGTTTCCGCGATGCGGACATCAACCGTAACGGAGTAGCCGCCGTCTATGTCTTCCACAAAAATCCAATCATCCTGGCCATACTCTGTTTGGTCTTCGAAGGCATCGGCGGTGCTGCTGAACTGGAACTCCAGCTCACTCCAATTCACGAAATCCCCCACGACCCCGAACTCTATCTCCGGATGAAAATCATTCCATACGGTATACTCCAGCCCAAAATCATCCGGTGCTGTCAGCTCGGCCTTTTCTTTTTCCACCGTCAGGGTGAAGGCCAGCGCTTCCGCAGTACCCACATGGGTGTCGGTGGGCTCGGCCTCTATCAGGAGGGCAAAGTCGCCGCCGTCCGCCAGGGATGTGACATCCAGCATGCCGTCTGTTATCGTGCCTTCGCCCAGGTCAGATAGGGTCGTCTCGTCGTCCAGGCTAAATTCCAGGACGCCACCAAACTCCAGGAAGTCTTCCAGGTCCATCTCCCCGGCTAGCACGGCGGTCAGGTCTATCGGCGCTCCGGCGTATTGGACCGTGGCGTTCTGGTCGGCCTCAAGGCCGTTGGGTGCCCTGTCCACTTCTATTTCCACTGTCTCGGAAGCGGTTATATAGTTTTCGGCCTTGGCGCTGGTATTTTCAAATAGCAAAATGTATTCCACCGGCTCTGCCACGGTGACGGGCCTGATTTTCACATCCGCCATCGGCCAGGAGAATTCACCGTCCGTCTCGGCATCGTTATAGTCCGTCAAATCCACATCGCCCAGCTCGTCACCCCAGATGGCCTCTAAATCATCCGGCCAGGCGCTGGGCTCAGCGTATATCTTATGGATGCTGAACGGTATGCGGACAGAGCCGACGTAGTTTGTGTCGTCCGTGAGGGTGAGCAGCACTTCATAGTCGCCCGCCTGGGTGGGTCCGTCCTCATCGGTTGTATCCACCAGCACATCAAAGACGCCGCTTGTATCGTTAAATTCATAATACAGGGCTACCAGATCGCCGTCATCGTCCTCCACCGGCTCATCGTTATCCGTGCGGGGCAGGACATAGTAGGCCAGGTCCGTATCGTCATAGCCCGTAATCCCATCTTCGTCCGGATTGTAGTCTGCATCCACGCCGACCACGCCGGTAATCTCCACGGCATCCTTTTCCGTGGCATGTAAGGTGACCAGGGCATAGGCCGGTTCAAAGAAGCCGGTCGTGACTTTGATGATGAGGCTGGCCGTGCCCGTGGTTTTTTCGTTGCCGGTGAAGATGAGATTGCCGTCAGCATCTATGGCATCCGCGGATGTGTCATCGAAGCCTTTCAGCACTTCGCTACCAGAGTCTTCATCCGCGTAGCTGCCTTCCACCACGCTGTATTCTATGCCGCCCACGTTAAACGGGACCGCAAAATCCGGGTGACGCAGGACAATGGCCGCATCCAGGTTGAGGCTCTGCTCATCGGTGTCGTCACTGTTTACATAGACTTCCACGCCGGCAGCCAGGAGGCCGGGGGCTTTTTGGATGTCTATGACCAGGCTGGCTTCGGCAGCCAGGTAGTTGGCGTCGCCTGCCTTGGTGGCGACCACGGTAATCTCGCCCACGCCGAGGATGGTCAGCACGCCGTCTTTTGTGATGGTGGCTATTTCCGCCTTATCCAATGCGTCTGCTATATCAAATTCGACCGCGCCATCGGTGGAGCCGCCCGTGGTTACCAGTTCTATATCATCATCGCCGTAGGTCACGGCACCGATGGCGGTGATGATGAAATCTACTTGATCGCCTTTATCCACGTCTATTGTCACGCTGCTTTCGACTGTCTCAAAGTTAACGACCTCCGTGGGGGTGAAGATGGCGTTGTGCGTTTGCTCACCCACGTCGCCCACCGGCTCACTGGCATCCGCCCAACTAAAGGCACCAAGGGTGGGCTCGGGATCGTCATCGCCAGGCTTTTGGTTTGTTTCGCTTGCGATGTCCACATCGGCCAGGGTCTCACCGTATTTAGCCGTGAGGCCATCGGGCCAGTAGACGACGGGTTCGGCCTTCTCCACCAGGATGTCCAGGCTCGTTTCCGCGTCTTTATAGCTGCCATCATCATCGGGGGTGAAGATGACATCAAAGCTGTTTGTGCCGGCGTCGCCCACGGGGGTGGGGAGGTCATCTTTCCATGCCAGTTCACCGGCCACGTCGGTAATGTAGCTCAAAATCAAGTCCACATCGGCCAGGGTATCGCCATAGGTGGCCACGCGGCCCGCTTCCTCGGCATCTTCCACCCAGACAATGGGCGGATCGGCAGCGACGACCCAGAGCGTAATGTCCTCGGTCCGGCGGACAAAGCTATTTGAATCCGTGGGGGTGAAGCGCAGGGAGAAGGGGCCCACTTCCTCGCCCACGTCGCCCACGATGGGGGTGTTCAGCGGGGAAGCCCAGCTAAATGTGCCGGGGGTGGCGTCCGGGTCTCCGGGATCCGGCTTGTCGCCCATGGGGAAGGCCTCTGCAGGTACATCCGCCAGGGTGCCGCCATACGAGGCCAGTTGCCCGGTCGGCCAATAGACAACCGGATAGCCACGGGAAACGTTGACGGGAACGGTGTTTTCCACAACGCTAAAGTTATCTTCATCTGCGGGGGTGAAGACCAGCATATGACGGGGGTTACCGACGCTGCCGACCGAGGTGGTTCCGGCCGCTTTCCAGGTGAAGGCGCCGGAGGTCAGGTCGTTATTTTCGTCATCCTGGCGCGCGTTCCAGGGGGACAGTTGGGTACCTAAGTCGCTCAGGGTTTGGTCGGCAGAAGCGCTTAAGTTGTTGGGCCAGACGACATTGGGGGCCGCTTTTCCTATTTCAAAGGAGAACTCCACGCTGCCTTGGAAGTCATCGCTGCCCATCAGGGTGATGGTGACGCTGTAGAGCGTGCCGACTTCTGTTGGCGCTGCGCCGAGGGGCTCATCGTCCTGCGCATAGGCAAGATCCAGCCAGGCGCCTGCTTCACCGTCCTCGTGGGCGAAGGGGTCCTGCGTGAGTGTTATTTCGTCTGTCACATCCACGCCGTATTCCGTGAGGAAGACGATGTCGCCCACTTGCTTGAAGCCGGGCTGCGCTTCGCCGTTGTAGATGGCGTCCAGGGCCTCAAAGCCTTCTATCGTTACCGCTTCTTTTTCCGTGGCGACAAAGGTGAGGGTCAGGGTGATGGGCTTGTAGAAGGCGGTGGACACTTCCAGCTCCAGGGTGGCGGAACCTGTTGTTTCGCCGCTGCCCTGGTATTTAAGACGGTAGCCGCTGGGCAAGTCATAGTCCGGGTCCGCTGTTCCTGTCCAATAGGGCTCCACGCTGGGGCTGTCGCCCAGAATATCACTGTCATCGGTAAACTCGTCGATGTCGATGTCCGTCACGAAACCGTAGTCAAATTCATCGACGATAGTAAACTCAATCAGGCCGTCCGGGTGGAGGTTTATCTCACGCAAGCCCGTGTCGGTGGCGGGTACTTTTATGTCGGCGGTGGCCTCGGCAGTGAGGCCTTCGCCCAGGGCCACTTCAAACTCGCCCCTGCCCACGGCATCGTCCAAGAAAATGGCGAAGTACCACTCGCCGGGGAGGACGCCGGGATCTACTTCCAGGGTCAGGGTGGCTTCGTCGCCTTCAAATTCGAGTTCGCCGCCCTTGACGGTCACTCCGGCATGGTCAAAGTAGACCGGATCGCCGGTTCCCACATCTTCACCCACCATCTTGATCTCCACCGGATATGTGCCGTCCGGCAGGGCTTCTTCGTCGGATTCTACCTTGAAGGTGAGTTCCCTGCTGCCGGCAGTGTCGGCGTATGCTACCTCGCCGGAATCATAAGTGATTTCTAGGTCGCCGTCGTATCTGGGGCGGTAGACAAGGTCAAAGGCGAAGGCGGCGGTGTCCGTGCTATCGCCGTCCGCGTCTTCGATTACCAGTTCTAATGTGTGTTTGCCGGGTTCCAGGTCCTCATCGTCGATTAGCAGAGTAATGGTGCCTGCGTTATCCGTTATTACTATCTCTTCGCCGTCGAGCTCCAAGCCCTCGGGGAGGGAGTCTTCGTTCTTTTCAACGACCGTGACATCGTAGGTGCCATCCCCTATATTTTCTGTGGTGACCGCGAAAATGGCCTCCGTGGCGTTCGGTAGGCTGGTTTGGGTCACGGATTTAATGACCGGGGTTAAGCTGGGTTCCGCGGCGCTTACTTTTAGGGTGATGGCTTCACTGGCGACTGATGCGTTATAGTTTGTGGTTTCGGTGAATATGGCGGTTATATCTGTTTCACCCGCACCGACGATTGTTACGAGTCCGGAAATTGAGGTACTGAAGGTCGCAACATCTGTATTTGAGCTAGTCCAAGTTAATGCTATTTGAGCTTCTCCGGAAGTTTCGGCGTTAGTTACGGTAACAACGGTACTTATATTAAAATCTACATCCCCGACTTCCTTTTCAATGGATTCAGCCCCGCTATTTATGGTTATGACAGGCGCGGGTTGGGAGCCTTTGTTTACCGTCAGGGTCAGTGTGCTTACCTTGCTCTCGTAGGCGGCTGTTTCCCCGGTCGTCATGCTTATTGTGAAGGTGCCCAGCTGTGTGACGCTAAGGTTGCTGCCACTAAGGGTACCTACGCCGGTGCCTGCAGTCACGCCGTAACTTTCAACCCCGACACCTGCGGTGGCATCTGCGGTAGCGATGGTGAAATAACCCGAGACATCTATGGGGTCACCATCGTAAGCTTCCGTTTCGGTAGCATTAAAAGTGACCGTGGGAACGAGTTTGTCTATTTCCAGCACGAAGTCGTAAGATAAATCCGGGAGTGATTCATCGACATCACTCAAGGTCAGTTTGAGTAGTTCTTCACCACCAGTTTTTAGGTATTCGGTGGACAGTTCCAGAGTAAGGGTGCCGGTATAGTTCCCTTCATCTTCTGCGATTGTCACAGCCACATCGTCGGTTTCAATTACCTCGATGCCGCTTACATCCGCGTCACTCCTGTCGGTGACGACAGCGGTGTAATCGCCTTCATCACCATCTTCCGCATAGACGGTGAAGGTCACTTGCACGGGGGCTTCGGCAGCGAGGTTTACTGTTACTTCATCCTCCTGATCGACCTCCGTTATTGCCGCCCGCGCATCCAGGGCGAAGAAGCCGCCCATGCTGCCCAGCGGCGTGATCAGCATGGCTGCCGCCGTGAGCAGGGCAATGCCTGCCCGCCGGGTGCGCGTCATGCGCGTCGCCTGAAAAAACGTTTTTAGGCGTTTTTCAGACATTTTTTGGAAACTAAAATTGAGGGCGCGAAAAACACCCTCGTTAACCACAAGGTTAAATAAATCTTTAGACATAACTTTCCCTCCGTTTTGTCTGCCCAGCGCAAAGCCGCTTGTTTTATGGCTTTGTTGCCCGGCACTGACGTGAAACATAGGCGTTCCCATCACCTTGGTTTCACTAACAAAATATGTTCCGTATGGCTAAAAGTGTAACCCATATGAAGAACAAGTGCAAGAAAAATTTCAACTTTGGCACTTTGCACAAATTTAAGGGGGTATTGGTAGGGGTGTTTTGGTGGATTTGACGGGAATGAGGTTGTTTATATATCACAAAAATCAGAGGCTTTCATAATACGAGGGTTAGTGATGCCACTTAAAAGAAAATCATTATCACCCGTTACGATGATGTCTGCTTTCGCAGATATGGCAGCACGTAGAATGGGGCGATCTTTGACATCGGGTATTTTAGCTTCGTCTATGTGAATCGGAAGCGGGGTCGGAACTATTTCTACCTTTTGAATTATTTCGGCCACAAAACTATCAAGTAAGGCGATGCTATCCGGAAATTTTCGGATGAACACGCTCCTTAGCTCTTCGAGAATATTATCGCAAACAAGCCCTCTATATGGCACCTCAATGGCCTTCATATACGCTTTGTACGGCACACTGTTGCGCTTCAATATAGCGGATACGAGTATATTTGTGTCGAGCATCACGCTTTTCATAGCCCCTCGACCTCGGCCCTTATCTCATGGCAAAGCAGGGTTATGTCTTCCTCTGTATCAAGGCCGACCCTTTTTGCCTCCCCCTCCATCGCTGCCGATATTTTTTCCATCGCATGTTTTGCAGGATTCATTATGACAATACGGTCATCTTCGTATACTAATGTCACGCGTGAACCAACATCCAAGCTCATCCTCTGCCGAACTTCCAAAGGTATGATTATTTGCCCTTTTGGGGCAACCGCCGTGCTGTAGGTCATCTATTCTCCTTATTTTTCCATATGTATTAACATTGTTAAAGGGGCTTCCCTTCAAACACAGACTACCATATATTTCTATTGTGGTCAATCTCATTTTAGTTTTCCTAACACGGGAGACCCCGCAGAAAACCCATACACGCAACATCCCCCGGCCTTTCGACCGGGGGATGCCGCATACGGAATTTGGGAAAGTTTGTATACTTCATACGCATTGCGTACTAAGTATCGGGTTAATGCTTTTACCTCGCGCTCACATTTACATCCATGCGGACGGTGACAGGCTTAGTGACACTTTTGCCGGTACCATAGGGCTGCGGTCTGCCGTTTGCATCGGGGATGGCAAAGCCATTCTCATCCTTCTGGTACGTGCCTTCCGGCCAGAACTCCACGTCTACCCTATATCTGCCTTCGGCCAGCTTACCGCGATAGAGCGATCCGATGGTCCAGACATTACCGCCCTTGCGGGTTATTTCCACCCCGGTGAGCGGTGCAAAGCCCAGGGCACTTTGGTTCACCGGCTGTTTTTCAGGATATGTCGCTCCTCTTAAGGTAACAGGTGATCCATCGATTATGTCCACATAGCCCTGACGGAATGTAATCTGCACATCCTCGTTCCTGTACGGAGCATTTTCATACAAGGTGACGCTACTCTTTGAGCGGCTGACATTGACAGTACCCTGCCTTGGATTCACGGTGATAGGTTTATCTGTCACCAACTCCGGATTAGTCTTATTGTGGGTCCAAGAGTTGATTCTTTCACCGTTTTCTAACTCAATTATCCAGCTCAGGCGCTTCTGACCCGGTGTTATATAACCAAATCCACCCAGATTTTGAGCATTATCATCTTGCATTGTAATGCTGAAACCTTTTCCGCTTGCATTCACTTCGGTTCCATAATCCTTGTTTGTCGCCCAAGTATCCCAATCCGGCGTGAGGAAGCTATTTCTTTCCTTGTTCCCGATGGTTACTTTAACGGGATATTGGTCATACAGGCGTACTTCCCTGATCCGCGAGCTGGTGTTCTTGAAGCTTACATTCGCCATCATGGTCGATTCCGGATCCAGCACTTCGAACTTGCCGGAGGTCTTGACGGAGGCCGTGATTGTTCCCGGCGGAGTAATGGTGATGCTCACAGGCGGCATGTTGGTGGCTTTGGCACCACGAATTCCTCTTGTGTCCACCACACGCAGATCCAGCTTGATATTTTTCTGGAAGCGTTGGGAAGCCACTTCTGCTTCTGCTGCCCTCTTTATCTCCGCGTGGTTAAGCCTTACCACAAAACCTTCGTTCCACAGTGGCTCCACACTTTCAATGAAGTTGTATGAAGCTCCGCCTATCGTGGTCACATGGGTTTCATCCAGTTTCGTGCCGACCAGCGCCTTCGGGCCCCTGAATTGCAACTCCAGATCTTGATCCAGGTTCATGGGATTGGTGCTGATAACCTCGATCAAAGCCGCCGCATCGCTATCTCCGCCATTTAGGGTAATGGCCTTCGTGTTAAGCTTCATACTGGGGCTGTTTGTGTTGGTGATACGCAGGCGCATATTCGTGGTCGCAATCTTATCATTTTCGGCGCCTTCGTATGTCACGCGCACCTGATAACGCTGGTTGCCGGTATTGGCGGGCAGGTTACCGGGGATACTAAGGTATGTTTTGCCGCTGCTCCTGTAGAAATCGTAGAACTCAAAGCCATCGGCCAATACAGTTACCCCGTCCGGAGCGAGCAGTTCTACATTAGTGATATTGCCCCATGATGCCGGCGTCCTGTTTTTCGTGCGTGATACCAGTTCAATTCCCACATTGGAGCCAGGATCGGAGACCGGGCGCAGGCTGACGGTGGTACTGGAAAGCCCCAGGTTCGGTCTGTCCGTGGCCACGGCAATCTTCACGGTGGCTTGGTTCATCTTAGCACCAACGGCATTGCTGATACGTTTGTAGTCGTCGCTTGTGATCGTGGCCGTGGCATTGGTGTTACCTTTTTTCGGGGCAGTGCCCAAGGCAACCGTATTAGTACCCGACACCACTACCCTGCTGGTATTCGAGCTGACCAAGCTTGTAATCTCAAAGCTGGCGGCGGCATCGTTGGTTGCGCGTACACTCACTTCGCCCGTCCTGTCAGGATAGTAGGTATTAAGCTGCGGTGAAACACTGAAGCTGAGCTTTGGCCAAACAGTGTTGGCTTTTAGGTTCACACTGCCGCTTGCTTTTATCCAGCCATTACCGGCGGCATCCGATGCAGCCAGTTTAGTATATTCGGAGCCGAAAGGCAGCAGCCAGACGCTCACATTGTTTACATTGCCGGCATTTTTGTCCGCCCCGGAATCTTTGAGATCCGCATTCACCTCGAGCGTCCTACCATCCGTGCCGAGTTTCGCACTGTAGCCAGCAGCCTTGGCCGGAACCGCGTCTATAGGAGTGCTGACTCCGGTGAGCAGCATGACTTCCTTTATTACCTGAGAGCCCGTTGTGTCAAATGCCGCGTAGTCATCATCGATAAACGCTTTCGGCAGACCCTCTATTTGGATGGGAATCAGCGCCCCAACCGTCTTAGCGCGGTTTACGGTGACTGCACTTGTAAGGACACGGACGGATGGATTGATGGTTTCCGGTA
>Ga0099364_10007853_pt1 | contig 15133 bp, 11 predicted proteins | sample TergutTh196P3_FD_73070 | JGI IMG/M metagenome (GOLD analysis project Ga0099364, IMG submission 73070) | Microcerotermes parvus P3 segment gut microbial communities from Pointe-Noire, Republic of the Congo - Th196 P3 | ecosystem: Host-associated > Arthropoda: Insects > Digestive system > Gut ... | reverse complement strand
CTGCTGTGAAAACCTGTGTGCAGACTGTAACGATTGCGAGCATTGAAGGATACCCTCTAACCTGGAGCGGCGTCTATTCTCATTTCCGACATGATAAACCCTTTGCATTGCCTTGAAAGAAAGCCTATGGTATAATCATTTTGCGCCGTATCGTTATCTTTTGCGTTAGAAATTACCGTGTTAGGAGCGTGATTAGTGTGTCCAAGACAGCAGTTAAGCTTATGCCGCCTACAGTTGAAGAAATCGAGGCAGCCCGGCAAGATTTGTATGACAAGTTAGAAGCTGCTGAAAATCAGCCCTTGTCCGAAAAGCGTAGCGCAGAGGCAGTCTTTGCAGAAAAGCGGGATATGCTTGAGAGGTTGCTAAGTGCAAGAACATAATGTCATTTTTTCTAATACAGCCGACAAGGATTTAGAGGATATTGTAGAATATCTGAGCAATTTCTCACCTAATATTGCACGCCGATATTACGATGAGATTATGGTCAAGTCATTGTCGCTCTCCATCATGCCCCAACGCTGCCCTTTTGTTCGAGACGAAACTTTGCGTGATAGGGGCTATCGTTGGCTTTCGATTCGCAATTACACTGTGTTTTTTGTGATTGACGAGATAAGGAGCATTGTTGATGTTCGGGCTATCATTTATTCTGGCAGGGAATATACTGCATTGCTATAATTAGAGCGGTCTAGTTTAAATTAGAAAAGACAAAAGGGGCGCTAATCCGAAATACACGGAAATATCGTCCCTTGAGCTTATATATTGGTTTGCTAATCTAAGGTAACGATTCTTACGTTTGACTATCCCATCCTGTCGAAGGTCGCGATGCTCTGCTGCCTTGTGAAGGCGTCTTTCGGGCTGAAACGCAGGGGCGTTGTGCTTGTTCCTGTCATGACGCCGCTTTCAAAGCAGTAGTTTATGCTGTCTCTCGCCCAGCTTGCCGCCGCTCCGATGTCCGCGTAACCGGCATTCGGGGCGTTCGCTGTGTCCGCGCCCAGCACCATGCTGACCCTCGCAAGCATTGTCGCCGCCATTTCGCGGGTGAAGCTCCCGTTCGGCGTGAACGTGCCGGGGGAAGTGTCGGACGGAGACCTCGTGCCGGTCGTGATTCCAAGGGCAAAGGCGGCGAGTATGTTGGGGTCTTTGGTGTCCGCGAAGGCATCCTGTCTGCGGGTCAGTTCCCGTTCGGCGAGTATGGCGTCGATGCTTTTGCCGGTCGCATACTCGAGATATTTCACAGCCATGCGGCAGAAGTCGGCGCGGGTGGTGACAGCCCTATAGTTGTTTTGTATGTCTATCGGTATAAACCCTTTTTTATACGCGCTTGTGATATTTACGCGCGCCCAGTTGTCGGCGCTGTCGAGGTTGGGCGCTTCGGCTTTCTGAATGATAATGTTATCGACATGCGCGGAGAAGCTGCCGCCGCCGCTGTAGCCGACGACTACTCCGGTTATCCCTTTGCCTGTGAGGGAATCGGGTATCTCTATGCAGAAATCGCCCCATGCGTTCACGCTGCCCCGCGCTGCTATCACGCTTTCGCTGTGTTCGCTGAGCAAGGAACCGTCGTCAAACAGGATATCGACAAACACATTGCGCCCCGCTTCATCCAGCGGCTTGAGGGAGTAGCGCAATTCAAGCGTGTCGGACGTGGAAATCTTCACGTCGGCGATTTTGTAATAAGCGCTGCCCGTCCCGCTGCCCGCGAAATGGAACGCGAAATCGCCGCTCCTACCGGGCGTTTTTTCTATCCGGTTGGCGCTCAATGTCACGCCGGAGCCTTTGCCCGTGAGCAAGGCGGGGTTGTTCAGGCAGGGGTCTATGCGCTGATTGGGGCGCGGTTCGATGGTATAGTTAAAATGTTCCCCCACCCTCGCAACGGTGTCGCGCATTTCAAAGCTGTTGCGCCAGTAAATTGGGCCAAGGGAATGAGGAATGTCGATGGTGGGGCGCAGCAGGCTTCTGTCCTTCATCATTTCTACAATCGCACCCGCTGTACGCATATAATAATCAGACGAGAGCCACCACCCGTCGGCGGAATGTGTCAAAAAATATTGATCACCGGTGGGGACGTCAAAGTAGTCCACGGAGGATTTAATCATACTCTGCCCCTCATCATACTCGTCTATAGAGAATAATAGTGTCTCAATTCCGTAATATTGAAACAGCGTATAAGCTTGATCCCACACCAATTGGCCGGCCCGGCGCGGCGGCATGTTTGGCTCACCAGCGTAGGGCAGAGACATATTTGTCCATCCAAAACCAACAAAAACTTGAGGCATAAAATAGATGGGTTTATTATCAGCCCAGCTCCTAGGATTGTTCGCGCAAAACTCCAGCGCTGCAGTGATATTATACTCAAACCACTGCGTCATTTCCTCATATGTATTGAATGCGCCATTGAACATCGGGATAAGCATATCGAACGATGCGTATAGAGCTTGGCCTTCCGCAGAACGATGGCTCCAGTTAGAAGGACCGTCCGATGTCCATGCAATCACGTAGTAACCTCGTTCCCGGAACCATCGCACCATTTCGGCAACGACATCCATGCGGGCTGCCTGATTTTCCCCACCCTCGCCGGTCATCATATCACCGTAGTTGTCGCTGCCATAGATGCCGTACATTCTCACCACGGGCTTGCCTTCGATATGACTGTAATTCGGGGAACTTACAACACCTTTTTGCTCAATATTCAGAATCCAATCGGCCTTCCAGTTACGCACTGTTTCATCAGGATCATACTGGTTTGAGTTCATCAGGTCATAATACACGTGGAAAGAGCGGCCATATTTCTCCGCCGCCTCCATGGTGGTCGTAAAAATGTTCCCACTTGTTGTTTTGACAACACCGCCAATAAATCTCTCGACAAAATGAATCGGAGAATAAACATCAATACCATATTCTTTCAGCCATTCCATATGTGTAAAAATAACCGCACTGTCTTCATGGTCATACACCAGCGCCGGACGGCCGTCACCCAGCCCGTCAAAGTCAGTTGGGTACATCCTCGCGCCGTTTCTCTCGTAATCAGCTACATAAGGCCACATTTCAGAGTTGAAATTACCTGGGCCTGAAAGCCCACCGTCATGCGACCAGCGACCTTCGTTACCGTTGAAATAAAACCCTGCAACCCCCTTGCCGATCATGTTGTTGAAATCCGTTTGCACCGCAAATTTAGGCGGAGGCAGTTCCAACGGATCGGGCAGAGCGCCGACAGTAAGCTTTACGCTTTTTATATAATAGTCGCTCCCATATCCAAAGCGGAACTGCGCGTTCTGGTTATGGCCCATTGTGAAATTGCAGTTTATCAGCTCAATCCATGCGGTTTGATATTCGTTTGAACCGTATTTTGAAAAACCCGTATACTTATATAGGTCAAGCCCGCTGCCTATGCTGTAACCGCCACCGTCGCTGAAGTCTCCGGGTTCGCTGCTGCAATAATCAATGTTAATCCTACCGCTGTTGCCATCATAATACGTCACCTCCAGCGTGACGGTTTCAGCGTTTTTGATTTCGTTGTTATCGATGAAAAAGTAAATGTAATCATTGGATTTAAGCGCCCACTGCCCGCCGATTTGTGCCATTTCCGGCGCTCTTATGTCACCGTAAGGGCTGACACGGAGACCGTTTGCCGTTACGTCGTTTATCGTTGGGCCATTGAATGTGATGGACGCGGTTGCCGGTTGCGCCGCTTCCGCAGTTCCACCCAAGCCAGGGGCGATTTGCAGGGTCAATACTAGGGCAAGCGCGACACATAGTAGTCTTTTCATATGAATGCTCTCCTTTTCCCAAATAAACGTTGATTATGAAAATCATTTCGCAGTATACCACACCCGAGAAGGGAAAATGGTGTACTCCCAGTCCACATTTTCAAAACAGCTCGGAAAGGCCATAGCATAAAGCGCGCAGGGGCGTTTGCCTTACCTACGCGCTAAAAATCATCCCTTTAGCGACATAACACGCTCGACACAGCCGTTAAATTACAAAATCAGCTTGAATGAACCCGATATATCAAGTATACTGGCTTTGTCGTAGCGGCGGGGTTTTCCCGTGTTTGTAGGTGTGGTCTTAACTAGTCCCTACATTCGCCGTAGCGGTGCTCTAACACCTCTACGGACGCTGCGGCCTTCGTATGGCCTTTCTTATGGACATGATATCAGAAGAAATGCGTTTTGACAATATATTTTTTGGGTGTTGATTTAATATGATTATCGCGCAAAATACAGACTGTCGAGGATATCTCAGCGCACACGCTAACAGTCGCCAAGCGCAAAAAAGGTAATTATTTTCTTAATTCTGATCTTTTCCGATTCGCGCTCTTTCCGAGGCGTGTTGCCCAAGAGTCCCTGCACAGCCGTTATATACATTCTCATATCATTTGCGATGAGCTGCGGTAATTCAAATTTAAAACCACTGCTGACCAAATCTGACAGCCTATATATATCACGCTTATGCTTGTTTATATCATTGCGGTCTATGCGTTCCCATCTGTTTCTGCGTTCCGTCAAGTCAAGCCACGCCTTCGCCTTAAACGGGATCATGTGTAATTCATCAAGCACCGGGAAGCCAGTTTAGTTCTGCGCACCCCATCCCGCAAAAATGCGTAATACTGGTCATTGAGTAAAATTGCGGACAGGCTTGAAATATCCTCGCTAATTGGAATTGGCGTAATGCTTGCATCGTCGGGTAAGTTCAACCCGTTTATGCTCCGCGAAAATAGTTCTATCATTTCCGGGTATTTATTTGTCACAGGCTCATAAAACCTGTAATATTGCGGTTTGCCCGTACTCTTTTGGCAATGCTTATACCTTGCTTCGATGACGTAGTCCCAAAAATGCCTACCGAAATCTTCGTTCAGTGCTTCCAATACAAGAACTACATCAACATCTTTAGTTGCTCTGAAATCTGCCCCGCGCTCATTCATGATAAGAGAACAAGCTGCACCGCCAATGACGATAAAGTAATCCTCATATCCTTGAAACCAATCTTTGAGGCTCTGCATCCGCGCAATAATGTTGTTTTCCATATCCTACACCCATATTTTCTTGAGGGTTTCCTCAATTGCCTGCTCGATTCGCTCGTCGCCGCGTTCGTCTATCAATGACACAATGACCGAAAGCGGATCGGCAGTATTCCCGTGATTAGAAAGCGCGGTCGGAGCATACTTCCATATCTCGACCCTTGCTTGCGTTTCGCGGTCGGTCAATCCGTTTTCGCCAAAAAGCTTATCGGTTTTGCTGTAATACGCAAATGTCGGGATTTCTGATTCTGTCAGCATGGTCATCTCTGACAGAGCTGATAATCCGGCGACAGGTAAATCCCTTGTTCTTTCATTTCTGGGGATGTATTTTATTTCGCGTACAGGGTCGAGAAGATGCTTTGCCGCTTCTTCAAATAGCGCGCGGTGATTGGCTCTCCCTTCGATTACCACATGTACGCCCTCTTTGGACACATCGAACAAGCCCAGTCTTTGGAGCTGGCGGACGGCCCGCGTTATCTGCATAGCGCTGACCCCAACCTTTTTGGCCATCGTGCCTGTGTACATTTTTCCGCTGTTTTGGTAGAGATATGAAAAAAGTAGGAGTTGCGCTGATGGCATTAGCTTTTCTCTTGACGTGGGTTCATCGTACAAACGTTTCTGCAATATTGTTCCCATAAATGGGAGATATATCTGGCCTGTCGCGACAAACGGCACGCGAGCCGCCATCAGTGCTTTTCGGCGTTCTCCTGACAGCCCGTTTAATCTTAACACAACAGGCAGCGACGCGGCTACGCAAATCGCGGAAAAGTGTTTTGCAATCGCCTGCATCGCAGGGATCTCGCCTCTTGGCTCGGCAAATATGCACAGCACTCCGTCTATATCTACTTTTTGGAAAGCGTATGTTTCATTAAGAAAAAATGGAATACTGTCGGCTTCGCCCCAAGGTTCATAGCCGATTTTCATACCAAGCATTTCAGTCAGGTCAAGCATTATCATCACCAACATAATTAATATAACCTATAATAACCTTGGAGAGTTAAATTGTCAAGGATGAGGTTATTCACATACATTCTACATTCTGTCCTTGCTAAATCATTGTATTAATGCTAAATTATACATATGCGAGGATAGAAAAATGACAGACGGCAACTTGGAGAGTGTATACAAATTGTACAGAGCAGTCGGGTTTGGAGAGTATGTTTCGTTGGCCGACGGAGAGGAGTTCCAGATTCTCCAAGGGGGCGTCGCTGTGAAGTATTTTGGAAAAAGCTTTGAGGAAACAATGATTTTTGCTAATAAGCCAATTAACAATGGTGTAGTAGCGATATTTGAAGTAGGAATACCTAGAAGCGTTTTATTGAGCGTTGGTGATTTTGTGAATGTGGACAAGTTCATTTTTAAAAGCGGTACCGTAGAAATTCCGGAGGAACGTTTGGACGAGTTCAACAAAGCGCTGCATTATGTAAAACACATCTATTGAAGGGGGTACATCATGCTGAAGGTAAAAGCGGAGATTATATTCACTCTCTGCGATAAGAACTATATTGCAAGAGAGGACTTCCGGGTGCCGTTTAATTTTGGCGATGATTTATTGTTTTCCGGAAACATAATCAGCAATCACACTGAGTATGCTTACAACGAAAAGTACTTGGTAGAGATTGAGTTTTTCACCATCGAGGGCGAAGCTTATGAAGCGGTCAAGCACTTGTTGCAAGCCGGCAACACCATAGCAATGCAGACCGGTTCGAGACTATTGGGCAAGGCAAAGTTGCTGGAGCTTGACTATGTCGCTTGATAAAAGCAAATCCGCCGCATCATACCATCCGATATAAGGTCATGAGTTTCGGGAATCGTGAAGGAAGCATTTTACAGAGTTGGGGAAACCTTTTGCTTATCGGTTGGAGTAAAGCATTGAACTGAAGCTTGCAGCAGAAAGTGAAAACCGTTGCCATGCCAAATTACGGCCTGCCACTGACGGAAGGCACATGCGCTACAGGCGACCAGTCGATAACTGGGTTGCTGTCTAACATCAGGGTTTTCAGTTTTGTGAGGCGCGAAAATGGTGTAATATCGCTGATATAATTGCCCCCTAAATCCAATCGTTCTAAGTTCGTGAGATTAGACAACGGTGTTATATCGCTGATGTTGTTGTCCTCCAACATTAAAATTCTCAAGTTAATAAGATCGGACAGTGGTGTTAAGTCGTTAATCTTATTATGATCCAGTCTCAGTGTGGTCAAATTTTTCATAAACATTAGCGGAACAATATCGGCATTTGATAAACCGCGGTTATATAGGTGAAGCTCGGTTATCGATGTATCATACCGCTTCATCGCTGTATTATACCACCCCTCTCTTATAGTTATATATTTTTTAGACGTTGTGGTTGCGGGTGCTACAGCGGATTTTTTTGTTGGCATGGAACTCTGTTTCATCGCTGTACTATATAACCCCTCTCTTATAGTTATATTTTTTTTAGACGCTGTGGTTGTGGGGGCAGCAGCGGAGTTTTTTGTTGGTATAGAACTCTGTGGCGCAACTCGCGGCGGTGGCGTGTATGCCGTTTGTTTAAGTGACACAATAGGAGATGTGTCTTCCGATATTACAGCTCCAAACCTTCTGTCCGCCTCGCAATAGGGGCAGACGTCGTTCTTTGAATCGTGCTGATGCAAGGGGTTGTTCCTGCATGTCACCAGCGATTTTGCATATTTGCTCAAAGCACTATGCCATTCGACGGCGGTTGGCCTTTGTTTTGGGTCATGTCTGCCGTCAATAAACGCCCGTGCGAACAATGCGGCGATTTCATCAGGAAAGGCCTCCAATGCAGGAATCGCCGCCGATTGATGTTTATATCCCGGCTTAAAGCAATAGCTGTCGCGGCGCACGGCCATATCCCCCACGCCCGGAGAGCTTTGAGACACGGAAGCGGTTTCGATTATTCCGCCGAAAGGCGTATATCCGTTCATCAGTAGCTTGAACATATGGATCGCCAATGCGAAATTGTCGGTCTCTTTAGTAAAGGTTGGCAGTGGCGTTTGAGCATATGCATTTTTACTTGCGGATGGATTTGTCGATATAAAATCCGAGCATTTTTCCAAAAGCTCCGGAGCGGCGTAGCCGGGGGCGCAGACGTTGCATCGGTAGGTCATATTACCGGCAGGGGCAACTACATGGTATGAATCGGTATCCAAAAAGGAAACCAGCCCAGTATTTTTGTCAATCCCGATGTTTCGCGGGTTGAAGTCGCCGAAGACATAGCCCGCTTTATGCACTTCCGATATGACGGCGCAGATGTTCTGGGCTATGTTTATTTTCTGATGAACGGAAATGGGGAGCGCGGAGGGATACTTGTATATCTCGCCAAGCTCGGCATCCATTCTCATTTCAGACATTATAAATCCTTTGCATTGAGCGTTTTCGTTATAGACTACATCCAACGGCCAAGCCACTTGTGACAATACTGATTCGTCAGGTGGGTTATTCACCATGATTTTGATCTTTTCTTCCATTTCATGCGTCAGAACCTCGGACTTATATATTTTCACCACTTTTGGTATAAAGGCGCGGAAAACATCCCCCTCGCCGCCGCTACCGATGGGGTTCGCGTCGATATGGTAGGTTGTTCCTGTTTTGCCTGTTACTGTCATTGAAATCACCTCAGAGTTATCGACTTCGATTTAGAGTGTAGTTTTTACCGTCATGAAAGTTGTGGATTCTAATTCGATTAAGCGAAAGTATGGTGTATTCCCAATGTGGCGTCCATTGTTCTCTCGCTGCATTGCTGGGATACCTGTAGTGAATACCGTCACTAATTTCGTAGTAATCGTAGTTTCCATCAGGGCGAGGCATAATAAACTGATTCCAACTACTAGAATCTCCTTGCGTATAAAATAGAATATAGTTGCCGTCAGCGTCAGACCACCGCCGCCCCAATCCCCAAACGTCATATGTGCCAAGAAAATTCTGTAAGAGGATGTCGTTTCCGTTTATTATCGCTATTGTATCCTCAAAATCCAGCAAATCAAGTAATCCGCTTCCGTCTCCATCCCATTGACCACGGTGCGCTTGGATCAATGTTAAATAATTAGCCGAATCTTCGACCTCACGTGTATTAATAAACATTTCTGCCGCACGATTAAAATCCCCGTCACGGTATGCCTCAACGCCAGACAAGTACATAAGATGCCGTATTTCCTCCCGTTGCACTTGACTGTCTCTGTAGTTAGCTAAATTCGTAAATGCCACATATGACCGTAAAAGCTGGTTTTCGTTTCTCAAAGCGAGTGCAGTATCGTAATCTATTTCTTGGATTAGCGTATGTGAATCCTTGAAATTTCGTATACTTAATAATACCGTTTTTGCGTCTTGTGGATTGTTTTCATCAAGCAAATGCAGTGCATGCTGGTAATTCGCCTCATTCATCAGCTCTTCGGAATCTCTATATTGCTGTACTAACGCTAGGATTTCTTTTGCTTCTAAGTAATTGCCATCGTTAAGCAAATGCATTGCATGTTGATAATTTGCTTCATTCATCAGTTCTTCGGAGTCTCTATATTGTTGCATTAACGCCAACACTTCTTTAGCGCCCTCGAAATCTCCGTCATTAAATAAGAGATGGTTTGCTTGATGGTAGTAAGTTTCGCCAATCATCCAATCTAAATCCACATTTGCATCATGAGGCATTTGCCGTAATACTTCTATGGCTTCTGTGAAATTGCCATACTCAAGTAAAGTCTGCCACCATTGAAGATAAGATTCTGTAATCATAACCTCTGAGTCATTGTAAAAGTGTATACGAGAAAATACCTCTATTGCTTCCGCAAAATTCCCAGCATTCAAAAAATTGTGAGCATACTTATAATCGCTTTCCAGAATCATTTCTTCCGAATCTCTGTGTGAACCTAAATTTGAGAATGCTTCCTTTGCTGCCATGTAGTGTCCGCTTTGAAGTAATCGGTATGCCTCGGCATAAGTGTTGTTCAAATTTGAATAATGACTAGCAACAAGAATACTCGCAGCAACGACAGCAAAACTAACAGCACCTATTATTCTATTTCGCCAATAGTGTGGGTTGGAAGCAAGCGGTGCTGGCGAAGGAGGTTGCACGGGCGGACTTTGCACGGTAGCCGATACCGTAGTTTTTGCTGTTTGCGTCTGCGCTGATACTGGCAGTGGTGCGTATGTCGATTGCTTCAATGACGTCGCTGCCGGCACGCCCCCCGCAACAGCAGTCCTATAACGCCTATCGGCCTCACACAACGGACATTTGTTGTTCTTTTTATCGTACTGGTGCAGCGGATTATCATGGCAAGTCACCAAACTCTGCTCATACCTTGTCAAAGCGCCATGCCATTGCGCAGCATCTGGCCTTTGGACAGGGTTGATTTTGCCGTAAATAAATGCGCGGCTGAACAAATCCGCAATTTCCTGCGGCAGCGCGTCGAGGGGCATTATCGCCGCCGACTGGTGCTTGTAGCCCGGCTTGAAGCAATAGCTGTCCCTGCGCACGGCGGCATCGCCCACGCCGGGGGAGCTTTGGGACACGGAAGCAGTTTCGATTATGCCGCCGAATGGCGTATATCCGTTCATCAACAGCTTGAACACATGGATCGCTAATGCAAAATTATCGGTGTCTTTGGTGAAAGTAGGCAAAGGCGTTTGAGCGTAAGCATTTTTGCTTGCCATCGGATTCTCGGCAATGTAGTCTGAGCATTTCTCCAAAAGCTCCGGCGCGGCGTAGCCGGGGGCGCAGACGTTGCAGCGGTGAGTTTCGCCACTGGATTGATCGACGACATGGTACGTATCCGTATCCAAAAAGGAAACAAGTCCGGTGTTTGTGTCAAGCCCGATATTGCGCGGGTTGAAGTCGCCGAAGATATACCCCGCCTTATGCACCTCTGATATGACTGCGCAGATGTTTTGTGCGATGTTTATTTTTTGATGTGCGGAGAGGGGGAGCGCGGACGGGTACTTATATATCTCGCCGAGCTCGGCGTTGATGCTAAGTTTTGGCATTATAAAGCCGATGTATGGTCCACTATCCTTATGAATCAAATCAAGCGGCCAAGCCACTTGTGATAACACGCTGGCATTCGGGGGATGCTCAATCATAATCTGAAGCTTTGCGTACAACTCCCAAGACAGTTCGCCGGATTTATATATCTTGGCTACATAGTCCATTCCTCGGACGCTGTAAATATCCCCTTCGCCGCCGCTGCCTATGGGGGCGGAATCAAGGTTGTATGTAGTTCCATTTATGCCTGTTACTGTCATGGTAGTTCCTCCGGCTCTTTCGATGATGTGCGTTATAGATAGACATGAAAGGCATATATTTGCTACGGTAACATCATATTTTCCATTATCAAATATGGAATTAAGTTTTTCCGTGTTGAGCCATCGCCTAACTTGCCTTTTTTATTATTCCCCCAAGCCCATAATCTTCCGTCAGCGGTTATAGCCATCGTGTGATTCTGACTAGCGGACGTGGCAACTACATTTTCCATTACTTTAACTGGTGCATATTGAGTTGTTTTTGTACTATTGCCGAGTTGTCCGTATTCATTTAACCCCCAAGCCAATAAATGATTATTTTTCGTTATTGCAGTCGTGTGTTCGTCTCCTGCGGAAACAATAACAATATTCCCCATTATCCGTATAGGGGTACAATTATCCTCTCCGGTATCATCACCAAGTTGACCATTTTCGTTATATCCCCACGCCCACAAGCTATTATCTGAAGTGATTGCCATAGCATGGTAACGACCTAAAGATACAGCCATCACATCTTTTATGTTTTGAATGGGAACAGGTAAATTTGTGCCTGTATCTTCAAAGCGCGGATCATCTAAAAGCGTATACCCCCATAAAAATAAGGTTCCGTCATCTTTTATTGCTGCGGACTCATTGTAACCGGCATGAATATATTTAACGCTTTCCATTATCATAACAGGGGCAAAACAATTCTCAAATGAACCATTACCAAGTTGTCCGTTCTCGTTATTACCCCAAGCCCATAAACGCCCATTGTCTGTTATGGCTAATGTATGCGTGTTTCCGGCAGATACAGCAATTACACCGGTAAGCACCTTAACAGGATTGTAACGATGCTCGAATGTCCCATCACCTAGTTGTCCACAATCATTATTCCCCCAAGCCCATAATTTTCTATCAGCGGTTATCGCCATCGTGTGAAATTCTCCGGCCGTAACAGCAAGTGCATCATCTAATATATGCTCAGGAAAAAGGCGGCGCTTGGTCGTTCCGTCACCAATCTGCCCATATTCATTTGAACCCCAAACGAACAAACTGCTATCAGCAGTAATCGCGGCTGAATGGCTTGTACCCGCAGATATGATATGACTCTTGCTGACTGCTGCCGTAGGTGTATTTTGTTTTTTAGCGCGTTTACTATAACTCTGAGTGGCGGTAGCAATGGGGTTCGATGTTTTTCGTTTTGATGCTGTTACCGGCGGAGTCGTGTAAGCCGATTGTTTGAGCTCAATCACAGGTGTATTTCCCGATACTATCGCTCCAAATCTTCTGTCTGCTTCGCAATAGGGGCAGACATCATTCAATGACTCATACTGATGCAGAGGATTATCAGGGCAAGTCACAAGCGATTTTTCATACATCTCTAAAGCTAAATACCATTCCGCTGCGTTGGGTCTTTGCGTTGGGTTGCTTTTTCCGTCTATAAAAGCTCTTGTGAATAAATTGACGATTGTTTTTGGAAAAGCGTCTATTGCGGGAATCGCAACAGACTGGTGCTTGTACCCGGGCTTAAAGCAATAGCTATCCCGACGTACAGCGGCGTCACCCACACCTGGGGAGCTTTGCGATACGGATGCGTTTTCTATTATCCCGCCAAATGGGGTATATCCATTCATCAACAGCTTGAATATGTGAATCGCCAAAGCGAAATTATCCGTTTCCTGTGTAAAAGTTGGAAGTGGCGTTTGAGCATAAGCATTTTCACTGGCCATTGGGTTAGCGGCTGCGAAATCAGAGCACTTTTCCAAAAGCTCCGGCGCAGCATAACCGGGAGCGCAAACGTTGCAGCGGTGAGTTTCGCCACTGGATTGATCGACGACATGGTACGTATCCGTGTCCAAAAATGAAACGAGCCCAGTATTTATATCCAACCCTATGTTACGCGGATTGAAATCGCCAAATATATAACCCGCCTTGTGTACTTCCGATATAACGGCACAAATATTTTGTGCGATGTTTATTTTTTGATGAGCGGAAATGGGGAGCGCGGAGGGGTATTTGTAAACTTCTCCCAACTCGGCATTGATGCTTAACTCAGGCATGGTGAAACCGATACATTGCGAGTTATCGTCATAAATTAAATCCAACGGCCAAGCCGCTTGGGATAATACAGACTCATTCGGGGGATGCTCAATCATAATTTTGAGCTTTTTTTCAAGCTCCCGCGTCAGAACTCCGGGTTTATATATCTTAGCGATTCTGGTAATATGGGCGCGGAAAATATCCCCCTCGCCGCCGCTGCCTATTGGAGTAGCGACGATATGGTATGTAGTTCCGGCTCTACCTGTTACTGTCATGGCGGCAGCTCCTCCATTGTAGTGTGGAAAAAACGCATTGCTTAATTTAGAACTCATGTGACAATGCATGAAGAAGAGACGAATGATGGAGACTCTTATAGCTGACAAGGAATCAGCAATAAAACTGTTTCTATTGCCGGAAATGGAGCGCATCTTTCCGACACTGCACCAAACCGGCTGGCACGTCGCCGCACAGAAGATTCACGACGAGGTTTTGTGCGGGAGGTGCTGAAACGGAGCGTTCTTGTTTTTGCGGCTGTTTTTTATTGCCCCAATCAAAAGCAAAACCGAAGGTACAGAATAGTAGATCGCAAGGATAGCGTAGAAAAGCATCCAATAGCCATAAAGACCCCAGTGAATATAACCCGCAGTCATTCCAACAACAATAAGCAACGCAGGAATCATGTTTATTACCGCTAACGCAAGCAAAAGCTTTGATTTTCGATGAAACTTAATGCAGCTCCCGCCTAAAATTAAACGAAATGCTATCCATATGTACGCGAAGTAGTTCAGGTGTATATCCAACCTAAAAACCTCAGTAGCATATGTCATAAAATGCCATTCACCACTGTAAAACCCGTAAATATTTGAAAATAATCCTGAAATATATCGAACAGAGTACAATGCGAGAGAGTTCTCGATGTAGGCGATAAACAGGTATGCCAATGAATACATTAATATGTATGCAACAGCGTGCGTTATGTAAATTACTCCCGTCAGCCTTATTAGCTTGCCGCCCACGGCACTCACCTCGTTTTTTGAAGCTCCTGTCAATAATAATGCAGACGAGAGTGCAAATAGAAAGGTAAAAAGCGGGTCAAGAGCATAACCAAAAGGATAAAAGCCAAACGCAGATAAACCATTTTCCGTATTTAGGACAATGGTGAGAAGGAAACTTATTACCGAGAAATATTGCAAAAGCGATGTTTTACTTGCGTTTTGACAGTGCTTGATCGCATAAACGCCTAGGAAAATTTGATACAAAAAGAATATTTGGTAGATAATAACATATGCAAGGCCAGTAGCATGGCGTAGGGAGTGGCTGCCAAAATCAACATTCCAAAATACGGCAAATAGCACTGTAACAAGGATTAACAGAACCCCTGCAATCTTCAAGAAGTTTCTGCCCGAAGCGGGTGTTTGGGCTGTGGAAAAGACAGGTGCCGGATTAGATGAGTGTGGCGGGGTATGCATAGACGATTGTACAGGCGAGTTAATCGGCATCTGCGTCTGCGCTGTCACCTGTACTGGCGGGGGCGTGTATGTCGATTGCTTCAAGTCCGGCATCTGGGAGACGGTTCCGCCGACGGCTGCGGCGTAGCGGGTGTCAGCTTCGCACAGGGGGCAGGCGGCGTTTTTCCTGTCGTATTGGTGCAACGGGTTGTCGCGGCAGGTGACTAGGCTCTGCTCGTATTTGGTCAGGGCGTTGTGCCACTCGGCGGCGTCAGGTCTTTGCTTGGGATCATGCTTGCCTATTATGAATGCGCGCGTGAACAAGTCCGCAATCTCCTGCGGCAGCGCGTCGAGGGGCATTATCGCCGCAGACTGGTGCTTGTAGCCTGGTTTGAAGCAGTAGCTGTCCCTGCGC